>JAAIGF010133765.1_pt1 | contig 50322 bp, 43 predicted proteins | sample 6487441 | NCBI WGS metagenome assembly JAAIGF01 (sample SAMN13974129, study PRJNA590717) | phyllosphere metagenome | biome: pepper field; feature: multiple bacterial spot infested pepper fields; material: pepper leaves; isolation source: leaves from pepper fields | host: Capsicum annuum ...
ACTTCAGTCGCAGTGGACGTGGTCGCAGCGAAGGTGCCGAAAGAAACGGTAGCCAGGGCGATAACTGCAACAATATTTTTGATAGCTTTCATGGTCAATATCCTTCACGTTGAATGGGGTGAGTATTCTTTTCAGGAGGCGCTCTCGCCTTCGATGGAAGTGATAATAGACCTGTTAACGCGACGTTAAAATCGGGTTTATTTGCAGATATCTTTCAAAATATGTGAACAATATTTATTCGTTTCTTCCCGCCTTTTCCCCGCCGGATTTACTGCGGCGGACACACCCACAGCGTGTTGACGCACGAACCGGGCTTGCCGTTGCCGGCCGCCGGATGCACCGGCATGCATCCGTCGATCGCCGGCGTCTGACCTATCGCCTGGACCCTGTCCGGGTGCGCCAGCAAATATTCCGTCACAATCCGGCGGATCTCCGCCCGCTGCGCCTCGGTAAATTCACGATTGCCATCCGCCGGATAAGGCGCAATAGCCAGCCCGCATAACGGCAGCATCAGCAACACCCCGCCTGCCGCCAGCCTGTTTACTTTCATGATTGCCTCCTCACCTCGGGAGATCCGCTATGGCAGGCTCACTCCCCCCATGAAATGGGCCTGCCGCACAGCGTATCTAAGCCGTGTCGCCATCGGTTGTCCGATCCCCTCAACGATGCCCCGCCCGCATTCGGTTAGCGCCGCCATCCGGGAACACGCAGTCAGGCTACCGGTCAGGCGGTAAATTTGTCGTAAAAGCCGGTTATGCGGGTATAAAAATTCTGTATAGGGTAGAAAATCCGACATATCCCTATGATTAGAAAAAACAAATCCTTATTAACAAACACCCGTCCGGCGATGACGGTAGGCAAATCCCCGCTAACGCAGGCATGATAAACGTCGATGATTCGCAGCGGGCACGCGCCCGCCGTTTACTGGAGACAACGATAATGGCTGACGCCGTATACGGTAAATCCTTGCCACAATGGTTCCACGACTTTCCACTGCTGGAACCGCTGGTTAACCGCCAACCGGTGTGCTGGTTTAATCCGGCCGTGGTCCCCGTACGCGACGCGCTGGACGACGTGCCGCTGACCGATGCCGACGTAGCCGACGCCAGCCAGCGCCTGCAACGGTTCGCGCCTTTTCTGCGCCAGGCTTTTCCGGAACTGGCAGCCAGCCACGGCATCATCGAGTCCGAACTGGTGCCGGTGCCGGCGTTTGCCGCCGCAATCGCCCGGCAGGCGGGGCTGGATGCGCCATCCTCCGTGTTACTGAAGCTGGACAGCCACTTGCCGGTGGCGGGGTCGGTCAAAGCGCGCGGCGGCATTTACGAGGTGCTGTACCACGCCGAACAGCTGGCGTTGCGTCACGGCTTACTGCAGGAAAGCGATGACTATCGCCGCCTGCTGGACGACGACTGTCAGCAGTTGTTCCATCGCCACAAAGTGGCGGTTGGCTCTACCGGCAATCTGGGGATGTCGATCGGCATCGCCAGCGCCCGGCTGGGGTTTGACACCACGGTGCACATGTCCGCCGATGCCCGCCAGTGGAAGAAAGACCGGTTGCGCGCGCACGGCGTGCGGGTGGTGGAATACGACGGCGATTACGGTCAGGCGGTGGCGCAAGGCCGCCGGGAAGCGCAATCCGACCCGAGCTGCCACTTTATCGACGACGAAAACTCGACTTCGCTGTTTCTGGGCTACGCGGTGGCGGGCGAACGGCTGAAAGCGCAATTTACCGCGCAGGGCCGGGTGGTGGACGCCGATCATCCGCTGTTCGTGTATCTGCCTTGCGGCGTCGGCGGCGCGCCCGGCGGCATCAGTTTCGGGCTGAAACTGGCGTTTGGCGATCACGTGCACTGCATTTTCGCTGAACCGACCGAATCCCCCTGCATGCTGATGGGCGTCTACACCGGCCTGCACGATCGGCTGGCGGTGCAGGATTTCGGCATCAGCAACCGCACTACCGCGGACGGGCTGGCGGTCGGTCGGCCGTCCGGCTTTGTCGGCAACGCCATGCAGCGGCTGATCGACGGTTACTACACGCTGACGGATGAAGAAATGCTGGCGCTACTGCATGTGATGCACGAAACCCAGCAGATTCTGCTGGAGCCGTCCGCGCTGGCGGGCGCGCCGGGTTTTCTGCGTTTGTTGCAGGAAAATCAGGGCTACCGCCGGCGCGCGCCGCTGACGCCGCAGCGTTGCCGGCAAGGCACCCATGTTATCTGGGCCACCGGCGGCGGCATGGTGCCGGAAGACGAGATGGCGCGTTATCTGCAGGCGGGCGCCGCCTGCCGCCAGTCACGGATGCTGTAAGGAAACCTGCCTGATGTCGCTTATCGATTTTACGCCGGTGGATTACCCGCGCCTGATTCGCTGGGTAGACAGCGCCGAGCTGAATCTGCTGTGGGGCGGCCCCACGTATTCGTTCCCACTCACCGCCACGCAGATTACCGATCATCTGGCTAACCCGCAGTTTGCCCCGTATCTGTTTGAGCATCAGGGCGCTATCGTGGGATTTGTCGAACTGTATCAGGTGGAGCCGCGCCACAGCCGGCTGTGCCGGGTGTTCATCGACCCGGCGTACCGCGGGCGCGGGCTGGCGCGCGCGATGTTGCAGGCCGCCATCCGACAGGCGGCGGAGCGGTTTGAGGCGCAAGCCGTATCGCTGTCGGTGTTTACCCATAACCACAGCGCGCTGCGCTGCTATCAGTCGCTCGGTTTTCACATCACCGCCGCCGCCCCGTTCGGCGATCAGGGGCTGGAACTGACGACGATGCGCCTGACCCTGTAATGCGCCTGACGCTGTGATTATTTAGCTTTTCGACGTTTCGGCCGGCGCGCCGCAATCCGGGCAGTAGTGATAGAAGGCGTTTTTACGCAACCCGCAGGATGGGCACTGCGACAACAGTTGCAGCCCGCAATGCATGCAGAATGCCGGGGCGCCGCCGCCCTGCAGGATCAGCGGGCGGTCGCAGCCGGGGCATTGGTTGCGCGCCAGCGACGTCAACGCCGCTTCGTAGTGAATCGATTCCTTGCGTTCTTCCTGCGAGGCCGCCTGCTCCTGCTTCTTACGTTCCAGATACGTCTGCAACCAGCGCAGCAACGCCCGCCCGCCGAAATAGGTCAGCACCACCCCGACGCCGTAACGAATGTAGCCGCCGAAACTCGGCAGATACGGCACCAGTTCGACAAAGAAGCCGAACAGGGCGAACAGAATGAACCCCCACACGAACGGCCATTGGTTACCGCTGCGATAACGACGAAACAGCCACAGCGCCGCCAGCAGCAGCGGGCCGACAAACGCCAGCCGGATGAAAAACGCCTGCAGTTCCGCCTTGTGCAGCGCCTCGCCATAGCGTGCGTCCGCATCGCCGTACAACTGGCTGACCGCCAGCGTTATCGGCGTCAGTTGAAGCTGCAACTGCGCTTTCTGTTTTTGCAGATCGGCGATTTGCCCATCCAGTTGCTGTTGCACCGCCAGCAGGCGATCCAGCTCATGGTTGCGCTTGATCACCTCCGGGTTCTGATCGGACAGCTCGGTACTGCTGCGGGTGGCGCGCCAGTTGTCGAAGCTGGCCTTGGCTTTGGCGTAATCGTTAAGCGCCATTTCGCGCGCCTCCCGTTTATCCGCCAGCGTGTCGTCCAGCGTTTCCTGCGCCGCCTGAATCGGCGCCATATGCGCTTTCTGGGCGTCCACCGCGGTCTGATCGATAAAGCTGCTGCGCTCCGGTTCACGGGTCAGCGACGGCAGGTCTTCCAGCACCGCGGCGCTGATCATCACCAGAAAATAGGCGAACAGCAGCGCAACGGTCCACTGTCCCATCCGAATCAGCCGTTCCGGCCCACGTAATTGTTTAAATGCTCGCATGGTTCCCTCTTGTTATTTTCTGGATGGCGCGGTGGAATGCGGCTGCCCGCCGGCAAAACGCAGGCGCGGCACCCAGCGTATATAGACCAGTTCCGCCAGCAGCTCCACCAGCGTCTGCGTCACCACTACCGCCGGAATGACCGGCAACGCATCCGGTATCGCCAGCGCCAGCGGCAAAATCACCAGCGCGTTGCGGGTGGCGCCGCTGAACACCAGCGCCCGCCCCGAGGGCGCGGACAGCGACCACAGCCTCGCCATCAGCCAGCCCAACGCCGGCGCCAGCACGGCAAACAGCAGATAGATCGGCAACGCCTGCCGTACCGCACCGGTCGCCAGCCCCAGCCGCGGCACCACAAACGCGATGATCAACGCCAGCACCAGCGCGGTGGCCGGCACCGGCAACAGCCCGAGCCAGCCGGTCACCGCCGCGCCGACAGGATCTCGCGCCGCCCAGCGCTGAACGACGGCCGCCAGCAGCAACGGCAGCGCCATCAGGACGATAAAAGCGTGCAGGAACGGCGCCATCCCGATGGTGACCGCCGTGGTCTGCGGCAACAGCAGCGGCAGCCATAACGGCAGCAGCAACATCTGCAATATCAACAATAAAGGCGTCGCCGCCAGCAGTAATCGGGAATCCGCGCCACCCTGATGCGAAAAGGTCACCACATAATCGACGCAGGGACACAGCAGTACAATGGCGACACCCACCGCCACCAGCGGCTCCAGCGGCTCCAGCGGCCACAGACGTAGCAGTAACGCCACCAGCAGCGGTATCGCCACAAAGTTCGTCACCACCAGCGCCAGCATAAAGCGCAGATGGGTTAGCGCCTCCAGCAGGCGGGACAGCGGCAATTGCAGAAAGGTGACAAACAGCATCAGCGCCAGCGCGGGGTTAATCGCCTCCGCCAGCGCGTCCGATGGCGGCCAGCGCCACGCCAGCACGGCGGCGACCAGCATGGTCAGCAGATAGAGGACGGTCTGGCGGCGTTCCAGCCAGCCGCTCCAGCACGATAAAAATGAGGTTGGCATCAGGGCGTCGTTGATATCTTTCGTCCGACAGGTGGCGCTGACTATGCCATTAATCACGGCGAGGCACCACCCGCCGCCAGTCGCGCCCCCTTTTCATTACCCGGCGCAATAACGCCGACGGAGCGTCATCCCGCGCTATTTCGGCAGGCGCGCCACCGCTTCGCCCCAGGTGGTGAAGGTCTGGCAGGAGAAAATCGGGTGAGTGCCGTTATACAGCGGATTGATCAGCCCGGCAAAGTCGCCGTCCGGCCCGCGGATATCAATGCGGCACCACGGCCAGCTCGCCAGCGGCAGCGCAAAGCTCACTTCGTCGCGCCCCAGTTCATGGCGCGCAATCACCGTTCCGCCCGCTACGCATTCCGCCACATAGCCCGACCGATCGTTTTCGATGACGAGGGTCGCCTGAACCGTGCGCGCCCCGACATTCTGCCCCGGCAACACGTCGCCGTCGTCAAACCGGAAGTGCAGGCCGCACTGCCGGTCGATATACACCCGGCCTTGCCGCAATCCGTGCAGAATGGCGTCGCCGCTCAGGCCGTGGGCAAACACCAGCGTCGTCGGGTCGCCGTACACCGAGGGTTGGGTCGCGCCGTCATAACGTTCGTCCGGCCGCAGATGGCAATCGCTGCCGCCGACGGCGGCGATGCGCCAGCCGCCGTTCCACAACGTGCTCAGGAGCTGCAACGCCCGCTCGGTGGCGGCGGCCGACGTCGGCCAGGTCGGGTCGCAGCACACTTCCAGCGTGTTGATGCGCGCCAGCGGCATCGCCGCATACTGCCAGTGCCACGGCGGCATCATCGGATGGTTGATGCTGATGTTGCCGTCGCCCGTCACATTCAGCGACAGCCCCTGACGGATCAGCGTTTCCGGCGCCATGTCCCCGTCTTCCGGCGTCAGCACCCGGCGCGGACCATGCACATTGAAATGGCCGATGTCGGTGGTCACCTCCAGCGCAGGCAGGAACAGGGTACGGCCTCCAGCCGGCAGCGCCGGGTGGCACAGGTTATGTTCAGTCAGGAACAGAAAATCGAGCTGACGCTCTTGCGCCAGCGTCACCGCCGCCGTCAGGCCGTTGTGTCCGTCCGACAGCCGGGTGTGGGCGTGCAAATCGCCGCGATACCAGCGGGACGCCGGTTCGAGACAGGCGGAATAGTCAAAACACACCTGATGGTCGCCGCGCAGCGCCACCGTCAGCAGCATCTCGTCCGGCGGCGGCAACGGCGGATCGAACGCCACCGTGATCTGGTAATCCGCCTGCGTGGGATGATTTGCCTGAGCCGGAATGCTGCACAGCGCCAGCCGCCACGCCCCCGGCGGCAGCGGCCCCGGTATGCCGCCCAACGGCAACGCACGCCGTGCGGCGATGGTCACCGACTTGGCGGCCGGCTCAATCAGCAGGTTGGCGCGCAGTTGCCGGCGGGCGTCGTAGACAAACGCATACAGGTAGCTTTTGTTGCGGTTTTGCGCGGTCAGAGTCAGGCAGTCGACCCCCTCCGGCACGGTAAACTCCACTTGCCCGCGCCCCGTCGTCAGGCAACCGGCAAGCGTCAGCTCCGGCTTATTCATTGATGCGGTCCAGCGCTTTTTGCGCTTTACGGGCCGCCTCGGTCAATACCTGTTGCGCCGGTTTGTTTTCGATTTCCACCTGATCGGCGGCCACGGTCAGCGCATCCAGAATTTTGCCTTTGGTCGGATCGATAAAATCCATACTGGCGGATTTCGCCTGTTGCACCGGCACGGCCGCCTGCGGGTTGGCGGCGACGTATTTCTGATAATCCGTGTCCTGCAACACGCTTTCACGCACCGGAATATACCCCGTGAACATCGACCAGCGGGCGGTATTGGCCGCACTGGTGTAGAAACGCATAAAGGCAAAGGCGCCCTTCGCCGCCGCTTCCGGCGTGCCGGTTGGCATCACGAAAATCAGCGCCCCCGCCTGCGGCGCCGCCGGATTGCTCCCCCAGCCCGGCTGAGGCAACGCCGCCAGCCGCTGGAAGTCGAGATCGCCCTGATCGCCGGACGAACCGGTATACCCCAGCGCCCGGTCTTTCATCACGTCATCAATGGTTTTGTACCAGTATTCCCAGCCCTGACCGCCGTGATAAATGCGCATGATGCGCTCTTCATGAATCCACCGGCGGAAGCTGTCCCAAACCTCCACCCACGCCGGCGAATCGATCACCACCTTTTTACCGTCTTCGCTGAGAATACGCCCGCCGTTGGACAGCGCCGCGTCAATCAGGTTGCCCGGCCCCCACATCGGCTCCCAGCCGTAATAGCGGGTGTTGCCGTCGGCGTCTTTTTGGGTGACCGCCGCCGCCACTTTCGCCAGCCCCTGCCAGGTTTTCAGGTCATCCGGCGTAAAACCGTGCTGCGCCAGCATCGCCTTGTTGTAGTAAAGCACCTGGGTGGTGCCGTAGGCGGGCAGGCCGTAAACGCTGCCGTTCGGCCGGGTGACCTGACGGCGGAACGCGCCGATAAAATCGGTGAAATGGAAGCTGTCGTCCATGTACGGCCGCAGGTCGCGCAGCAACTTGCGCTCCGCCAGCGCCGTTCCCTGCGAGGCGGTCAACAGCGCGAACGCCGGGGCGTTTTGCGCCGCCATGCCGGCCTGTAATTTTTGCCAGGTTTCATCGTAATTACCCTGCAACGCGCCTTTCACCACGTATTGATCCTGACTGCGGTTAAATTCGTCGATCAGCGTCAGCATCATTTTTTGCGGCTTGGTGCCGCCGGAATACCAGAAGTTCACCTCAGTGGCGGCCTGCGCCTGCGCGGTCAGCAGCAGCGCGCACAGCGCGCCGCTCACACACCGCCACCCTTTGCGTACGGTCATCATTATTCTTTCACTCCATTATCGGAAAAGCCGGACAGGATAATTCGTTGGCACAACAGGAATAAAAACAGCATCGGCATCACGACAATGGCGCTGGCCGCCATGATATTCGACCAGTTAAAACCGTAGTCTCCCCCGGAAATAAAATACTGCCGGATGCCAATGGAAATTAAATTCAGCGACGGCGAAGTAATCACCAGACTGGGCCACATGTAGCTGTTGTAATTGGTGATGAAAATAAGCAGAAACAGCGTAGCCAGCGCCGGCTTTATTTGCGGCAGCACAATGGTACGCAGCAACGTCCATTCGCCGGCGCCGTCAATACGCGCCGCTTCCATTAATGACGGATGAATTTTTTTCAGCGCCTGATGTAAATAAAACACCCCCATCGCACTTACCGCGTTGGAAAAAATCAGGCCGATATGGGTATCCAGCAAATGCAATTTAGCCAGAATGATGTAACAGGGAATATAGGTCACCGCGCCGGGCAACATATAACAGGCCATTACCACGCCATACAGCAAACGGCCGGCTTTACCGCGCCACTGAACAACGGCGTAGGCAAACAGCAGACTGTTGACCACCACCAGCAGCGACGTCAGCAGCGCCACCGTCAGGCTGTTGTACATAAACAGCCCGAAATGCGTCTCGCGCCATACCGCGGCGAATGAGGAAAAGTCGGGATGCGACGGCAACAGTTGCAGCGGATGGCGGAAAATTTCGTCATTGGTTTTCAGCGCGCCGGACAGCATCCACACAAACGGGAATACCATCAGCAGACCGGCCATCATCAATAGCAGATGTTTCAACAATCCCCGCCCGCGAAAGGCCGGGCGACGGGCGGCAGCGGAAACAACCGGCTCGGCAAGCGCGATCGGCGACGACACCATACCCATGCTCCTTAGAAATAGACCCAGCGGCGGGCAATCAGGGTGTTGACCAGCGACAGCGACCCCGCCAGCAGCAGGATCATCACCGCGGTGGCCGCCGCCGGTCCCATGCTGAACTGCTGGAACGCCTGCTGGTAAAACAGGTACATCAGCGTGCGGGTGCTATTGCCGGGGCCGCCCTGCGTCAGCATTTGAAATTGATCGAATGCCTGAACGGCATTCACCAGATTGACGATCAACAGGAAAAAGGTGGTGGGGGAAATCAGCGGCAAGGTGATGGTTAACAGGCGTGTGGCGCGGCTGCCGCCGTCCAGCCGCGCGGCTTCGTATAGCTCGGCGGGAATGCGGTTGAGCGCGCTGATGAAGAACATCATCGTCCAGCCGATGCCCTGCCATACCGTGACCGCCACCACCGCCAGCATGGCGCTGCCCGGCCGCTCCAGCCAGGGCACGCCCACCGCGCCGAACAGCCCGAGCAGTTGGTTCGCCAGCCCGGCGCGAGAGTCGAACACCCATGACCACACCACGGAAACCGCTACCGTCGGGGTAATCCACGGAGAAAAGATCATCGCCTGATAACAGCGTTGCCCGCGACACCGGCGATGCAGCAGCAGCGCGAATCCCAGCCCCAGCGCCACCACCGGCATCACCACCGCGATGGCGAACACCAGCGTGTTTACCAGCGCGCCGGAAAAATCGTCGCTCTGCAGCAAATCGCGGTAATTATCCACACCGACGACATGATAATCCGGCGAAATATAATCCCAGTCGGTGAGGCTGATATAGAGGCTGCAAAAAAAAGGAATCACCCAGAATAGCAATAACGGGATCAGCAACGGGGCAATAAACCCGGCGCCAATAAATCCTGAGCCACCAAACCCACCGCGGTTAAATAGCGTCGGTATTTTATTGGCCTTCATGACGTCTCCGTAAATCACACCCCGGTGTTAATCCGCCAAGCCTAAAAGCGCTCTGTGACAACAAACCGGCAAAAAGAAGACAGTTTCATGATTCAGGCTTTTCTGTTTTCATTTCACGGCCTTCAGAGTGAAAGTGATGACGTTCACATCATTGCCGGGCTCAAAAAGATATTTTCTCTTCAACAAACTTATTTACAGGCTGAAAGAAATCCCACGATTCTTACATAGAAAAAATATTCTTCCCGCTACCGCCATCGCTTAGCCTTGCGGTAGCCAAAAGGCATGTACCCGAGGATTAACTATGTTATTCACACGCAAGACCGTCGCCGGGCTGTTGTTGTCGGCGTTACCCTGGCTGGGCGCGCAGGCGGAAACCGCTCCGTCAGGCTGGACGCTGGAAAAAGTGGTGGAAATAAGCCGCCACGGCGTACGCCCGCCGACCGAAGGCAACGTCAAAACCATTCAGGAAGGCACCGGACGCAACTGGCCTGCCTGGCTGACCCATTACGGCGAGCTTACCGGTCACGGTTATGCGGCGGCGGTACTAAAAGGACGGTACGAAGGGCAGTACCTGCGCCAGCACAGGCTGCTGACCCAAAATTGCCCGGCGTCCGACGACGTGTTTGTCTGGGCCAGCCCGCTGCAACGCACGCAGGAAACCGCAATGGCGCTGATGGATGGCGTATTCCCCGGCTGCGGCGTGGTGATTCGCGGCCCGGAGAGTGAAGACAACGACCCGCTGTTCCATGCCGAAACCGCCGGCGTGCCGGTGGATCAGGAACAGGTGAAGGCCGATCTGCAAAAAGCGATGCAGGGCAAAAGCGCCGGGCAGATTCAGGCGGAGTGGCAACCGGCGATCGATCGCCTGAAACAAGCGGTCTGCCTGCCGGATAAACCCTGTCCGGCGTTCAGCGCCAAATGGGAAGTGAAAGAGAGCAAAAAAGGGAACCTCTCGCTGCATGGGCCGGAAGCGCTGGCCAACATGGCGGAAACCATCCGGCTGGCCTACAGCAACAACAACCCGCTCGGTCAGGTGGCGTTCGGCAACGCCAGAACCGCCGCCGCGGTGGGCGCGTTAATGCCGCTGCTGACCGCCAACTACGATTTCACCAACGACTTGCCCTACGTGGCGCGGCGCGGCGGTTCGGTACTGATGAATCAGATAGCCCTGGCGCTCAACCCGGAACATCAGGCGGACGCCCCGCCCGACGCCAAATGGCTGCTGTACGTAGCGCACGACACCAACATCGCCAAACTGCGCGCCATGCTGGGCTTCACCTGGCAGATGGGCGACTACCCGCGCGGCAATATCCCGCCCGCAGGCAGCCTGATCTTCGAACGCTGGCGCAATCCGCAGTCCGGCCAACGCTTCGTGCGCATCTACTTCCAGGCGCAGTCGCTGGACCAGATTCGCGGGCTGACCGCGCTGGATAACGACCATCCGCCGCTGCGCAGCGAATTCTCGATGAACGGCTGCCAGAAAACCGATGTCGGCACCCTGTGTCCGTACGATGCCGTGATGAAACGCCTCAACGGCGCGGTGGATCGCACCGCGCTGCTGCCGGTGCGCTATACGCTGTAATCGTTATACCCGTCATGGGCGGAACCCCGCCCGTGATTACCGACGACTGGCCGCCACCAGCGCCAGCAGCGTCACGCCGCCGGCAAACAGCGTTACCGGCATCCAGCCGCCCGCCTGCCAGGCGGCCATAGCGCCGCTGGAACCCAGCGCCCCGCCGAGGAACATGCCGCCCATGAACAGCGTATTGATGCGCCCGCGCGCCGCCGGTTGCAGGCCATAAATCACATGCTGGTGAGCGATCAACGCGCTCTGCACCCCGAGATCCAGCAGTATCACCCCGACAATCAGGCCCGCCACCGCGCCCCACAGCCCGAACACGCCCCACGCCAGCAGCGTGAGCAACGCGCCCAGCAGAATCACCGGCCGACTGCCGATGCGATCCGCCAGGCGTCCGGCCACCGGCGCCGCGGTAATGCCCGCCACGCCAATCACGCCGAACAGACCCGCCGCCGCCGCGCCCATCGGATGGCTGCCGCTGGCAAGGTACAGCGCCAGAATGCTCCAGAACGCACTAAACGACGCAAACAGCGCACCCTGAATCCAGGTAGCGCGACGCAATGCCGGCTCCGCGCGCCACAGCGTCAGCAGTGAGCGCATCAGCGAACGCCAGGACAGCGCCGATGACGACGGCAACACAGGCAGCATGCGCCCCATCAGCGCCGCGCCCGCCAGCGCCAGCGGCACGCTCAGCCAGAACATGGCGCGCCACCCGGCGGCATCCGCCACCAGCCCGGCCAGCGTCCGGCTAAGCAGTATGCCGCTCAGCAACCCGCTCATCACGGTGCCGACCACCGCGCCGCGCTGACCCTCGCCCGCCACCGTCGCCGCTACCGGCACAATCTGCTGCGCCACCGTCGCGCCGACGCCGATCAATACCGATGCCGCCAGCAGCACCGTCGCCGACGGCGCCAGCGCCGCCAGTACCGAGGCCAGCGCCAGCAACAAAAATTGCCAGACGATCAGCTGTCGCCGCTCGAACTTGTCGCCCAACGGCACCAGCATCAGCAATCCCAGCGCGTAACCAAGCTGGGTAGCGGTGGGAATCATCGATGTCGCGCCGCTGCCGGGAAAGCTGGCGGTCATCAGGCCGAGCATCGGCTGGTTGTAATAAATATTGGCGACTGCCACACCGCTGGCGGCCGCCATGGCAAAAATCAGCGGCTTACCCGCCTGTTGTACGGCGTCATCGCTGTAAGATAACGTGCTCATGGTCATTCTCCGTGGTTGCCTGTCTGAAGGTTGTTTTCCCCTCAGGCCGGAAGCACCATCACACGGCACGACTTGGGGGACAGGTTCAGCATAAGCAAGGCGACTTCACCGCAGAAGAGCGCCATCAGCCATAATATTTATTCCAGAATGGAATGGGTGAAAGGAAACTCAGGCAGGCACAGACAGATGGTGGGCCACAAATTCGGTAAACGCCCGGGCGCGGGCCGACGTTAACCGGCCGCCGGGGTAAACCGCCCACAGATCCATGACGCCGATATGCCAGTCGGTCAGCGCCGTTACCACCGCGCCGCTCGCCAGCTCCGGCGCAAACATCCACGCCGACGCCACCGCCAGGCCGTTGCCCGCCAGCACCGCTTCCCGCACCCCTTCCGCCGCGCTGGTGCGGATGCGTCCCGACAGCGTGACCAGACATTGCCGGTCATCGCGACGAAACCACCAGTTGCCCGGCGCATCGGCCTGCAGGTAGATCACCGCGTCATGCTCTTCCAGCGCCTCGGGCAAGGCCGGCGTGCCGCGAGCGGCGAAATACGCCGGCGTAGCCAGCAACCGCATCGGCGCCGAGCCGATCTTCCGGGCGGTCAACCCGGAATCTTTCATCTCGCCCAGCCGCAACGCCACATCAATGCCTTCGGCGATCAGATCCACCGGACGGTCATCCAGAATGATGTCCACCTTCAGCTGCGGATGCTGCGACATAAACCTATGCAAACGGGGCAGCACATGCAGGCGGGCGAAAGTCACCGGCGCCGACACCCGCAAATAACCGCTCAGTTCTCCGTTACCGCCGCGCACCCCGTCCTGCGCCTCGTGCAACTGTTGCAACGCCGGGGCGACCTGCTCGTAAAACCGCTGCCCGGCTTCGGTGGGCGTCAACCCACGGGTGGAGCGCAGCAACAGCTTGACCGACAGTTGCTGCTCAAGCTGTATGATGGCTTTGGAAATGGCCGGCTGGCCGATGCCAAGACGGCGCGACGCAGCGGAAAAGGAGCCGCACTCATAAACACAGATAAACGTTTCCAGCGTTGCCAGACGATCCATTTTCTCCCCCGGTGATTCACCACCAATACACGCCTGTCGGGCTACTCGGCCACTTCCGGACTCGCCGGTCTGGCGGCGTCCCGCTGCGTCGTCGCAAGCGCGTTGGCCGCCAGAAACAACAGCCCCAGCAACCCCAGAATAGCGATTAGCCCATCACGGCCGTACCACTGCATCAGCGAACCGCTCACCAGCGGACCGCTGAAGCTGCCGACGCCCCATAAAACGCCGAACAAGGCGTTGATCGCCACCAGATCGACGCCGCTGAACTGCTTGCCCGCCCGCACCAGCGACAGAGTGTAAATACTGCCCGCCACCGCACCCAGCAGGAAGACGTTCGCCCACACCCAGCCGGTGCCGTAGCTGAACGGCAGACCGGCCAGCATCAGCACGAACAGCACCCCGCAGACCAGATGCACCCGCACCGTACCCAGTTTGTCGGAAACCCAGCCCAGCGGCACCTGCAACAACGCATCGCCGATAAACAGCACCGTCACCAGCAGCACCGCCAGCGGTTCCTCGTAGCCGTGCGCCATGCCGTACAGCGGCAGCATCGACAGCACCGCGCCGTCGAAAAAGGCGAACGCAAATACCGCCGCCGCCAGCGCCGGCGCGGCCAGCAGCAGTGAAAACAGGTTATGTTGCCGATGGGCGCTCAGCGCCAGCCCGGAAAAAGACGAGCCGGGCACCATCAGCAGGCATACGCCATGCAGCGCCAGAATCAGCAACAGCCCGGTGGGATCGTCCAGGCCGGTGAGAGAAATCAGCAGCGGCCCCAGCAGTTGCAGGCCGGTAAACGCGGTGGCGTACAATCCCACCAGCACGCCCCGGCGGTGCTCGGCGGTGTGGCCGCTGACCCAGGTTTCGCCGATGACGATAATCAGCCCACAGCAAAATCCCATCAGAAAACGCGGTGCGGCCAGCAGCAGCACATTGTCGAGGTAAAACGACAGCGTCAGGCTGACGCCCATGCCCCATGTCGACAGCGCCAGCAAGCGGCCCACCGGCAAACGCATCGCCACAGGCGCCGCCACCCAGGAAGAGACGAAGACGCCAATCGCCGGCAGCGCGGACATCATGCCAGTCAGCGCTGAGCCGTATCCCAGCGCGGTCAGTTTCAGCGTCACCAGCGGGATGGAATACCCCTGAACCAGTCCCACCAACGAGGCGCTGGTCATCACCACCCAAATCGCCAGCTGATGCGCGCGGCGCGATGTCGACATGCTGTTTCTCCGTCCCTTCGTGATTTATCAGGCGGCCTACTATCACCTATACCGGATTTTACCTATATCGGATTTCAGTACCACCGGATTCCGGCGCCGAACCCGACGCCGACGTGTACCCTCACCGCAAACCAATGACTATAAATTTCATTATTTATCAAAATATTAATCTAGCACATCGATATTGAGATGATTTTTTAACCGTCTTAAGTCTCTCTTAATGCTCGCCCGTTAGCATGACACCATCGCACCCAGAGGCGGCCCCGACTGTCAACGCGCCATTCAGGAGTAAGACATGAGCTTTTACCAGCAACTGCAATCCGCAACATCAACATCGCAACAACTGATGATGTCCGCTCCGGTCATTGACGCCTGTCGTCAGGGAACCATCACCGGGGATATGTACATCGCCTTTCTGACGCAGGCTTACCACCACGTCAGTTATACCGTACCGCTGCTGATGGCGGCGAGCGGTCGTCTTCCCCGGCATCAGGCGTGGGTGCGTGAGGCCATTGAGGAATACATCGACGCCGAGTACGACCACAAGGCCTCGATTCTCCACAGAATTCGTGCCTGCGGCGGCAAAACGGAAACCCTGAACCAGAATGCCGCCACCCAGTGGATTGAACTGATGGCGGCGTACCTCTATGACCAGATCCAGCGCGACAACCCGATGAGCATCTTCGGCCTGATACACGTACTGGAGGGCATCCAGGCCAACATCGCGCCCGATATGGTCAGGCAGATAGAAGCGGAGCAGGGCCTGCCTGTTGGCACGATAAACGGCCTGCAGGCACAAGATCCGGCGGATAAAACATGCCAGAACGTCTTCGCCGCGCGGATGGACAACATCAGCGACTCGGCCGATCAGACCGCGATAATTCATGCCGCTCATGTGGTTTATCAGCTGTACGGCGATATGCTGCGCAGCCTCACGGAGCACTAATGTCATGAAGCTAAAAAATAAACGTATCCTTCTGACGGGCGCCAGCAGCAGCACCGGCCAGGAACTGGCATTGTCGCTGGCCGCCAGGGGCGCCAGGCTATATCTGGTCGGCCGTAATGAAAAGGCGCTGCTGGCGTTACAGAATCGGTTACCCGATCCCAGTCATCACAATATTTTGCTGGCGGACCTGTGCGACGAACAGGATCGCGACGCGCTGGCGGAGTGTTTCCCGGAAAACGCCAGACTGGACGTGCTGATTAACAACATAGACACATCGACCTTCGGCCTGTTTGAAGAGCAGAGCCACGACGTCATCCGTCGGCAACTTGCTCTTAATACCGAAGCACCGATACTGCTGACTCACTCTTTGCTCGACTGCATCAGCACGCCCGGCATCATCATGAATATCGGCTCGACCCTGGACGGGATCGGCTACCCGGGATACAGCGCATATTGCGCCAGCAAATTTGCCTTGCGCGGATTCAGCGAAGCGCTGCATCGCGAATTGTCATCTAAAGGGATTAAAGTACTGCATCTGGCTCCCAGATCCATCGATACCGGCCGTCACGCCCAGAAGACCAACGCTCTGACTCAGGCGATGGGCTACCACAGCGACAACCCGGCCTGGGTGGCGGAACAGGTGGTCAACGCGCTGGAGCAGGAAACCGTGCGTCGTTGGTTGGGTTGGCCGGAAAAACTGTTCGTGCGGCTTAATGCGCTGGTGCCCGCCGTGGTGGATAATGCCATCCGTCGTCAGCTTGGCGCTATCCAGCATTATGCAAAGGCGCAGAAAAAATAGGGAAATCACACATGGTTCTCCGGGCACATATGGCAATCCAATCAGATATGACAATTCGGTCACATACGGCTACCCGCTTATATACGACTATCCGCTCGCATACGACTATGCGTTCACAGATGATTCTCCGAGCGACAATGCTACTGCTCAGTGGATTGCTGACGGTAAACATGGGCCATGCCGGCGATACGTCGATGGATATCCACCGGCAATGGTCCGTCTGTCAGTACAAGACGCTGGCATCCCGCAAAGATGAGTGTTTCGCCGCATTGAGCCAACAGGCGCAGGAACAGGCGGAAAGCCACCCTGATCGCGCGGATTATCTGATCTGGTCGGCGATGGTCGACAGCAGTTGGGCCGGCGTCAAAGACGGTATGGAAGCGCTCAATCTGGCCGGACAGGCCAAAAGCTCGCTGGAAAAAGCCATCGCCCTTGACCCGCATGCGCTGAATGGCGCGGCTTACACCATCCTTGGCGTGCTCTATTATCAGGTTCCGGGCTGGCCGCTGGGGTTTGGCGATGACAAAAAAGCGGAGCAGTACCTGAAAACCGCGTTGAAAATGAATCCTGCCAGCATTGATGCCAACTTCTTTTACGGCGACTTTTTGCTGAAAGCGGGACGCAAGGGCGAAGCCAGACAATATCTGACCTCCGCACTGAATGCATCGCCCCGCCCGGGACGTGAAATCGCCGATCTGGGCCGCCGCGTGGAAGCCGAAAAAGCGCTGGCGCAGTTGAAATATTGATAGAACCGCCCCCGCCGTGAGCAGTACCTCTGCCCGGCGGGAAAGCACCGCTTATCCGTGTTGTTTTTTTCACCTTTTATCATTGCTCTCAGATTAAAACCCTTAATATTTTCGTGATGAAACTGATTGCCGGCCCGCCTAAATGTAAAAAAAGGTAAAAACCGGGAGAAATAAGCCATCGCGGATAAAAAGGCGAAGCCAAACAAAAAATTAGCGCGTCAGACAGGGAAAAATATTCGCAACGAAAAAGCATCGTCGTGAGAAAAAAAAGCAGGGAAACAAGGCATAAAGCAGGATTTGGCATGAATATGCCTGAAACGCTAAGAGAAAGGTGAAAAAATCGCCACACCGGGCTGCAGAAACAAAAAAACTCGCTATCCAGAGGATGCGAGTTTCATGTTAACGGTAACCGGGTTTTACCGTTTTAAAATTTGGTCGGTGAGAGAGGATTCGAACCTCCGACCCCTTCGTCCCGAACGAAGTGCGCTACCAGGCTGCGCCACTCACCGAATGCGGGGCGCATATTACTGCGCCCCTACCATAGCGTCAATCCCTTTTTCATAAAAGCCAACAGGTTGGCGACAAAGTGTCCGACAGGGTGGAAAAACACCGCCATTGCCGCCGGAATGCGCGTCGTCCCAACCCGCAGGCAACGGCGTTATTCGCGCCCCGGCGCATTGCACCAGTTATTTTTTTCCTGAATGCCGCCATCCGGCGAGGTATATCCCAGACACCCCAGCATGGAGTCGAAAATCTCCTCATGACGCAGCACTTTTCCTTGTTGCTGCTGCGCCCGTAGTTGCTCAAACGCCTGCTGATTACGTGGTTGCGCCAGATACTTGTCCGAAGCCCACAGCATAACCGGCGAACGGAATTGTTCCGGCGGCGCCAGCTGGCGCGGCGTGCCATGCAAATGGTAGTTGTCGTCGATCGATTCACCGTGATCGGAGGAATACACCAGCAGCGCCTTCTTGTCGCGCAACTGGTCAATTACCCGTTTGATGAAGGCATCGGTATACAACACGCTGTTATCAAAGGCATTGATTAACTGTTCCCGGGAGCAGGATGCATCCACGCCCATACACTCCGGCTGATAACGGGCATAGCTGCGCGGATAGCGCATCGAATACAGATAGTGGGAGCCTTTGGTGTGCAGCACCACCAGGTGCTTGCCGTTAGGGTAACGCATCAGCGACTGCGACATTTCATCGACCAGCAGCATGTCGTCCACCGCTTTGCCCTCATTGCGCTTTTCCGAGGCAATCATTTCACGAAAGGCGTAATTGTCGGCCTGAATGTTGTTATAGAACCAGACCTCGCTCTGCATCGCGAACAGTTCGGACGTAAACCCCAGCGATTTCATGACGGCAAAGATATTTTTTTCCCGCAGCGTACGCTGCGGGTTATCGGCGGTGCCGCCTTCCCGCACGAACATGCAGCGCATCGACAGTTTGGTGGAGGTGTCGCAAGAGTGGCCGCGAAACGCCAACAGGTTCTTTTCCTTCGCCAGTTGCGGCGTAGTATCACGCTCGTAGCCCAGCAGCCCCAGATGGTCCCAGCGGGTGGTTTCGCCGATGATAAAGACGACGTAAGTGTCGTCGATTCCCGGCGGCGCCTGATAGGTAAACTGTTTGCCGGGATCAATCAGCTCGTCGTCATCCTGATTCTCATCATAACGAGCATAGGCAAACAAACCGAATGCCGACAACCAGTTGGCCGGCAGATAAGAATGGGCCACCACCCCGCCGTAACTAGGCAAATCCTGATTGGACAGTTTCTCCGCCGAGGTATTCATCCGATCCAGATAGCGTAGCGGCAACCATACCAGTGCAGCGGACACCACCAGTCCCAACAGCGCGATACGCCGGCGCCCCTGAGTACGCAATTGTTCGATCAGCGTTTGCTGCAGCTGGTTTTTCCAGATGACAAACAAGGGCGGAATACCGAGCGCCGCCACCCACAGCACAAAAAACAGCCCGACCACCTCTTTGGATAAATCAATATCCGTGGTCATTACCGCAGCGATAATGCCATAACCAATCACGACATTAAAAAAAGTCATGTAGTAGCTGGCGGCCACTGAAATCAAGACCAGCAATGACGCTACTACACGAAAAAAACGGCGTCCGCCGAGCGACAGAAGTCGCATCAGGAAAAAGGTAAACAAAATGCAAGCCATCGATTCCACCAACAGGGGAATATATTTGGCGACCGGATTTTCAGTAAAAAACGGGAATGCATCTACACGCCGATAAAAAACCGGCAGATTCAAAAAAAAACCAATATAGATTGCCAGCAACCAGGACAATTTAGATTGTGACAACGCCAGCAGGGATTTCATTCCAGACCATACTCCAGAGGTAAAATATCCTGTAAACAGACCAATGGTATGTTCGAAAGTTCAGGCGCCATCGGCCTATTCCGGTTTTTTCTTATGCCATTACGCCCTTTAGCTGTGGAATCTTTACACAGACAGTTCAGCATCGTTTAAGCAATCTGTTTATCCTTTCGGCTAATAAGTGAATCGCGCGGAAAAACAAGGAAAAACGTTATTAGATGCCATTTTTATTTTAAATATCGCCGAATTGATTTTTCATGTTATTTCTATTTTCTTGTTTGCTGCTCTGACTATTTTTTCCTTTCAATTCATCACTCTGGTTATTACCTGAAAAGCGCTGTTCTTTCCCATCAGACCGGTGATTCCCGTCATGATTTCACGCCTTGTTCATTAAGCCATGCCAGTTGCCGGACGATATCGGGGTGGTGCAGAAAGTCCCGAATACGCTGCGCCCGTCGAACGCCAATACCGGAAAACTGCTGCCATTCGGCTGCGGAACGCTGCTGCAACTGTTCGAGCGATGCACCATCCAGCGCGTGCCGGGCGCGGGATGGCACCGGTAGTCCTAACGCCAGCAACCAGTTTCGCAACGGCTGGCGACGCGCGTGCTGAAACAGGCGGTGAATCCGTTCCGCCTGTTGTTCGCCAAAATCACCGGCCGCCGCCAACTGAGCCGGCTCAAGCGCCAGCCAGGACACCACATCGGCCAGCGCGCCGCGCTGTGTCAGTCGCCGCCAGGTGGCTTCGCTGATGCCGCTAAGCGACAACCCGTTGCGCCCGCTCATCCATACCAGTCGGGCCAGAAACTGCGGCTGGCACTCCCGGCTCCATTGCAAACAACTGAAAACATCAAAGGGCGACGACGCCGGGACGGTTATCGCTTCACGTACCGCACCGCGCCAGACCACGGCGTCCAGCCGGGGAATCCCCAATCCAGCCAGACTGACGCTGACCCGATCCCCCGGCAGCACATCCCATTGCCGCCAGCGGGATACCGAACCGAGATTGACCCGACTAACGGTTTTGTCATCCAGCACCACCGGCTGCAGTTGCAACACTACGGTCATTCTGCCGGTTCGCCCCACTTCAACGTCGACGCCAGTGACTTCCGTCACCCGGTTCACCAACGGGTATTTCCAGGCCACCGCCCACTCCGCCGGGCTGTCTTGCCAGTAACGTCCGGCGGGTTCCCGCGCCTGGCGCACCACCACGCCATCGGTCACAAACGGCAGCGGGGCACGATACCAGCGTTCACGCCACTGCGCCGCCGTCTCCAGCGAGGAAACGGGTTGCGAGTAATCCGCTGTCAGCCCAAACCCCAGTTCCCGTAATTTCGCCAGTCTCGCCGGCATGTCCGCCGGGCCGTCCGGCCAGGCCCAGATAAATACGCCAATACGGGACAGCAGCGGCGAAGGCTGTTTGCGCCGCATTTCACCCGCCACCTGCGCCCGCGCGTTAATGCCGCCGACCTGCTGTTGACGGTGGCCCGCCACCTGTAAATACAATTCGCCCTGAAAAACCTGACGGCCGGACACACCGGAAAGATGCTGTGGCACCGTATTCATCTGGCGCACCTTGTCGGTCCAGTCCTCGCCCTGCCGGCCATTGCCGCGACTGATGGCGGCAACCAGCGTCCCTTGTTCGTACACCAGCGTCACCGCCACGCCATCGATCTTGGGCTGCACCCACAAATCATGATGCTGTGCGATCCACTGCTTCAGTTCGGCCGGTTCCGACAACTTTTTCAGGCCGGTGTGCGCCACCGGATGCTGCCGTTTACCGGTGGTAGGCAGAGCTATCGCAAAACGCCCGACATCCGTCTGAAAACAGACTTGCCAGGTCGCCAGCGTTTGACGCAGTTGATCGTAAACCTGATCGTCCACCGGGCTCTGGCCCTGTTCGTAATAGGCGTTGTCCCACTGCGCCAGTTGCTGCCCCAGTTGGGCGATCTCCTGTTCAGCCCGCGCCGACGACCATGCCGGACAAGACGCCGCTTCGGCCAGCCCGCTCACAACAAACAGCGCCGCCGCCAGCACGTATCGATATCGCATCGCCTTTCCTCCTTGAGCGAAACTCCTTGAGCGAAAACCAGGGCATTAATACGCAGGCGGTCAGGAAATACGAGCACAAAGACAAGGGAATGCGAAGCATGCCGCACGGCATCGCGCCGGTTGCAGCAACCGATATAAAAGCAGGAAAGTGGTTCGCAAAATGAAAAGAGACGGGATGACAGACAGCTGGCGGAGAGTCAGGCTGTGTTTCACCACGCGACGGTTCACACAGCGGCGTGTATAATGCGGGAAAATGCGCGACTGGCCGCATCTCTCCTTTCATCTTTATCAGACACAGAATTCACTATGGCTCAAGGCACGTTATACATTGTTTCCGCCCCCAGCGGTGCAGGGAAATCCAGTTTGATTCAGGCATTGCTGAAAACGCAGCCGTTGTATGACACCCAGGTTTCCATTTCGCACACCACCCGCGCCATGCGGCCCGGCGAGGTCCACGGCGAACACTATTTTTTCGTGCCGGTAGATGAATTCAAACGTATGATTGAAGAGGACGACTTTCTGGAATATGCCGAAGTTTTCGGCAATTATTACGGAACGTCCCGCGCGGCTATCGAGCAGGTGTTATCTACCGGCGTCGATGTCTTTCTGGATATCGACTGGCAGGGCGCCCGTCAGATCCGTGAGCGTATGCCGCAAGCCCGCAGCATCTTTATTCTGCCGCCTTCACAGGAAGAACTGGAGCGACGCCTGCGCGGTCGTGGTCAGGACAGTGAAGAGGTCATCGCCCGCCGGATGAAACAGGCGGTGGCGGAAATGAGTCATTACGCCGAATACGATTATCTGATTGTGAATGATGATTTCGATCTGGCGCTGCTGGATCTGAAAACCATCATTCGCGCCGAGCGCCTGCGTCTGAGCCGTCAGAAAGTTCGACATGACGCTTTAATCACCAAACTATTGGCAGACTGACGGCTCTTTCAGTATGATGCCCAGTCATTTTATTTCCCCACTGGAGTACACACTATGGCACGCGTAACTGTTCAGGACGCTGTAGAAAAAATTGGTAACCGTTTTGACCTGGTGTTGGTCGCCGCTCGTCGCGCCCGTCAGATCCAGGTGGGTGGCAAAGAGCCGCTGGTTCCGGAAGAAAACGACAAGTACACCGTTATCGCTCTGCGCGAGATCGAAGAAGGCCTGATCAACGGCCAGATTCTGGATACCCGCGAACGTCAGGAGCAGCAGGAGCAGGAAGCAGCGGAAATCCAGGCGGTTACCGCTATCGCTGAAGGTCGTCGTTAATTCGAATTCGGTCGCGAGTCGCCCTTGTATCTGTTTGAAAGCCTCAATCTGCTGATTCAGCGTTATCTGCCGGAAGACCAGATAAAGCGCCTCAAGCAGGCTTATCTTGTTGCACGTGATGCTCACGAGGGCCAGACACGCTCCAGCGGTGAGCCTTATATCACCCATCCAGTGGCGGTGGCCTGCATTCTGGCCGAAATGCGTCTCGACTATGAAACGCTGATGGCCGCCCTGTTGCATGACGTCATCGAAGATACGCCCGCCACCTATCAGGATATGGAACAGCTGTTCGGCAAAAGCGTGGCCGAACTGGTGGAAGGCGTATCCAAGCTGGATAAGCTGAAATTCCGCGACAAGAAAGAGGCGCAGGCGGAAAACTTCCGCAAGATGATCATGGCGATGGTGCAGGATATCCGCGTCATTCTGATCAAACTGGCCGACCGCACCCACAATATGCGTACGCTGGGATCGCTGCGTCCGGACAAGCGCCGACGCATCGCCCGGGAAACGCTGGAAATCTACAGCCCGCTCGCACATCGTCTCGGTATTCATCATCTGAAAACCGAGCTGGAAGAGCTGGGATTCGAAGCGCTCTACCCCAACCGTTATCGAGTCATCAAAGAAGTGGTGAAAGCCGCCCGCGGCAATCGCAAAGAGATGATTCAGAAGATCCTTTCCGAGATTGAAGGGCGCCTGAAGGAAGCCGGCATCAGCTGTCGCGTCAGCGGCCGCGAAAAGCATCTGTACTCCATTTACTGCAAGATGCACCTGAAAGAGCAGCGCTTTCACTCGATTATGGATATCTATGCCTTTCGGGTAATCGTCCGGGAAGTAGATACCTGTTATCGCGTGCTGGGACAGGTACACAGCCTGTACAAGCCGCGCCCCGGTCGGGTGAAAGACTACATCGCCATTCCCAAGGCCAACGGCTATCAGTCGCTCCACACTTCCCTCATCGGGCCGCACGGCGTGCCGGTTGAAGTCCAGATCCGCACCGAGGACATGGACCAGATGGCGGAAATGGGGGTCGCTGCGCACTGGGCTTACAAAGAAGGCGAAAGCAGCAGCACTACGGCGCAGGTGCGCGCCCAGCGCTGGATGCAAAGCCTGCTGGAGCTACAGCAGAGCGCCGGCAGCTCGTTCGAATTCATCGAAAGCGTCAAATCCGACCTGTTCCCGGACGAAATTTACGTGTTCACGCCGGAAGGTCGCATCGTCGAGCTGCCTGCCGGCGCGACGCCGGTGGACTTCGCCTATGCGGTACACACCGATATCGGCCACGCCTGCGTCGGCGCCCGCGTCGACCGCCAGCCGTATCCGCTATCTCAGGCTTTGTCCAGCGGGCAGACGATCGAAATCATCACCGCGCCGGGCGCCCGCCCGAACGCCGCCTGGCTCAACTTCGTGGTCAGTTCCAAAGCCCGCGCCAAAATCCGTCAGATGCTGAAAAACCTCAAACGTGACGACTCCGTCAGTCTGGGGCGCCGTCTGATTAATCACGCGCTGGGCAGCGGCCGTAAACTGTCCGACATTCCGGAACAGAATATTCAGCGGGAGCTGGAGCGCATGAAGCTCGCCTCACTGGACGACCTGCTGGCGGAAATCGGTCTGGGCAACGCCATGAGCGTGGTGGTGGCGCGCAATCTGCTGGAAGAACACGCCGAAACCGGCGCCGCCGGTATCCGCAAACTGCCCATCAAGGGCGCTGACGGGGTACTGATCACTTTCGCCAAGTGCTGCCGCCCGATTCCCGGCGATCCGATCATCGCACACGTCAGCCCCGGCAAAGGGCTGGTGATTCATCATGAGTCCTGCCGCAACATCCGTGGCTACCAGAAAGAGCCAGAGAAATTCATGGCGGTGGAGTGGGATGAGGTGACCGAGCAGGAATTCATGACGGAAATCAAGGTCGACATGTTCAACCATCAGGGGGCGCTGGCCAACCTGACGGCGGCGATCAGCGCGTCAAACTCCAATATTCAAAGCATTAATACCGAAGAACGGGATGGCCGGGTGTACAGCGCCTTTATCCGTCTTACGACGCGCGACCGTATTCATCTTGCGAATATCATGCGCAAGATCCGCGTGATGCCGGACGTGATTAAAGTCAACCGTAACCGAAATTAGCCTGTTATGACCCCAGAACGTTATACACGCATCCGCGAAATGCTTAACAACCGTCAGCCCGACCTGACCGTGTGCATGGAGCAGGTGCACAAGCCTCACAACGTATCCGCCGTTATTCGTACCGCCGATGCGGTCGGCGTGCATCAGGTGCACGCCGTATGGCCCACCAACCGCATGAGGACCCTGGTGTCCACCGCTGCGGGCAGCAACAGTTGGGTGCAGGTCAAAACCCACCGTACCGTTCAGGATGCGGCCAGCCACCTGAAAATGCAGGGGATGCAAATTCTGGCGACCAATCTGTCCGCCAGCGCGGTCGATTTCCGTGAAGTGGATTACACCCGCCCCACCTGCATTCTGCTCGGGCAGGAAAAAACCGGCATCTCCGCCGATGCGCTGGCACTCGCCGATCAGGACATCATCATTCCGATGATCGGTATGGTGCAATCCCTGAATGTCTCGGTGGCATCCGCCTTGATTCTGTACGAAGCGCAGCGCCAGCGTCAGTTGGCCGGAATGTACCGGCGCGAACACAGTCCGCTGGATGAGGAAGAACAGCAGCGCCTGCTGTTTGAAGGCGGTTACCCGGTACTGGCCCGCGTCGCCAGACGCAAAGGGCTGCCGCGACCATTCATTGACCACACCGGTCAGGTGATTGCCGACGCGCCCTGGTGGGCGGCGATGCAATCCACGGAGCAATAATGGACAGCCGCCTGCTGCATACCCAGCCGTTGAGCACCCTTGCCGGCGTCGGGGCCAGCCAGGCGGAAAAACTGGCCCGCCTCGGTCTGGAAACGGTGCAGGATCTGCTGTTGCACCTGCCGTTGCGTTATGAAGACCGCACCCACCTTTACCTGATTAACGATGTGCTGCCAGGCATGTACGCCACCGTAGAAGGCGAAGTGCTGCGCAGCGATATCAGCTTCGGTCGCCGCCGGATGTTGACCTGCCAGATCAGCGACGGTAGCGGCATGCTGACGCTGCGCTTCTTCAATTTCAACGCTGCCATGAAAAACAGCCTGTCGCCGGGCCAGCGCGTGCTGGCGTATGGCGAAGTACGACGCGGCAAGCTGGGCGGCGAAATGATCCATCCGGAATACCGGGTACAAGGCGAAAGCACCGCGGTCGAACTGCAGGAAACGCTGACGCCGGTGTACCCCACCACCGAAGGCATACGGCAGGCGACGCTGCGCAAACTGACCGATCAGGCGCTGGAGTTGCTGAATACCCACCCGATTGACGAACTGCTGCCTCAGGAGATGCGCCACGGGTTGATCAGCCTGCCGGATGCATTGCGAACCTTGCACCGCCCACCGCCGGATGTACAACTGGCCGAACTGGAGCAAGGCAAACATCCGGCCCAGCAACGGCTGGTGATGGAAGAGCTACTGGCCCACCACCTGAGCATGCTGGCGGTGCGAGCCGGCGCGCAACGCCATCATGCACTGGCGCTTGAACCTAAAGACAACCTGAAACAGCAGTTGCTGGCCGCCCTGCCGTTCAGCCCCACCGGCGCGCAACAGCGGGTGGTGGCGGAAATCGAACAGGATATGAACAGGTCGTTTCCAATGATGCGTCTGGTGCAAGGCGATGTGGGTTCCGGTAAAACGCTGGTGGCGGCGCTGACAGCGTTGCGGGCCATCGCTCACGGCAAACAGGTGGCGCTGATGGCGCCCACCGAACTGCTGGCTGAGCAGCACGCCGCCAACTTCCGCCGCTGGTTCGAGCCGCTGGGCATCGAAGTCGGCTGGCTGGCGGGCAAGCAAAAAGGCAAGGCGCGGCAGGCCCAGCAAGAGGCTATCGCCAGCGGGCAGGTATCAATGGTGATTGGTACCCATGCCATTTTTCAGCAACAGGTGCAGTTTAACGGTCTGGCGCTGGTGATCATCGACGAACAACATCGCTTTGGCGTGCATCAGCGGCTGGCGCTATGGGAAAAAGGCGAAGAGCAGGGGTTCCATCCTCACCAGTTGATCATGACCGCCACCCCCATCCCCCGTACGCTGGCGATGACCGCCTATGCCGATCTGGACACCTCGGTGATCGATGAACTGCCGCCGGGCCGCACGCCGGTTACCACTGTCGCCATTCCGGATACCCGGCGCGATGACATCATCCAGCGGGTGCGCAACGCCTGCCTGCAGGAAGGGCGTCAGGCGTACTGGGTCTGTACCCTGATCGAAGAGTCCGAGCTGCTGGAGGCGCAGGCGGCCGAAGCCACCTGTCAGGAGCTGAAAGCGGCGTTGCCCGACCTCACTATCGGGCTGGTGCACGGCCGGATGAAAGCACAAGAAAAACAGGCCGTCATGGAGGCGTTCAAAACCAATCAGCTGCACCTGCTGGTCGCCACCACGGTGATTGAAGTCGGGGTGGATGTGCCGAACGCCAGCCTGATGATCATCGAAAACCCGGAGCGACTCGGTCTGGCGCAATTGCACCAGCTGCGCGGCCGTGTCGGCCGCGGCGCGGTCGCCTCCCACTGCGTGCTGCTGTACAAAACGCCGCTGAGTAAAACGGCTCAGATACGGCTACAAGTTCTGCGAGACAGCAACGACGGTTTCGTGATCGCCCAGCGCGATCTGGAAATCCGGGGGCCGGGCGAGCTGCTGGGTACCCGTCAGACCGGCAACGCCGCCTTCAGGGTGGCGGATTTGTTGCGGGATCAGGCATTAATTCCGCAGGTTCAGCGGGTGTCGCGTCATATCCATGAGCACTACCCGGAACACGCCAGAGCGTTGATCGACCGCTGGTTGCCGGAACGCACCCGTTATACCAACGCCTGAGGACGACCGGCATCGTGGTTCCCGTCGCCTCGTCTCGGGCTTGCATTTATCCCTATGGTTAACAAGGTATTCTAGCCCGGCGTATTCCGGCAATAAGAAAACCGCATTCCGCAATCGATTGCTTTTACAGAGAAGATGATTAAAATGCGCTTTTGCCGTTCAGGAGCGCCGCCATATCATGAGTCTTTCCACCACTGAGCTACCTCAGGCCGATGCCGCCACCCCGGCACACAGCGAGCTGATTTACCGTCTGGAGGACCGGCCTCCTTTACCGCAAACCCTGTTTGCCGCCTGCCAGCACCTGTTGGCGATGTTTGTCGCGGTGATTACCCCGGCGCTGCTGATCTGTCAGGCATTGGGCCTGCCGGCGCAGGATACCCAGCACATCATCAGCATGTCGCTGTTCGCTTCCGGCCTGGCATCCATTCTGCAAATCAAGACCTGGGGGCCGGTTGGTTCCGGCCTGCTGTCCATTCAGGGTACCAGCTTCAACTTCGTCACCCCGCTGATTATGGGCGGCATGGCGCTGAAAAACGGCGGTGCGGATGTACCGACGATGATGGCGGCGTTGTTCGGCACCCTTATGGTCGCTTCCTGCACGGAAATCCTGCTGTCGCGTGTGCTGCATCTGGCGCGTCGCATCATCACGCCGCTGGTTTCCGGCATCGTCGTCATGATCATCGGCCTGTCGCTGATTCAGGTCGGCCTGACCTCAATCGGCGGCGGTTTTGCCGCCATGAGCAACCATACCTTTGGCGCGCCGAAGAACCTGCTGCTGGCGGCCGTCGTGCTGGTGGTGATCATCCTCCTGAATCGCCAGCGCAATCCTTACCTGCGCGTAGCATCGCTGGTGATCGCGATGGCCGTTGGTTATCTGGCCGCCTGGCTGATGGGTATGCTGCCGGAAAGCGCCGGTACGTCCAGCCAGGCGCTGATTAACGTGCCGACGCCGTTGTACTACGGTCTTGGCTTTGACTGGAATCTGCTGATCCCGCTGATGCTGGTGTTCATGGTGACTTCGCTGGAAACCATCGGCGACATCACCGCTACCTCCGACGTGTCTGAACAGCCGGTCAGCGGCCCGCTGTACATGAAGCGCCTGAAAGGCGGCGTGCTGGCCAATGGCCTGAACTCCTGCCTGTCCGCGGTGTTCAATACCTTCCCCAACTCCTGCTTCGGTCAGAACAACGGCGTGATTCAGCTGACCGGCGTTGCCAGTCGGTATGTGGGTTTCGTGGTGGCGCTGATGCTGATCGTGCTGGGCCTGTTCCCGGCGGTGAGCGGTTTTGTACAGCACATTCCTGAACCGGTGCTGGGCGGCGCGACCATCGTGATGTTCGGCACCATTGCCGCATCCGGGGTGCGTATTGTGTCGCGCGAGCCGCTCAACCGCCGCGCCATCATGATCATCGCGCTGTCGTTGGCCGTCGGTTTGGGCGTTTCCCAGCAGCCGCTGATTCTGCAGTTCGCGCCGGAATGGCTGAAAACGCTGCTGTCGTCGGGCATTGCTGCGGGCGGTATCACAGCGATTGTGTTGAATCTGGTCTTTCCTCACGAAAAAGAGTAAGCCGCGCTTCCAGAAATTTTTCGTCTTACGTGATAATAAGGGCCGATGGTGTAACATCGGCCCTTATTTATTGTCTGTAATAAGTTACCTGTTGAGACGACTGGATAATTACGGCATAACACGATCATCCCTTGCGACTGGCGCGGACTTGAGCAATGAAACTTATCGGGAAACTTCTTCTCACACTGCTGTTACTGGCGCTGCTGGCTGTAGTGGTGTTGTACGTACTGGCCCAGACTGAATGGGGTGCCAGGCATATCAGTCAATGGGTTAATCAACGTAGCGAATACCAGGTGTCATTCAGAAAGATGGCGCATGACTGGTCCTCCCCTGGGCGCATTCAATTACTGGACGTCAGCTTCGGCCATAAAAACCAGCCCGTTACCCTGGTCGCGCAAAGCGTATCCGCAGGATTCAGCGTGCGCCAGATTACCGATCCGCGCCATTTTTCCAGCCTGATGCTGGAAGGCGGCACCCTCAATCTGGGTCAGACCGGTTTTACGCTGCCGATTGAAGCCGATGTTCTGCAACTGAAAGCCATGGCGTTGCATGCGCAGGATGGCGACTGGCGATTGAGAGGCGAACAGGTGACGGGCGGCATTACCCCGTGGCAGCCGGAACCCGGCTATCTGCTGGGTAAAAAGGCGGCGTTTCAGCTCAGCGCGCACTCTCTGCTCCTCAACGACCTGCCGGCCAGCAAGGTATTGGTGCAAGGGCAGTTTAATAACCAGCAACTGACGCTGGAAAACTTCGGCGCCGATGTGGCGCGAGGCGAGCTGACGGGCAGTGCTTCCCGCGCGGAGGACGGCAGTTGGCTTGTCAATAACCTGCGGCTGAGTAATGTCCGGTTGCAAACCCGGCAGTCGGTGGCGGATTTCTGGCAACCGGTGACTCGCCTGCCAGCGGTAACCGTCAATCGCTTCGACCTGATAGATGCCCGTATCGAAGGGCAAAACTGGGCGTTCACCGATCTGGACGTCACCCTGCAAAACGTGACCTTTCGACAGAACGACTGGCAGAGCGACGACGGCTCGCTGTCATTCAACGCCACCGATATCGTCAACGGCAACATGCATCTGGTCGACCCGATCGTCAGTCTGGATTTGTCGAAACAGGGCGTGAACATCAAACAGTTCTCTACCCGTTGGGAAGGCGGACTGCTGCGCACCAGCGGCAACTGGCTACGCAGCAACCAGCGGCTGACGCTGGATGAACTGGTGGTGGCCGGCATGGAATACACGCTGCCGGCGGACTGGCGTCAACGCTGGCAGCAGACGCTGCCCGACTGGTTGGCGGAAGTGGAACTTCGGAAATTCAGCGCCAACCATAACCTGCTGATCGATATCAATCCGGCGTTTCCATTCCAGCTTACCGCGCTGGACGGCTTCGGCAGCAATCTGTTGCTGGCGCGCAACCACCAGTGGGGCGTGTGGCAAGGCGCGCTGAACCTGAACGCCAGTGACGCCACCTTCAACAAAGTCGATGTGCGCCGCCCGTCGCTGGCGCTGAACGCCAATGACAACCAAATCACGCTGACGGACCTGAGCGCCTTCACCCAAAGCGGTTTGCTGGAAGCCAAAGCGGTGATTGCACAACAGCCGGCTCGAACTTTTACGCTGGATCTGACCGGCAAAGCAGTCGCGTTCGATGTCCTGACCCGCTGGGGCTGGCCTGCCCCGGCCACCGCGCCCACCGGCAACACCAACCTGCAGTTACACCTGAACGGCCGGCTGGAAGCGACAAGCCCGCTTAGACCGACGCTCAACGGCACGCTGCAAGGCATTGACAGCGCCGGACACGCCATCAGCCAGGCAATGCATCAGGGAACGGTGGCAGACAGCGCGCCCGCCACGTCGACCCCGCCGGCGGCACCCGCGCCAGCCACACAGCCTTAAGCACAGGACGACATAAAACAAACAGCCACCGTCATGGTGGCTGTTGCATATCCGGTTTCAGGACTAGCGAATGGCAGAACCGCCCTGTTCCAGCAATTCATTCGGATCCGGCGGCAACACGATGTAGACACCTTCAAACACCGCCCCTTTTTTATCATTGCCAAACAGTTCTACCTGCAACTGCACCCGCGCTTTGCGCCCGCGCGCCAGCCGATCCAAATCGCCGCTCAACGACCCTAAATCCGCCACCGCGCTGGGGCGACCGGTCACCGGCGTGCTGTAGCGGATATGCGCATCCGCCAGAATAATGGTGCCGCCCAGTTGCCGCTCACGCAGCAGCAACCAGATCAATCCCCACCCGGTAAGCGTCGCCAGCGAGAACATGCTGCCGGCGAACAAAGTATGATGCGGGTTCTGGTTCCCCGCCTCCGGCATAGTGGTAATAAATTTCTGCCCGGTGTACTGACTGATGCGCACACCCATTTTTTCGCTGAGAGGAATGTGGTTGTACCACGCCTGTTGCAACTGCCCACACCAGTCCGGGCGATGCAGAATATCATCCAGCGTCGCCACCGGTTTAATCATCAAAAAGTGGCGCACCGGCGTGGTCATCGGCGTGGTGATTTCCCCCTGATTGACAAAGCCAAGGCGAGAGAAGAACGCCATTGCATCCTCGCGAGCGCTGCACACCACTCGTTTCACCCCTTCCTGGCGCGCGACCGACTCCAGCGCCATCGCCATTAGCGTTCCCAGGCCCTTGCGCTGTACGTCGGGATGCACCGCCAGAAAGCGGATCGAGGCTTCATTATCAGCATTAATAGAGAGACGACCCACCGCGACCAGCTTGCCGTGCCCATCGACAATGGTTTGATGGTGCGCCAGCGCATCATAGGCATCCCGTTCGGAACCGAGCGGCTGATGCAGCGGTTTACGCAACATTTCCCAGCGGAACTGGTAATAGGCATCCAGCTCTTCGGCGCTTTCAGGCACTCTCAGGTAATACATAACCGCCCCTCTCAACGCATGCTTAATTGCAGCTTAGACCTGCAACCAGAAAGTTACAGGCCCATCATTTACCAGAGATACTTTCATGTCCGCGGCAAAACGACCGGTTTCAGTCGTTAGCCCGCGCTCACGGCACTGGCCGACAAAATACTGGTACAACCGGTCGGCTTCGGCGGGCGCCGCACCGCGGGAAAAGCTGGGACGCATGCCCTTTTGCGTATCCGCCGCCAGCGTAAACTGCGACACCACCAGCAAACTGCCGCCGGCTTGCTGAACGTTCAGATTCATCTTGCCGTTGTCATCGCTGAAAATCCGATAGCCGATCACCTTTTCGCATAAACGAGCCGCTTTCTGCTCGTCATCGCCTTGCTCTATGCCCAGCAATACCAGCAGTCCGTGATCGATTTCCCCGATTACCGCGCCCTCTACCGTCACACTCGCGCCGGATACCCGCTGAATTAATGCGATCATAACGACCTTACGACTCCTGCTTAAAAACCTGGCTGGCAAAAAAATCCGGCACGACCTGCCGATCGCTAACCAGAATGGAGCGGATGCCTAATGCATTCGCCGCGTCCACATTGGCGGCATTGTCGTCAAAAAAGAGCGCGTCATGGGCGTCAACGCCTTCTTCACGCAGAACATGGTGGTAAATCGTCGCCTCCGGTTTACGCTGGCCGATATCCTGCGACAGATAAAGCCGGTCCACGGCTTGCTGAACCTCCGGGTATTCGTCCGGCCAGAATTGACAGTGCAAGCGATTGGTATTGGAGAGTATTACCACGCGATGCCCTTCCTGCCGCAAACGATGCATGATATCGATCACATCTTTGCGTACACCTATGAAAATTGCCTGCCAACCGGTCGAGAACTGCTCAAAACTGAGCGTCATTCCCAGCTCATGACTCAAGCGCGACGCAAATTCCTCATCGCTGATTTCACCGCGCTCATGTTGTTCAAAGGTATGTCCCAGAACAAAACGTTCACGCAGGGTCGCCAGCGGCGCGCCGCTCAGATTGCTCCACACCCCCAAAACACGATTGAAATCAATATCTATAACCACATTACCCAAATCAAAGATATACAGCATGCGTCCTCCAGATTGGCCACCAGGGTTTTCACTGTAGCGAGAAAAATCCGTGCTGAATAGGGAGGATAAGCAGGATCATAATAAGGTCAAAAATGGTGCAGATTCGGTCCGGAGCGAATACCGGACGCGCAGAAAAAAATAAAGGCCCCAAAATGGGGCCTTATCGCAAGGCAGCACGGTCAAATACCGTATTCCACCTTATATACCCGTCTCAAGTTGCAGGTGCGTTGGCTGCGCTCGTTCACCTGAATCACTTACCTGAGTAAGCTCATCGGGATTCACTCACTTGCCGCCGTCCTGCAACTCAAATTGTTTGGGTATATATCACCGAAAAACAGTGAATTATTCTTCCTTGGCGCTGCGGCTGGCGCGGCGACGATCGTTTTCCGTCAGGTGACGTTTACGCAGACGGATAGAGGTCGGCGTAACTTCAACCAGTTCGTCGTCATCGATGAACTCCAGAGCCTGCTCCAGCGACATTTTCACCGGCGGCACCAGTACGGTAGCTTCGTCAGTACCGGAAGCGCGCATGTTGGTCAGCTTCTTACCGGTCAGGCAGTTAACCGTCAGGTCGTTGGAACGGGTATGAATACCGATGATCTGGCCTTCATAAACTTCAGCGCCGTGGCCCAGGAACAGCTTGCCACGCTCCTGCAGACTGAACAGCGCATAGGCGACAGCTTTACCCTGACCGTTGGAGATCAGTACGCCGTTCTGACGCTGGCCGATTTCACCCGGACGAATGTCATCGTAGTGGCTGAACGTGGAGTACAGCAGACCGGTACCGGAGGTCATGGTCATGAATTCGGTACGGAAGCCGATCAGACCACGGCTTGGAATCACGTAATCCAGACGAACGCGACCTTTGCCGTCTGGAATCATGTCACGCATTTCGCCTTTGCGCAGACCCAACGCTTCCATCACCGAGCCTTGATGCTGCTCTTCGATATCCACGGTCACCTGCTCGAACGGCTCCTGACGGCGGCCGTCAATGGTGCGGAAGATAACTTTCGGACGGGATACCGCCAGTTCGAAACCTTCACGACGCATGTTCTCGATCAGAACGGACAGGTGCAGTTCACCACGACCGGATACGCGGAACGCGTCCGGGTCTTCCGTTTCTTCTACACGCAGCGCCACGTTGTGCACCAGCTCTTTACGCAGGCGGTCCAGAATCTGGCGGGACGTTACGTATTTGCCTTCCTTGCCGCAGAACGGCGAGGTGTTGACGCAGAAATACATGGTAACGGTCGGCTCATCCACCGACAGCGCCGGCAACGCTTCCACGCAGGAAGTGTCGCAGATGGTGTCGGAAATGTTCAGCTCGCCCAGGCCGGTGATCGCGATGATGTCGCCAGCTTCAGCCAGTGTACTTTCGATACGCTGCAGGCCCAAGTGGCCCAGCACCTGGTTTACTTTACCGTTACGTACTTTGCCTTCGCTGTCGATGATGCTGACCTGCTGGTTCGGCTTCACCACGCCGCGTTTGATGCGGCCGATGCCGATAACGCCAACATAGTTGTTGTAGTCCAACTGGGAGATCTGCATCTGGAACGGACCGTTAAGGTCAACGTTCGGCGCTTCAACGTGCTTCACGATGGCTTCGAACAACGGAGTCATGTCTTCCGCCATGTCGTTATGATCCAGACCGGCGATGCCGTTCAGCGCGGACGCATAAACGATCGGGAAGTCCAGTTGCTCGTCGGTGGCGCCCAGGTTCACAAACAGGTCGAAGACCTGATCGACAACCCAGTCAGGACGCGCGCCGGGGCGGTCAACCTTATTAATGACAACGATCGGCTTCAGGCCATAGGCAAAAGCTTTCTGGGTCACGAAACGCGTCTGCGGCATCGGACCGTCCATCGCGTCTACCAGCAGCAGTACAGAGTCCACCATGGACATCACTCGTTCTACCTCGCCGCCGAAGTCGGCGTGTCCCGGGGTATCCACGATATTGATGCGGTAGTCGTTCCAGTTGATGGCGGTGTTTTTGGCGAGGATGGTAATTCCGCGCTCTTTTTCCAAATCATTGGAGTCCATAACACGTTCGGTGGCTTCGTTACGCTCACCCAACGTACCGGACTGTTGCAGCAGCTTGTCAACCAGGGTGGTTTTTCCATGGTCAACGTGCGCAATAATAGCGATGTTACGCAAATTTTCGATCACAGCTTTGCCTCAGGCATTTTAGAAATAGCGCGCTATTGTACACGTATTAATCGAGCGACTGAACAAGATCACAATCATCTTCCACAAACAACCTGCTGATGCCGGGTCTGTGATCCCTTTCACGGTGCAATAAAGCAGCACTCCTTAAACGAGAGAGCACCAATTAGGTGCAATCACACCAATATGGTGCACTATATTGGTGCGGTTAACTATCTTGGTGCAGTGGAGGAGGACACAAAAAACCAGCAGGAATGCCTGTTAGAACTATTCATAAAAGTTGGCACAGTTTTAGCTATAACCTCTGTACGGTAACAACATCATTCCACAACGATATTCGTTCCACGACGATAAATGACACAATCGGGAGAACCAAGTATGTCAGTAGAACACGTTTTGACGATGCTGAATGAACATGAGGTGAAGTTTGTTGACCTTCGCTTCACGGACACCAAAGGTAAAGAACAGCACGTCACCATTCCGGCCCACCAGGTTGATGCTGACTTCTTCGAAGACGGCAAAATGTTTGATGGTTCCTCGATTGGCGGCTGGAAAGGCATCAACGAATCCGACATGGTGTTAATGCCGGACGCGACTACTGCGGTTCTGGATCCGTTCTTCGAAGAACCGACCCTGATCATCCGTTGTGACATTCTGGAACCGGGCACCATGCAGGGCTACGACCGCGACCCACGCTCCATCGCCAAGCGCGCAGAAGACTTCCTGCGTTCTTCCGGCATCGCCGACACCGTACTGTTCGGGCCTGAGCCGGAATTCTTCCTGTTCGACGACGTTCGTTTCGGCAGCAGCATCTCCGGTTCTCATGTTGCTATCGACGACATCGAAGGCGCCTGGAACTCCAGCACCAAATACGAAGGCGGCAACAAAGGCCACCGTCCGGCAGTAAAAGGCGGTTACTTCCCGGTTCCGCCGGTAGATTCTGCGCAGGATCTGCGCTCCGCCATGTGTCTGACCATGGAGCAGATGGGTCTGGTGGTTGAAGCTCATCACCACGAAGTGGCAACCGCTGGTCAGAACGAAGTGGCAACCCGCTTCAACACCATGACCAAGAAAGCCGACGAAATCCAGATCTACAAATATGTCGTGCACAACGTGGCGCACGCCTTCGGCAAAACCGCAACCTTCATGCCGAAACCGATGTTCGGCGATAACGGCTCCGGTATGCACTGCCACATGTCTCTGGCTAAAGACGGCGCCAACCTGTTCTCCGGCGACAAATACGGCGGCCTGTCCGAAACCGCGCTGTACTACATCGGCGGCGTGATCAAACACGCTAAAGCCATCAACGCGCTGTCCAACCCGACCACCAACTCCTACAAGCGTCTGGTTCCGGGTTACGAAGCGCCGGTTATGCTGGCCTACTCTGCCCGTAACCGCTCTGCCTCTATCCGTATCCCGGTGGTGTCCAGCCCGAAAGCACGCCGTATCGAAGTGCGCTTCCCGGACCCAGCCGCCAACCCGTACCTGTGCTTCGCCGCACTGCTGATGGCCGGCCTGGACGGCATCATCAACAAGATTCACCCGGGCGATGCCATGGACAAGAACCTGTACGATCTGCCGCCGGAAGAAGCGAAAGAGATCCCGACCGTAGCCGGCTCTCTGGAAGAAGCGCTGAATGCCCTGAATGCAGACCGCGAGTTCCTGACCCGTGGCGGCGTATTCACCGACGACGCGATCGATGCTTACATCGAACTGCGTATCGCTGAAAACGACCGTGTTCGCATGACGCCGCACCCGGTTGAGTTCGAACTGTACTACAGCGTGTAATACCTGCGCTTGGACGGCAGGACGAAGAAAATGATGTTCACATTGCCGTCCGATAACCGTTTTCTGTTTATGTTTATTTTTGTTGCCGTGGAAACTTTTCAGCCCATCTTCGGATGGGCTTTTTTCTCCACAAGACATCTTACAGTTGCTACTTAAACTACAATCCAGAATAGTGTGCACTAAAATGGTGCGGGAGTCTGCGTTATGGCAACAGGCACGCTGCCCGATGCTGGGCAGATCCTCAATTCTTTAATAAACAGCATCTTATTGCTTGATAAAGATCTGGCTATTCACTACTCCAACCCAGCGGCGCAACAACTTCTGGCCCAAAGCTCACGCAAACTGTCTGGAACGCCACTGCCGGAGCTGCTCGGTTACTTTTCGTTGAATCTCGACCTGATGCGGGAAAGTCTCGACTCGGGGCAAGGCTTTACCGATAACGAAGTCACCATCGTGGTGGATGGCCGGGCGCATATCATGTCGCTGACGGCTCAGCGCATTCAGCACGATTTTATCCTGCTGGAAATGGCACCGATGGACAACCAGCGCCGTCTCAGCCAGGAACAACTGCAACACGCCCAACAACAGGCGGCGCGCGATCTGGTGCGCGGTCTGGCGCATGAAATCAAGAACCCGCTCGGCGGCTTGCGCGGCGCGGCGCAGTTACTGTCCAAAGCGCTGCCGGATCCGGCGCTGATGGAATACACCAAGGTCATTATCGAACAGGCCGATCGCCTGCGTAATCTGGTTGACCGTCTACTTGGCCCGCAACAGCCCGGCCTGCACGTCACGCAAAGCATTCATCAGGTGGCCGAACGGGTATTCCAGTTGGTATCGATGGAAAAAGCGGACAACGTGACGCTGGTGCGTGACTACGACCCCAGCTTGCCGGAACTGATGCACGACCCGGACCAGATAGAACAGGTACTGCTGAACATTACCCGCAATGCCATGCAGGCGCTGGGGGAAGAAGGCGGCACCATCACCATCCGCACCCGCACCGCGTTTCAGTTGACGCTGCATGGCGTGCGTTACCGTCTGGTCGCCCGTATCGATATTGAAGACGATGGTCCCGGCGTGCCTGCTCATCTGCAGGATACGCTGTTCTATCCCATGGTGAGCGGCCGCGAAGGCGGCACCGGGCTGGGCTTGTCGATTGCCCGCAACCTTATCGATCAACATTCCGGAAAAATTGAATTTAACAGTTGGCCAGGTCATACCGAATTCTCGGTTTATCTGCCCATTCGCCAGTGAGGTTCACGATGCAACGAGGGATAGTCTGGATTGTCGATGACGATAGCTCCATCCGTTGGGTGCTTGAACGTGCGCTTACCGGGGCGGGCTTAACCTGCGCAACCTTTGACAACGGCACTCAGGCGTTAAATGCGCTGACCACCCAAACACCGGATGTACTGCTGTCGGATATCCGCATGCCCGGCATGGACGGATTGGCGTTGCTGCAACAGATTAAACAGCGCCACCCGATGCTGCCGGTCATCATCATGACTGCCCATTCCGATTTGGACGCAGCGGTCAGCGCCTATCAACAAGGGGCGTTCGATTATCTGCCCAAGCCGTTTGATATCGACGAAGCGGTGGCGCTGGTTGAGCGCGCCATCAGCCATTACATGGAACAGCAACAACCGGTGCGCAGTCAGCCGATTAGCGGGCCGACCACCGACATCATCGGCGAAGCGCCGGCCATGCAGGACGTGTTCAGGATTATCGGCCGGCTTTCCCGTTCATCGATCAGCGTGCTGATCAATGGCGAATCCGGCACCGGTAAAGAACTGGTCGCTCATGCGCTACACCGCCATAGTCCACGCGCCAAAGCGCCGTTTATCGCGCTGAACATGGCGGCCATTCCCAAGGATCTGATCGAATCGGAATTGTTCGGCCATGAGAAAGGCGCATTTACCGGCGCCAATCAGATTCGGCAAGGCCGTTTCGAACAGGCTGACGGCGGCACGCTGTTTCTCGATGAAATCGGCGATATGCCGCTGGATGTGCAAACCCGCCTGCTGCGCGTGCTGGCCGATGGTCAGTTCTATCGCGTCGGCGGCTATGCGGCAGTGAAGGTGGACGTGCGTATCATCGCCGCCACTCATCAGAATCTGGAATTACGGGTTCAGGAAGGCAAATTCCGCGAAGACCTGTTCCACCGTCTGAACGTAATTCGCGTCCATTTGCCGCCGCTGCGCGAGCGCCGGGAAGATATTCCGCGTCTGGCGCGCTACTTCCTGCAGGCGACCGCCAGGGAGCTGGGTGTGGAGCCGAAAAATCTGCATCCTGAAACCGAAGCGGCGCTCACCCGTCTGCCCTGGCCGGGCAACGTGCGTCAGCTGGAAAATACCTGCCGCTGGCTGACCGTAATGGCCGCCGGACAGGAAGTCCTGATTCAGGATCTGCCGCCGGAACTGTTTGAAACCACCGCGCCGGACGCCACCGTGCATGTCATGCCCGACAGCTGGGCTACGCTGCTGGCGCAATGGGCCGATCGGGCGCTGCGTTCCGGTCATCAAAACCTGCTGGCCGAGGCGCAACCGGAAATGGAACGCACGCTGCTGACAACGGCATTGCGCCACACGCAGGGGCACAAACAGGAAGCGGCAAGGCTGCTCGGCTGGGGGAGAAATACCCTGACGCGCAAACTCAAGGAACTGGGCATGGAGTAACGGCGATTTGCCGTTTTATCCGTCGCCGGTCATCGCCTGATAGTGGCGATAAAAAGTACAATATGACGTACAAATTCGCCACTATACCCAAAATAATTCAACACGCTCACGCGCTGAACACAGCGCGCTGCGGCCCCGCAGGAATAAGGCCCATCAATGGGCCGGGTAAGAAAGCCAACGCACCTGCAACTTGAAGAATAACGAGTATATTTTGTACTTTACTTGCGCCGCGCCAGCAGTATGATCGTGTCGCTGACTGGAGAGGGTAACCATGCTGGAATCCATTTTTTCTGCCGTGACGCACGGCGCTGAAATCAGCAGTGCGGTGGGTCACTCATCGCAAACTGCGATTGCAGCCGTGTTGTGCGCGGCACTGATCAATTTCTTCAGCTAAATTATTGCTGACAAGAAACAGGAAAACAGCCAGTCATATCGACTGGCTGTTTTCTTTTATCATTCCAGATCGGCTCAGATAACCCGAGAGAACTGACGTTCACGCATCTTGCTGCGCAGATACACGTCAAAACACATGCAGATATTGCGAATCAACAGACGCCCTTTGGGCGTCACCTGAATACGATCCGGCAGAATATCCACCAGCCCGTCCTGCGCCATCGGCGCCAGCAACGCCAGGTCCTCGCGGAAATATTCGCCAAACGACAGATCATACGCCCGCTCAATCGCGGTGAACTCCAGTTGAAAATGACAAATCAGCGCCTTGATTACGTCACGGCGCAGACAATCATCACGGGTCAGGGCTAAACCGCGCCACAATGCGTGACCATGCTGTTCGACGTCAGCGTAGTACAGCTTCAGTTCTTTCTGGTTCTGGGCGTAGCTGTCGCCAATCATGCTGATGGCGGATACCCCCAGCCCCAATAAATCGGTATCGCCCTGGGTGGTGTACCCCTGGAAATTGCGATGCAGTTTTCCTTCGCGTTGCGCCACCGCCAGCTCGTCATCCGGCCGGGCGAAATGATCCATCCCGATGAACTGATAGCCCGCCGCAGTCAGGCTTTGAATGGTCTGCTGCAAGATCGCCAGTTTTTGCTCCGCATCCGGCAGATCGGCCTCTTTGATCTTGCGCTGGGCGGCAAACAGACTGGGTAAATGCGCATAGTTGAATACGCTAAGGCGGTCCGGCCGCAGCTCCGCCACCCGCTGCAGGGTAAAGGCAAAGCTGTCCGGCGTCTGTTTTGGCAAACCGTAGATCAGGTCGATGTTGGTGGAGGCGAACCCCAGCGCTTTGGCCCGCTCGATCAGCGCAAAAATAAAGGCTTCATCCTGCTCGCGATTGACCAGGCGCTGCACCTCTTTATTGAAGTCCTGCACCCCCATACTGAGGCGATTGAACCCTTCGGCGCGCAAATGATCGAGCACATCCAGTTCGATTTCCCGCGGGTCCACTTCCAGCGACATCTCGGCCTGTTCGGCAAAGCGGAAATGCTGGCGCAGCAGCCCCATCAGGCGGCTAATCTGTGTTTTGTTCAGAAAGGTCGGTGTTCCGCCGCCCCAATGCATCTGAGTGACAACGCGGCCGGCAAACAAGGGCGCGCGCTGACGGATTTCCAGCGCCAGCCGGTCAAGATACTCATCCGCCTTGTGCAACTGACGAGTCACCAGCTTATTGCAGCCGCAGAAGTAGCACAAACGGTGGCAGAACGGGATATGCAGGTACAGCGACAGCGGCCGGTTAGGGTAACGGGCTACCGCCTGAGCAAACGCGGCGTTGTCGTAACTGTCGCTGAATTCCAGCGCGGTAGGATAGGAGGTGTAGCGCGGTCCCGAATAATTGTATTTCTGGATCAGGGATAAATCCCAGTCTATGGTTTGTTCGGGCATGCTGCTCACTCCTTCCGGTAACCGGTCCTCGCCGCACGGCGCGGGGGCAGCCGACGCTGCCCCGACAATACGGCACGCTGTAATCTGTCTTTCCGTTTCGACAGGCACCACAGTTTAACCAACAGACCGCCCAAAAAACACAGAACCAGTAAGGTTATGAGCAGAAACAGCGCTTTCAGCATCAATAGCCGTCTTTCGGATTATTGCGACGGAGCAGTTGCAGCATATCCTCTTCCTGCTCTTCGTCTTCCTCGTCATCGTCCAGACTGATGCCCAATTGCTCCATCAGAATATCGATACGATCCAACGTCTCATCCAGCCAGGACTGTTCTTTGGCCGGCAGCGTTTCGCCTTTCTCCAGTCTGTCCAGCAATTCATCAAGGCGCGGATCATTTTCCAGCATTTCCAGCTCTTCCTGCGGCGACAGGCGAGCGGGTTTCTCTTTCGCCGCCACAGGCGCTTTCACCGCTACGACCGCACCTTCCGGCAGCAACGACACCGGTTTTTTGCTGCCAATGCGCGGGTCTTTCAGCTTGTCGGAAGCGGAGTTTTGCTGGCGGTCGCCGGACGGCTGGGTACGGCTTCCCGCAACATGACCACGGTGCTTTTTCTGACGTTTGCGTTCGCGAGCTTCCAGATCCAACTGCTCACGGCTTTTTCTTTTGATCTTCGGTGCGGGGGCTTTGCGTCCCGCCCCTTTTGATGGTTGTTTCATAGCGTCAATCTCGGGTTCAGATGAGCGGATATAAGGAGAATTGCGGCGGAATCTAGCAGAAAGCATACCAATAAAAAAGTGCTCCAAGAGCTGTGTGCTGGTTTTATTTTTTTCAGTCTGTTAAGACGGTAACACCGCGACAAAAACAGATAAACGCCGCCTTTCTTATCGGTTGCAGGTATAATCAGCCACATAAAACCGTGATCCAGACAGAGACGCAAACTGTGACCCAACAATACAACTACCATGTGACCCATTTCGTCACCAGCGCGCCGGACATTCGTCATCTTCCTGCCGACAGCGGTATTGAAGTCGCTTTTGCCGGCCGCTCTAACGCGGGCAAATCCAGCGCGCTCAATACGCTGACCAACCAGAAAAGTCTGGCCCGCACCAGTAAGACACCGGGTCGGACCCAGCTTATCAACCTGTTTGAAGTAGCCGATGGCGTACGTCTGGTCGACTTGCCTGGTTATGGTTACGCCGAAGTGCCGGAAGAGATGAAACGCAAATGGCAGCGTGCCCTTGGCGAATACCTGCAAAAACGTAACTGCCTGAAAGGGCTGGTGGTACTGATGGATATCCGTCACCCGCTTAAGGACCTGGACCAGCAGATGCTGGAGTGGGCCGTTAATGTCGGCTTACCGGTACTGGTACTGCTGACCAAAGCCGACAAGCTGGCTCAGGGTGCCCGCAAATCCCAGTTGAACATGGTGCGGGAAGCAGTGTTGCCGTTCATGGGGGATATTCAGGTTGAAGCGTTTTCTTCGCTGAAAAAAACCGGTGTAGATAAATTACGTCAGAAATTAGATAGCTGGTTTAGTACGTTACCATCAGCAGAGTTGCAATCTCAGCCAGAATCCGACCAGTAATACACCGGCCAATCCTTCCCAACAGAATCGCTATCCCGATGACTACCGGCTGAGTGTTCCGCCGGTAACATAGGTTTTTGTTATCCGGCTCATCCGCCATTCAGACAATAAAAAACGCCCCGGTCAGAAACCTGACCGGGGCGGCTAACATTCAGCCAAATCCGATTACGTGAAGTAAAAGGTCTGAAAGATAGAACATCTTACCTCTGTACCCTACGCGTTTAACTCTACCCCATTTCCTTTCTGGAAAAAAGGTTTTTTTGTTGTTTAATTTCATAAAAATCGGTGATGAATTAAACAAACTCAAACCGGGTCACACAATCCTGTAGTTTAATTACAGGATTGCTTAGGATTCAGCTGAAAAAACCAACAGAGAAAAGAAAGGCGATATTTCTTATGGCATTCATGGCAAAAATCCGCATAACACCCAGAATCATTCAGACCCGCTTCTTTCGCCAGACAGCTTAATGGGCCTGATCCCAGTTGCTGCCGGTGCCGATATCCACCTGTAAAGGCACGTCCAGCTGCATGCAGCCTTCCATCAGATTGCGTATTTTCGCGCTGGCTTCGTCCAATACGGAGTGGTGCACTTCAAACACCAGTTCATCGTGTACCTGCATCAGCATCGTCACCAACGGTTTTTCCTGTTGCAGCCAGGCATCAATGGCGATCATCGCTTTCTTGATGATATCCGCCGCTGTGCCCTGCATCGGCGCGTTAATAGCCGCCCGCTCCGCCGCCTTGCGGCTATTGGCGTTGCGGGAATGAATATCCGGCAAATAGAGACGACGGCCATCCAGCGTGGAGACATATCCTTGATCCGCCGCCTGCTGGCGAGTGCGCTCCATGTACTCCTGCACGCCCGGGTAACGCTCAAAATAGAGGTTCATATATTTTTGAGCTTCGTTACGCGGAATAGCCAACTGGCGGGACAAACCAAATGCGCTCATGCCGTAAATCAAACCAAAGTTGATGGCTTTGGCGCTACGGCGTTGTTCAGTGGTCACCCTGTCGAGCGGCAGACCGAATACTTCGGCAGCCGTGGCGCGGTGAATATCCAGACCTTGGGAAAACGCCCTCAGCAATCCGGCGTCCCGTGACAGATGCGCCATGATGCGTAATTCAATCTGCGAGTAGTCCGCCGCCAGAATGCAGTATCCTTCCTGTGCAATAAACGCCTGACGGATACGCCGCCCTTCTTCATTACGCACCGGAATGTTCTGCAGATTGGGGTCGCTGGAGGAAAGACGCCCGGTTGCCGTTACCGCCTGATGGTAAGAGGTGTGCACCCGCTTGGTCAGCGGATTGATCATCTGCGGCAATTTATCCGTGTAAGTGGATTTCAGTTTCGCCAGTCCGCGATACTCCAGAATCAACTTCGGCAGCGGATAATTCAGCGCCAGTTCGGCCAGCACTTCTTCATTGGTGGAAGGCGCGCCCTTCGGGGTTTTCTTGATAACCGGCAACTGCTGTTTTTCGTACAGAATGGTCCCTAACTGTTTGGTGGAAGACAAATTGAAGACTTCCCCCGCCAGTTCATGCGCCTGCACTTCCAACTCCGCCAGACGTTGTGTCAGCTCCCGCGAATGCTCCGCCAGAATAGCGGTATCGATCAGCACCCCGGTGCGCTCCATGCGCGACAACACCGGCACCAGCGGCATATCGATATTCAGGAACACCTTGCGCAGTTCCTGCTGCGGCTCCAGTTTCGCCCATAACGTCTCATGCAAACGCAGCGTCACATCGGCATCTTCAGCCGCGTAGACAGATGCCTGCTCCAGTGGAATCTGATTGAACGTCAGCTGTTTTTTGCCCTTACCGGCAATCTCTTCGAACGTAATGGTCTTATGCTGCAAATAACGCTCCGACAGGCTGTCCATGTCATGGCGACCAGCCACACTGTCAATCACATAGGACTCCAGCATGGTATCGAAAGCAATGCCGCGCAGATCGATGCCGTAACGAGCCATCACGCCTTTATCGAATTTCAGGTTTTGCCCAATCTTGCGAATGCTGTCATCTTCCAGCAGCGGTTTCAGTTGCGCCAGCACCCAATCGAGGTCCAGTTGTTCAGGTACATTTTCAGTGCATGTGTTCGGTGCGCTCATCGCAGGCGATACAGTACTGTTGTAAACGTTGCAGGAGTATATTCTCTGTGCAATTCCGTTCGGAAGTGTCTCCTCCGTCTGCGTACTCGGTGCACTCATCGCTGGCGATACAGTACTGTTATAGACGTTGCAGGAGTATACCCTCTGTGCAATTCCGCTCGGGGGGGCTTCTTTTGCGTACTCACCATTCAAATCATCATGACCTAATGGCAGGTAAGCCGCCTCACCCGGCTTGATCGCCAGTGAAATCCCAACCAGATTAGCTGTAAGGGTATCAAGACCATCGGTTTCAGTATCGAATGAGAACAGACCAGCGGCTTTGATTCGTGTAATCCAGTCCTGAAATGTCTGTTCATCCAGAATGGTGACATAACCGTCCTGAGACAGCACGCTGGCCGCTTCTTTCGGTTCGTCCTCCACCGTCGCCTTGACGAATGGCACGGCCGGTGGATTCTTTTTGTTGCCGCCTTGCAACCACTGCCCGGCTTCCACATCCACCAGCCAGCGTTTGAACTCATAACGGGTGAACAGTTCGCGCAGTTCCGCCACATCCGGCTCATTCACCGTCAGTTGTTCACACCCCTGCTCCAGTTCAACATCCGTTTTGATCGTAGCCAACTGGTAGGAAAGGTAAGCCACCTCTTTATTCTGTTCCAGCTTGGCAGCCATGGTTTTGGCGCCCCTGAAGGTCAGGCCGGCAATTTTATCCAGATCGGCATACAGGGTATCCAGCCCCCCCAGCCCCTGCAGTAATGCCTGTGCGGTTTTTTCACCCACGCCCGGCACACCAGGAATGTTGTCGGAGGAATCCCCCATCAGAGCCAGAAAATCAATGATCAGCGACGGCGGAATACCGTATTTGGCGCATACCTCATCCGGCCCCAAAATAGTGTTGTTCATGGTGTTGATCAGCGTGATATTCGGCGTCACCAACTGCGCCATATCCTTATCGCCGGTGCTAATCAGAACAGGTTTACCCGCACGTTCCGCCTGCTGCGCCAACGTTCCAATCACATCATCCGCTTCTACGCCGGAAATGGAGAGCAACGGCAATCCCATCGCTTTTACCATGCGGTGCAACGGTTCAATCTGAGCGCGCAGATCATCCGGCATCGGCGGCCGATGAGATTTGTAGTGCTCAAACAAATCATCACGAAACGTCTTACCCTTCGCGTCAAACACCACCGCGACATGACTGGGATGGTATTGCTGCAGCAAACTGCGCAACATGTTGAGCACACCATACATCGCGCCGGTCGGTTCGCCGGCACCGTTGGTCAGTGGGGGGAAGGCATGATAGGCGCGGTAAAGGTACGATGAACCGTCAACCAGAATGAGGGGATTATCTGCTATTTGAACCATGATATTTCGCGATCGTTGTTTTCTGACATGAAGTTAAGGATGCCATAGCTGGCAGTCAGAGACGAATATTAACGCTCGCTCATTACGCTTTTTGCACAATGCCTCGCAAAAAACCTGTGGATAACTTTGTGCATAGAAATTGAAAGATAATTAACAGAGATACCGATAGAAGTGGAATGTATATGTAATTCATTGTTAATCATTGCGTTAGAAGAAAAACATTGACATTGCAGTTATATCAAGACGTTGTTATTGATGTGGATATATATGAAATCAAAATGTTTGCCGGTAAGTAGAATTGTCCAGACATTACCATTAGCGCCGCAACAAAAACAAACGCCACACGCGGTAAGGCGTGTGGCGCATAGAAAAAGCAGAAAGCTTATTTCTGAGAGAGCAGGAATTTCACTACATCAGCATATTGTTTGACGTAGTTGTCCATAGAGCTGGTATCAAGCCCATCGCTTTTTATCATGTACTTGCCGTTCACGAACACGGCCGGAACACCCCGCAGCTGCAGATCGGCAGCAGCTTTCTCCTGCTGCGCAACCAGCGACTTCACCACAAAGCTATTCAGGGCGCTGTCATAATCTTCAGCTTTTACGCCCGCAGCCACAAAGACCTGACGAATGTCTTGCGGTTGTTTCACGGTCTGGGTCTTCTGAACAGCATCAAACATCAACGGGCTGACTTTATCTTCCACACCCAGAGCGATCGCCACCGCCCAGGCCTGGGTCAGATCTTTGCCCAACGGCCCCAGGAAATCGACATGATATTTGGTTAACTTGGCATCGGCCGGCAGCGCTTTCTGAATGGCGTCAGGAATATGGTAAACCTGAGCGAACTGGTAACAATGCGGACAATAGAATGAAAAGAACTCCAGCACCTGAGGGGATTGAGGAACCGGTTTATCCAGCGTGGCATACTGTTTGCCATCGGAAAAATCAGCTGCTGACGCACTGAACGCCAACACCATGCCAGCCAGCGCAAGCCATATTTTCTTCATATCAACGTTATCTCCATAAGTGTCAGTACATCGGTGTCAGCTGCAGCGGTGGTTCCTGCAACAGCCTTACCTGTTCAGTAAAAATAGTGGCCTGCTTTGCCCAGAAATCAGCTTCCTGCATCCATGGAAAACTACGAGGAAAAGCAGGGTCATGCCAACGGCGGGCTACCCAGGCCAGATAGTGAACCATACGCATGGCGCGTAGCGGTTCAATCAATGCCAGTTCCGCTTCATCAAAAGAGGCGAACTCACTGTAGGCATCCAGCAAAATATCCAGCTGGATGCGCTGCTCCTGACGATCTCCATGCAACAGCATCCAGAGATCCTGTACCGCTGGGCCATTACGCGCATCATCCAGATCGACAAACAATGGGCCGTCACGCCAGAGAATATTACCGGGGTGACAGTCGCCGTGCAGGCGCCTGGCTTGCCAGTTCGTATTCCAGCGCAGTTTCACTTCATCAATCAGCCGGGCTGTCGCCGTTAGAAACGACGCTTTTTGCGCGTCAGAAATCAGGGGGCTGTCAGTTAACGTGACCAGCGGGTCATCAAGGTATTCCTGCAACCCGACAGTAGGGCGAGTTGAAAACAGATTTCGGCTACCGGTCTGATGAATTCTACCCAAATAACGCCCAACCTCTTCCAGTTGGTCGTCATTGTCCATTTCATACTGACGCCCGCCAACGCTTGGAAACACGGCAAACCAGAAACCATCATGCTCATGCAACGTGTTGCCCTGTAAGGCCAGCGGCGCCACCACCGGCACTTCATCAGCGAACAACTCGGCCGCAAAATGATGCTCTTCGCTAATCTGAGCAGCATTCCAGCGTTGCGGCCGATAAAATTTCACCACATAACGTTTACGGTCTTCATCACTAAACTGATAAACCCGATTTTCATAACTATTAAGCGCTGTCAGGCCGGAATCGACACGGATATCCACAGACCAGAGCGCATCCATGATGACATCCGGCGACAGAGTATGAAAATTGAATACGGAATCATGCATGACGGGCACAGCTCCATCGCATCGGGCTATGAGTGAAGCCGCTAATCCTTGATAACGCCACGGGCACGCAGTAATGCGGTTTTGAAATCTTCTTCATAATCTTTCTGCAAGCCAGGAATCGGCTGTGCGCTATCTGCGTCACGCAATTTTAAATGATAAATAAGGATATCATCAGTCAAATCACTAAGCGCCCCCTCGAACCCGGCTTCCTGTGCAAGTTTTTGTAAAAATTGCACCAAATTCAAATCCGGCTCTTTTTGCCAGGCCGGATGCAGCAGCTCAATCAATTCATTTACACGATGGCATTTCATTATCACTACCTCAAATATTAATGACTGTTTATCTAGTATGGGGAAAGGGCTTGGCCTTGCGCCATACTTTTCCGACAATAACGCATCAAATCATTATGGATGCCAATACGATGATAACAGGTGTGATTCTGGCTGGCGGCCAGTCATCCCGCATGGGAGGAAACGATAAGGGGTTAATTGAACTGGAGGGCAAGCCGCTCTATCAGCACGTTCTTGAGCGTCTGAAGCCGCAGGTCGATACCCTGCTTATCAACGCCAATCGCCATCAGGAGCGTTATCAGCAAAGCGGTTATCCGGTGATCGGTGATATTAACCGTAACTTTTCTGGTCCGCTGGCCGGTATTTTCACCGGGTTAAGCATCGCCAAAACAGACTGGGTCGTGTTTGTTCCCTGCGATGTTCCCGCGTTGCCTCTTGACCTGGTTTCCCGGTTGCTGCGGTTCAGTAATCATCACCTTGCCGCTTATGCCACGGATGGGTCTCGCGAGCATCCGACATTATTGGCGATCCACACTTCGCAGGCCGATAAACTGAAGGCTTATCTAAGTAACGGCGATCGAAAATTGATGCTTTTTCTGCAGCAGATAGAGGCAGAAGCCGTCTCTTTTGCGGATCAACCGTTATCATTTCGTAATCTCAATACGCCAGAGGATCTGGCTCGCTGGCAGGAGCCGCTCCATGACTGATATACCGCTTCTGGCTATTGCTGCTCACAGTGGTACAGGCAAAACCACCTTACTGAAGCAGCTCATTCCATTGCTGAATGCGATGAAGATTCGGGTGGGTATCATCAAACACACGCACCACGATATGGACGTCGATAAACCGGGTAAGGACAGCTATGAACTGCGCAAGGCCGGTGCTGACCAGACGCTGGTTGCCAGCAATACTCGCTGGGCATTGATGACTGAAACACCGGAGCAGCAGGAACCCAATCTGCACTTCCTGGCCAGCAGAATGGACGGCTCAAAGCTGGATTTGATTCTGGTAGAAGGCTTCAAACACGAACCGATCGATAAAATCCTGCTTTACCGTCACGAGTCTGGGCGTGATATCGCCACGCTGATCGATGCCGACACGCTGGCCGTGGCCAGCGACTCCGCCTTAACGCTTGCCCTGCCCTGTCTGGATCTCAACCAGCCGGTACAGATCGCCGCGTTTATCCGTGACTGGCTGCGAAGGCGAACCGGGACAACCGGAGACTGAGCGCGTATTGAGGGATGTTTTATCTGCCGGCAGGCACAAAAAGGGACAGGGTACACC
>JAAIGF010305698.1_pt1 | contig 50214 bp, 44 predicted proteins | sample 6487441 | NCBI WGS metagenome assembly JAAIGF01 (sample SAMN13974129, study PRJNA590717) | phyllosphere metagenome | biome: pepper field; feature: multiple bacterial spot infested pepper fields; material: pepper leaves; isolation source: leaves from pepper fields | host: Capsicum annuum ...
CCACCAGGATGGCGCCGGCACCGACAGCCGTAACCGGGGCCAGTGCTGTTGCAGCCGCCACTACACCAAAGGCTGCAACCACAGCTGCAGCTTCTGCATCATCCCCTCGATGCGCGGCAAGCTGGTCAGCCGCCCGGTCGGAGACGTGCTCAGCGAGGCCGAGCGCCTGGTCAAGGCCGGGGTCAAGGAACTGCTGGTGATCAGCCAGGACACCAGCGCCTACGGCGTCGACCTCAAGTACAAGACCGACTTCTGGAACGGCCAGCCGGTCAAGACGCGCATGAAAGAGCTCTGCGAAGCGCTCTCCAGCATGGGCGTGTGGGTACGCCTGCACTACGTGTACCCCTACCCCAACGTCGACGACATCATCCCGCTGATGGCCGCCGGCAAATTGCTGCCGTACCTGGACATCCCGTTCCAGCACGCCAGCCCGCGCGTCCTCAAGCTGATGAAGCGCCCGGCCTTCGAAGACCGCACCTTGGCGCGCATCAAATCCTGGCGCGAACAGTGCCCGGACCTGACCATCCGCTCGACCTTCATCGTCGGCTTCCCCGGCGAAACCGAAGAAGACTTCCAGTACCTGCTCGACTGGCTGACCGAAGCCCAGCTCGACCGCGTCGGCTGCTTCCAGTACTCGCCGGTGGAAGGCGCGCCCGCCAACGACCTGGACGTCGACATTGTGCCCGATGACGTCAAGCAGGATCGCTGGGATCGCTTCATGGCCCACCAGCAGGCGATCAGCACCGCACGCCTGCAGATGAAGATCGGCCGCGAAATGGACGTACTGATCGACGAAGTCGACGACCAGGGCGCCGTCGCCCGCTCCTGGGCCGACGCCCCGGAAATCGACGGCAGCGTATTTATCGAAGGCACCGACTTCCAGCCAGGCGACAAGGTGCGCGTGCGCATCGTCGATGCCGATGAATACGATATGTGGGCCGAGCGGGTTTAAGCCCCTAGCCTTACAAAACGCCCACTGCGTCGCATGACCCAGTGGGCGTTTTTGTATTGGCGCCATGGACATGGCCGGTACAAGCCGAGTAGTGTCTTGCCAGTCCCAACTGGCGCTGACGGCCTTTGAACCGTCACCGAAACGCCCAACGCTCAAATCGGATCTGAGCTGTGAGAAAACAAGGAATGTTGCCCGCCTCCCCCTTTCGCACCGCCAAGCGGCATGGCTTAGCTCCAAGCCCGACGGCCCTTCTCGCTTTGCTTATTACCTGCTGCCCAGCCCTGGCTGTTGCCGCCAAGCCGAATATGGCAGGCGACTATGTGGGCCAGGTCGAGAACGCCGACAAGCTGGACAAGGTCGTCACCTCCCTGCGCTGGAGCGGCAACGGCACCTTGTCAGGCACCTATGTACTGACCGACCAGAATGGCGAAACCAAAGGCCGGCTCAAGGACTGCAAACGTCTGCACAGCCAGCTTCTGAAGTGCGTGTGGATAGACAAGTACGGCTACGGCCATCTCGAACTCAACTTCGATGACCGCTTCACGGCGTTTTATGGTCAGTGGAGTTATTTTGGTGGTGGAGAGCGATATGTGTGGGATGGTGCCAAGAGCCCTTGAGGTAAGCGAAGGGTTCAATTTAAAGGGATGGCGAGGTAGCCAGCGTAGCCTTGATTCTTTGTTAAAAATTTTAGCCTTGAGTTGATGGATCAAAAGCGTCTTCCCATCTTCCTCGTGAAAGCTCCCTTAACCGGCCACAGTGGCATATATGATTTTTAAGATATCAGAAGATTACAAACACAGCGAAAAACGCAAAGCAATACTCGCCGCGCTATTGGTGATTGGCATAGTTGCAGGCGCGACCTGGATATTTACTACCAGCGAGAACCTCTATCCTAAAGCACTATCTGCAATCGTTGCTCTTTTGCTCGCCAGACATTTGCCGGGCGCTTATAAAAATATAATAAATCATGACTTATCGCATCCAACAGTAACCATCAGTGAGCCTCAAAACAAAATCGAGATATCACACAAAGGCACCGTCATTAGCATACCGTTATCGGATGTAGAAAACCTTAGGATTCAGAGTATTAAAGGAAAGATTAAATCTCTACTTCTAAACACCAAATCTTTCAGCGACCTACGGTTCGAAGGGTATGAAAATTTAGCAGCGATGGCTGAGCTTCTCAAGAAACACACGCCGACAGAGAAAGTTAAAATCGCCACATGGTATCACCGATAATAATTGCGTTAAAACCGTTCACCTTGTTTACCGGTGCAGGCGAAAGCCCACCCCTTAACCAAGCGTTAGGCTTACAAGAAAAGCCAATCCACTCAGACCTCAAGGAAGAAAATGAAATACATTATCCTCATGATCGTCGCTTTTGGCAGCTACTACGCCTAAAAAAACTATGCAGCAGAAAACATCACAGTGGATAGCTATCAGGCTCTGCTCAAGAAAGTAGAGACAACAGAGGTAACTCTAGAAGAGGTAAAAGTTGGCTCAAACATGCTCGCCGACTTTTTCTGCAATGACGCCGAATTTCAAAAAAGCGGAGGCTCTAGCGTTACCACCTGCATGAGCAAGCTCAATAACTACCGCAAAATCTGTGAGTCGCGCATCTTTGATAATGCACCCGCTCTCTTCACCACCAAAGAGCAAATAAAAGCCACTGCCAAAAGCTATGCCGCCTGTACTGGCAGCACCGGTTAGCCTAACAAATGTTCAGCGATCTTAAATCCGCCAGATACTTTAAGAAGATGTACTCAAGCAAACTCAGATTGAGCCGTAGAGTTCTAAGAATGGAGCGGCGCGCAGCATTAATTCTCAGCACCTTCCTTAACAACCCAAGCCCCACGGAGTTTTCAGAACTAACCTCTGGATTGGAATGGCTGCTCACTTGGAAGCTGAAGACAGCTAGGACACCAGATTTTCTTTGGTGCGATGGCGTTGATGAAATTATTCTAAAAAGAACAGGAAAGTATAAATTTCAAATAATAGCAAAAGCATGGATAGGTCCTGAAGCCAATGTAGAAATCATCAGCAAGAAAAGTCTTACAGGAGCACTAGAGCTAAGTCCCTCAGGAAAAGCATTCAAAAGCTACAATTTCAAACTGAACTACAACAGCCAAATGATCACACTAAAAAAAAGATAACAAACAGTTTAAACCGCTCATCTCGCTCACAAAGATTAGCCGCAACCCTCTTTCAAACGAAAGCTATGCACATGACTGAATACACCACCACAATGACAATTTTTGCTCCTGAACTGTTAATCCTTGCTGCTGGATTTTCTTTATTTGGAATCGCAATACTGACAATCTCAAGAAGCCAGCGCTCAGTCAGCGTTTTTTTAGCATCCGTACTCCTCATGTTTTGCGCAGCTATAAAAGTCATAAAATTCTTAATAATGGCATTTATCCCCATGCAATGCCCCAATGGTCAGTGCAATCCAACTGAACTCAACCAACAAATCCTAAACACCTCAACACTAGCAGAACCTTATTTATTTTTAGCCGCAGCCATTTACATGGTCATTTATGCCCACCCTAAACGTTATAAATAATATACAACCACATAACAATCACCTCAAGTCATCCACTTCGCTTTCCAATATGACTAAACTCATCCCCTTAAACAAACGCTAGAGACCTGTTATGAAATACACTGAACTGCTAAGTATTCCAATCCGCGTCCTTGGGATTTACATTTTCTATTCAGCCGCCCTTGTCATGATGCGCCAATATTTTTTGCTGACCCAAGCAGCGGCCACAAATAGTGAGGACTACCAAACTTACGCGATCATCGCCATACTTGAAGTAAGCCTCATGCTAGTCACGGCCTTGGCACTGATTAAATTTCCATTGACAATCTCCAAACTTCTCACACCCGCGAGTACTGAAGGTACATTAAATACAAACATCACAGCAGAACAACTACAATCAGTAGCACTTTGCATACTAGGCATTTACATCCTATCCAAGAACATCTCCGACCTAACCTTCAATACTGCTTGGCTCATTAGCTACATTGGACAGCCTCCAGAATATCCTGGCAGAATTAGCGAGCTCCTGATAAACGAACTCATTACAGTCGTTGAAATAATCATCGGTATAGCGCTCTGCATAAAAGCAGACGGGATTAACCTTTTGATAAAGCGCATGAGAACCGCTGGAGTAGCCACCCCGTCTAAGTAGCGGTTCGAACCACTTATCTTGTTCGCTGGCTAAAGCCGGCCCCCAACAATCTAGTAGCCACTCGTGCGATACAGGATTTGCGGCCCGGTATTTCGCTCAGAGCGGGCGCATCCGGCGCCGCTTGACTCCAGCGGTAGTCAAGTAGGGTGGACACTGCGAAGCTTGTCCGCCTCACTCAGCAATGGCCCCACCATTAAGACCTAACATCGCCTATGAAATACATCGTATTGATCAGTGACCAATCCTGCCCCGACGGTCTCTATTCCGGCCCGGTCGCGCCGCAAGATGCGGACTATTTCACCCGCGGCGTGCTCCCTCATCTGCAACCGCTGAGCGAAGAGGAATACCTCGACGGGCCCGCCGCGATACTGCACACCGGTGCGCGTTACAGCTACCTACTCAGCGGCGAAGACATTTACTGGTGCGTGGAGTGGCAACCGGGCCTTGTCGTGGTGAAGTTCTCGCCCGATACCAGCATGGCCTGGGCCGCGTTGCGCTCCCCGGTGCCCAACTTCGGAGGCCGTGCCGCCCTGGAGGTCGACACGGCCCAATACGATGAAGACGACGAGAACCATCAATACAATCTGGTCTTCAGAAGCTGGGATGCGCAGTTCGACGAAGACCACAGAGTCTGGGGCGCCTTTGAACCCGCATCGCCCGGCGAAGAGGCTGCGTTCAACGCAGCCATAAGGCACGCCAACACGCTTTCAGAGCAGGATCACTGCGACGACGAGGAGCATCGTGAGCGCCTGCGGCGTTTTACTGCTCGCTGTGGCGAAGGCATCCGGGTCAGATATTGACGCCTGGCGCTCCCTATCGACGCGGAGCGCCCCGAATATCGAGCCTCCGTGCAGCCCCTTTACATGAGACCAGACCCGTGTCGGGAAAATTACCCTGCAAGACCTGCGGCGCATTGATTCTTCCCACCACGGCATTGAGGACCGACGGCCTGTGCATGCCATGCAAGCAAGGTAATCGGGAAGGTCTGGAGAAGTCGAAAGAGCGATCTCGCCAGCAGAGAGCCTACGACCCGCGGCGCGCCCACTGGCATCACCTGGTCGATAGAGCCCACGCCAGCGAGCAAGCGATCGCGTCATTCACTCAGGAGGAAAAGCTCTACTACGCAGTCAGCGTGTTGGAGGGCGAGGTGTACAACGGCGGTATGCACCAGTTCTTCAGTAACAGCTCCGGCGCGCTGTATAACGAGGCGGTCGAGGGGCTGAGGGAACTCGGCGCGACACAAGCATTGGCCTTGCTGCAACGTGCCGCGCAGGTGCTGTTCGGCAGCAACCAACCACCTGTTGACCGTCATGAACGCTGGCAGGCCATGCCGCTCTACCCGGAAGATGAAATGGCCACGCTCCCCGACTGGAGCATCGAGCTTGAGGAAATAGACAGGGCCTACTGGATGGACCCTGACGGTTTAAGCGGGAAACTGGAGGCCTACTTGAAAAACACCGGCCTGCTTAAGCCATTTGAAAAGCCTGCCAACTAGCGGAAAGCCAGGTGGGGTGGGCAACGCGAAGCTTGTTCAGCGTGCTCTGCAAGCGACTGAGCGTTTAGGATCTAATATCGCCGCGGTGGATGGAAACAGCGCCATCGTACCCTCACAGGCAGCGACATAGCGGTAATTCATCCGATGAGCATTTTCGAAAAATCCTGGGCTCGCGCCTGGTCAGGCCTCGGCCTGCAGCCTGATGCCAACCTGTTCGAGGCGCTGATGGCTGCCTATGCGGAGCCTCAGCGCCACTACCACTCCCTGCAGCATTTGCGGGAATGCCTGGCGCACTTCGAGCAGGTTCGTGAGTTGGCCGAGCATCCAGAAGAAGTCGAGATTGCCTTGTGGTTTCACGATGCCGTCTATGACGTTCGCGGTACGGCAAATGAGCGGCAGAGTGCCGACTGGGCTGTGCGTGCCCTGCAGGCCGGCAACGCATCGCGATCCACGCAGAACCGCGTCGAGCAACTGATCATGGCCACCCGGCACGATGCAGCGCCTGTGGATAGTGACGAGCGTCTGCTGGTCGATATCGACCTGTCGATTCTCGGTGCTGCGCCCAAGCGCTTTGCCGAATACGACATGCAGGTGCGGGCTGAATACAGCTGGGTGCCTGAAGCCATCTACGTCATGAAGCGCAAAGCGCTGCTCAGCTCATTCCTGGCCCGCTCAAGCATTTACAGCACGCCCCATTTCTACGGACGCTATGAGGCACAAGCGCGTATGAACCTGGCGGTACTTGCCTGATTGGCGAAGCTGACGGGTAAACAATCGACAACCCGGTAGAGCGGCTCTCTGCGCTGCCGCGAGTTCCCTCGCCAAGCGATCTCGCTGTCTTACTTTGTCCAACCTTTGCGCTCATGGATGCATACGATTCGCACCTGCAAACGATTCGTAAGGACTATTCCATGCACACGCCCTTCCCTCGCCGCCCTGTCGGCACGCTGATTCGCCTGGCGACGCTCTGCCTGGCCACTGGCAGCACTCTTGCCCAGGCCGAGCCCCTTGAACTGGACGACATGGTAGTGACCGCCTCCGGCTTCGCCCAGAACCTCGAAGACGCACCGGCGTCGGTTACCGTGATCAGCGGCGATGACCTGCGCAAACGCTCGGTGCAGAACCTGGCCGATGCCGTGCGTGATGTGGAAGGCGTGGTGGTCAACGGTGGTGCCAACGAAACCGACATCCAGATCCGCGGCATGCCCGGTGACTACACGCTGATTCTGGTCGACGGTAAACGCCAGAGCGGGCGCGATTCGCGGGTCAATGGCAACCGCGGTTACGAGCAGAGCTTCGTGCCGCCGGCTGCAGCCATCGAACGTATCGAGGTGGTGCGCGGACCGATGTCGTCGTTGTACGGATCGGATGCCATCGGTGGGGTGATCAACATCATCACCCGCAAGGTGTCTCCCGAGTGGGGCGGCAATGTGTCCTACGACTATTCGGCGCGCCCGAACAGCGATCAGGGCAATGCCCGCAACACCCAGTTCTATCTCAATGGCCCGCTGGTCAACGAGGTGCTGGGCCTGCAGGTGTGGGGCAACTACCTCGACCGCCAGGCCGATGACGATGTCGAAACCAACGAAGGTTTCGCCAAGTCCGACAACAAGAGCCTGACCGCGCGCCTGGCCCTGACGCCGACCGAGAACCACGACTTCCTGCTCGAAGCGGGCGCCTCGCACCTGAAGAACGGTGACGGCCTGAGTGCCAACTGGTCGACCCGGGAGCAGAAGAACAACCGCGATCACTGGTCGCTGACCCACGAAGGCCGTTGGGGCTGGGCCGATTCGACGCTGTCGTTCGCCGAGGAAACCACCAGCCGCGAAGGCAAGGCCACACCGGCCCAGGCCGATGTGTTCGGGCGCAAGCCGGAGATTCGCAACCGTGTGCTGGACGGCAAGCTGGTTATCCCGACCGACTACCACGTCACCACTGCCGGCGTGCAGTGGAACGAAGCCACCTTGACCGACTGGAACCAGGCTAACCGTGGCACCGCTCGCGAGCGCGAGAACGAGCAATACTCGGTAGTGCAGAAAGCCCTGTTCGCCGAAGACGAATGGTCGATCACCGACGATTTCGCCCTGACCACCGGCGTGCGCCTGGACCACCATGAGCAGTACGGCAGTCACGTAAACCCGCGTGTCTATGGCGTCTGGCACCTGAATAACGAGTGGACGCTGAAAGGTGGCGTGGCCCGCGGTTTCAAGGCGCCGGAACTGCGCGCGGTAATCGACGACTACGCGGTGGTGCGCCGCAACCGCTTCGTGCAATTCGGCAACTCGAACCTCAAACCCGAGAGCAGCACCAACTACGAGTTGAGCGCGATGTGGTCGAACCGTGACGACCTGTCGGCTGGTGCCACGCTGTTCTACAACGATTTCAAGGACAAGCTCTCCACCGTCACCACCAGCGAGCAGTGGCAGGGCCTGACCGTGATGGAGCGGGTCAACGTCGACAAGGCGGTGATTCGCGGCCTGGAGTTGAGCGCCAACTGGCAGGCGCTGAGCAATGTCGCGATCAAGGGTAACTTCACCTACCTGGATTCCGAGCAGAAGAGCGGCGTCGACCAGGGCCGGCCCCTGTCGCTGACGCCCAAGCGCAAGGCGAGCCTGCGCGCCGACTGGGACATCAGTGACCGCGCCCTGGCCTGGGCCGCAACCCATTACAACGGCGAAGAGTATGGCGCCACGCTGACCGGCCAATCGTCCCGCGCTTACACCACTGCCGATATCGGCGGCTCGTACAAGCTGACCGAGTCCCTGACGCTCAACTCGGCCATCTACAACCTGGGCAACAAGCGCTTGAATGACGAGGACGACGGCACGGTCAATTACGGCCGCACCTATTGGCTTGGTGCGTCGCTGGACTTCTGATGACCTGACCGTGGGAACGATCACAAGGGGCAGCCAGCATGTTGTGGGAGCGCGCCATGCGCGCGAATCGCGGCCGTGGACTGGGCGTCCCCGCCCGCTCCCACAGGGTATTGCCGAACCGCTGCCACCGCTTTGTAACTTTCGAGATGAGTAGGCCGGGCGGCGATCCGCTTCAGCCCGGCAATCGACCCTGACCCATGACCGCTTTCGCCTCCGGCGCGTCCTGCCCACTCATCTCATCGGCCCGTCTGCCCAGGTACCAGCCAAGCGTTCCCCAGACCAAGGCGCACAGCGCGCCAACCACTGCCACCAGCACGGCCCCCTGGCCGAGCAGATCCAGAAAGCTCTTCACCCAGCCGCTGAGCGCATCGCCGGCGCGGTAGACCACGGTGTCGATGAAGTTCTTCGCCTTGTATTTGCTCTCCGCATCCAGCGGCGCGAAGAGCATTTCCCGGCCGGGGCGCACGAAGGCGTATTCGCCGATGCGTCGCACGATCATCAACGCTGCCAGCATGGCGAAGGTCGGCGCCAGGGCGAGGCCGATAAAGCCCAGGCAGACCAGCAGCGGCACGATGGCCAGCAGCATGCGCACACCCAGCTTCTGGGCTAAGCGCCCAGTGATGAACAGCTGCGACAGCAAGGCGCCGGCCTGCACGATCACGTCAATGATGCCGAACACGCGGATCTGCGCATCGCGCTCCGGGAAGCGCTCGGCCACCAGGCGCGCCTGCTCGAAATACAGGAATGTGGTCACCGTGGCGAGCAGCACCACGAAGGCGGCGATGGCCAACAGATACGGCGACTGCAGCACCCGCGTCAGGCCGCTGAACGGGTTGCCGGCCACCGGTTTGCGCGAGCTCTCGGCCTTCACGACGCCCGGCCGCCCCGCGCCGCCGACTTCCCGCCAGCGCATCAGCGGCGCCTTGAGGGCCAGGGCGATGCCCAGCAATACGCCAGCCAGCAGCACCAGGCCGCTTTCGCCGACAACCCCGACCAGCAACGCGCTCATGGCCGGCCCGACCAGGCCGCCGACACTGGCGCCGGCCGCGATGAACGCGAACAGCCGCTTGGCCTGCTGGCTGTCGAACACGTCGGCCATCAGGCTCCAGGCCACCGATACCACGAACAGGTTGTAGACCGAGATCCACACGTAGAACACCCGCGCCAGCCAGACGTTCTCCGCGTTCACCTGAAACAGCACGGCGAAGGCCAGCAGGTTCAGGCAGAAGAAGCCGTACACCCAGTCGACGAAGTGGATGCGTGGCACCCGCGAGCTGAGCCAGGCGAACAGCGGCACGGCCACCAGCATCACCACGAAGGTGGCGGTGAACAGCCATTGCAGGTTCTCGACCCCGGCCATGATGCCCATCGACTCGCGGATGGGCCGTAGCATGAAATAGCCGGAGAACAGGCAGAAGAACAGCGCGAAGCCGGCCAGTGCAGGCCCCAGCTCGTGGCGCTCGGCGTTGATGGCGGCGCCAAGGCGCCGCACCAGAATTGTGGGAAACATGATGGGCGCTCCTGGCGGTTGGTCAGCGGTAGGTGACGCCGGTCAGTCGCTCGGCGACCGTCCAGAGGCGTGCCGCGGCCTCGCCATCCTGAGCAACCGCCGGCACCGTGGCCAGGCCCAGCGGCCCGCGTTTTTCTTCCTCGCCGGTCGGCCCATAATAGGCACCGCCCTGGGCCTGGCGCGCGGTAGCGGCATACAGCGTGGGCAGTGCGCCCTGGGCCGCGGAGTGGTACTCGTCACGATCCCTGGCCCAGTTGCGGCCGAACTCGCTGTCCAGCCCTGGCCCGCGGGCGATCAGCTCGGTCACGGCCACGCCGGGATGCGCGGCGATGCTCTGGATGCCCCAGCCCTGCTGCTGACTGCGCCGTTGCAGCTCGAAGGCGAACATCAGCGTTGCCAGCTTGGACTGCGCATAGGAGGCATAGGGATTGTAGGCCCGCTCGGACTGCAGGTCATCGAAGTCGATGTTGCCGCGCAACACCGCGATGCTCGACAGGGTGACCACCCGTGGCGCGCTGCTCTTGCGCAGCAGCGGCAACACATGGCCGGTCAGGGCGAAGTGACCCAGGTAGTTGGTGGCCAGCTGTAGCTCATGGCCATCGGCCGAGGTTTGGCGCGCCGGCGGCGCCATGACCGCGGCATTGTTGATCAGCCCATCGAGGCGCGGCAGCTTGGCATTCAGGCGCTCGCCAAGGGCTTTCACCGAAGCCAGGTCGGCGAGGTCGACTTCCTCGAACTGTACCTGGGCGCCGCGAATTTCCTCCTTGATGCGCGCCATCGCCTCCCTGCCCCGCTGCGGATTACGGGCGGCGATCACCACTTCGGCGCCAGCGGCGGCCAGCGCCTTGGCATCCTCGAAGCCCATGCCGCTGGTGCCGCCGGTGACCAGGAAAATGCGCCCGCTCTGCGACGGCATGTCGGCCAGGGTCCAGTCCGGCTTGGGTGCGGTCTGCTGGGTGGAAGCACTGTTCGCCTCGAGGGCGAAGCCCAGGGTCAGGCTGAGCGTCGCCAGCCACTTGCGCCAGGCGGCGCCGGGGCTGGCCAGGGTGTCGGTTGATACGGTGGTGGTTGTCATTGTTCGGTCCTCTCGTCGGTGGGAAGTACGACGGCTCGCAACAGCGCGCCCCGTCGACGAGAACCATTGTTCAACGGGCAGCATGCCACGATAAGCCGTATAAAACTGGACGCTGTGTACGGCCAGCCGTACGATCAAGGCATCCCGTTCGCGAGGCCTTATATGCGCCAGCCCAACCTGACGGACGTCGCCCTGTTCGCTGCCGTGGTCGAAGCCGGCGGTTTTCGGGTGGCCGCGCAGAAACGCGGCATGCCGGCATCGTCGATCAGCGATTGCGTGCGCCGCCTGGAAAGCGATCTCGGCGTGCGCCTGCTCAACCGCACCACCCGCAGCGTGTACCCCACCGAGGTAGGCACGCGGCTGTTGGAACGGCTGCGCCCGGCCCTCGCTGAGATCGATGCGGCTTTCAGTGACCTCGACGACGAAGCGCAACAGCCCGTGGGCACCCTGCGTCTCAACGTGCCGGTGCCCATCGCCCGCTTCGTAATGCCGCGCCTGGTTCCGGCCTTCCTCGAGCGCTACCCCGGCGTCAGCGTCGAGGTGACCATGGACAACACCTTTATCGACATGGTCGCCGCCGGCTTTGATGCCGGTGTGCGCTACGAGGAAAGCCTTGCCAAGGACATGATCGCCGTGCCCATCGGACCACGCCGGCAGCGCTTCGTGGCCGGCGCATCGCCAAACTATCTCGAACGCCATGGCACGCCACAGCACCCCCGCGACCTGCTCGAACACCGCCTGATCGGCCACCGTTTCGAAAGCGGCAAGCTGGGCGTCTGGGAGCTGGAAAAGGCTGGCGAGATCGTCCGCGTGCCGCCCCAGGGGCCGCTCTTGTCCTCCTCCCAGGATCTGGAAGTGGGCGCTGCGGTGGCCGGCGTCGGCATCATCTACACCTTCGAGGAATACCTCGGCGCACTGTTCGAGCAGGGTGCGCTGGTGCCGGTACTGCCCGACTGGTGGCAGGCCTTCGACGGCCCGTACCTGTACTACAACGACCGCCGCCACGTGCCTTCGCCGCTCAGGGCATTCGTGGATTTTCTCAAGGCCGAAAACCAGGGCTGAGCCAGCTCACCCCTGCGCCGGTAAGCGCACCACCGCGCACAGGCCGGCAGGCGGGCGGTTTTCCAGGCTCAGCTCACCACCATGGGCCTGCACGCAGGCGCGAGCGATGGCCAGCCCGAGGCCCAGGCCTTTGCCACGCCGCTCGCCACTCAACTGCACGAACGGCTCGAACACCTGCGCCAGCTTCCCTGGGTCGATGCCTGGGCCGTGGTCGAGAATTTCCAGACACAGCTCGCCGGACGCATGGCGCTGCAGGGTGACCTGCGCATCGCCGCCATGCAGCAGCGCGTTGTCGATCAGGTTGGTCAACGCCCGCTTGAGGGCCAACGGTCTGCAGCGGCAGAACAGCTCATCACCGAGCCGCCAGACGACCGGCTGATCGAGGGTGCGATAACGCTGCGCCAGGTCTTCCAGCAGCCGGTTCAGGGACAGCCGCACCGTCGGCTCCTGCACCGCATCGTCGCGGATGAAATCCAGCGTCTCGGCGACCATGGCGCGCAGCTCGTCGAGGCTTTCCAGCAGATCCTCACGCAGCGGACCGTCATCGAGCAGTTCGAGCTGCACGCGCAGCTCGGTGAGCGGCGTGTTGAGGTCATGGCTGAGTGCCGCGAGCATTCGCGTGCGCCCTTCCACATGGCGGGCGACACGCTCCTGCATGCGGTTGAACGCCTGACCCAGCTCCTGCGCCTCGCGCGGTCCCGCTAGCGGCAGCGGCGCGATCCACTCGCCCCTGCTGATGCACTCGGTAGCCGCCGCCAGGGCAGCGAAGGGCCGCACCACGCGGCCCATGAAGAACAACAGGATCAGCAGAATCGGCACGATGCTGACCGGCAGCGCATAGGCCAGCAGGCGGCTCCACTCATAGGCGCCGGAGGGGTGCTGCAAGGCATTCAGATACTGCCCGCCGGGCAGCGCGATACTGCTGCGCAGCCGCAGCGGCTCCCAGCCTGCCGGGCTCAGCACATCCTCACGGGCCGGGCCACCACCGACCCGCTCGAGCTGCATATGGATCGCGCTCGCCGGCAGCCGCAGCTCCGCGGCCAACTGGTCGGTCAGGCGCCGTTCTTCGGCATGCATCGAAAACGGCTGCACATCCGCACCACTGGCCACCCAGAAGCGCGCCTCGGCGCCGCCCATGGCCGCCAGCAATCGCCCGGCTTCGACCGCGCTCAACTGCGTGGCACCGTGATAGGCGGTGCTCAACCGCTCCAGCACCTGAGCACGTGACAGTGGATGCACCAGCGCGCCGGTGCGCTGCAGCAGCAGCACGGCAATGGCGTGCGACGCGAGCAACGCGATGAGCAGCAACACCGCCAGCTGATGGACCAGCCGCTGCGGCCACAACCGCGTCAATACCCTCATGCGGGCATTACGTCCGCCACCAGCATGTAGCCGCCACCCCATACCGTACGCAACAGGTCATCACGCCCGGAACGGTCGATCAGCTTGCGCCGCAGGCGGCTGATCTGACGATCGACGGTGCGGTCGAACACATCGCTGTCCGCCCGGGCGGTCAGGTCGATCAATTGCGCGCGGCTCAACAGCTGATTGGGGTGTTCGAGAAACACCTGCAGCAAGCGCCCCTCCGCGGTACTCAGGCGTATGGCCTGTCCGCCGCTGTCACAAAGGCTGGCGCTGCCACTGGCGAATGCCAGGCCGGCAAAGCGGTAATGACGCACCTGCGCGGCGGGCTCGACCCGCGGCGGCTGCGCCACCACCGAGCCGCGCCTGCGCAGCACGCTGTTGAGGCGAGCCACCAGCTCGCGCGGCTCGAAAGGCTTGGTCAGGTAATCGTCCGCGCCCAGATCCAGGCCACGAATACGATCGCTGGCGGTGTCGCGAGCTGTTAGCAAGATCACCGGCATGCCGTTGCGCCTGTGCAGGCGGCTGCACAACTCGAAACCGTCGCCATCGGGCAGCATCACGTCCAGCACCACCACGTCGAACGGCTGGCTGTCGAGCAGTTGCCACATGCCCTCGGCGCTTTCCGCAGTGCGCACGTCGAACCCATGCTTGCGCAGGTAGACGGCCAGCGGCTCGCGAATCTTGCGATGGTCATCGACAACCAGCACACGCGGAGTGGCAAGCGAAGAAGGTAGGTTCATGGCGGCGGCGCAGGACTATTCATGCAGAGGATTATCATTTGCATGTCCATGATAACTCAGCGTCGCTCAGGCTGCCGAGTCGCCACGGCGCTTATACCATTTGCTGACATGCGGTTTCGCGTCGCACGCGGGGCGGCTTATCATGCCGGCCATGATCAAAGATCCGTTCCAACGCCTGAACCTCGACCGCGAGGTGCTCAGCGTCAGCCAGCTCAACAACCGCGCGCGCCTGCTGCTCGAAGATGTCTTCGGCGGCATCTGGGTCGAGGGCGAGATTTCCAACCTGGCGCGCCCTGCCTCCGGGCATATCTACTTCACCCTCAAGGACAGCCAGGCCCAGGTGCGCTGCGCGCTGTTCCGGCAGAACGCCGCACGGGTGCGCCAGGCGCTGCGCGACGGCCTGGCGGTCAAGGTGCGCGGCAAGGTCTCGCTGTTCGAGGGCCGTGGCGATTACCAGCTGATTCTCGACGCGGTCGAGCCCGCCGGCGATGGCGCCCTGCGCCTGGCCTTCGAAGCGTTGAAGGAGAAACTCGGTGCCGAAGGGCTGTTCGCCGCCGAAAGCAAACGCGCCCTGCCCGCCCACCCACGGCGCATCGGCATCGTCAGCTCACCGACCGGTGCGGTGATCCGCGACATCATCAGCGTGTTCCGCCGCCGCGCGCCGCAGGTCGAGCTGAGCCTGATTCCCACCGCCGTACAGGGCCGCGAGGCCACGGCGCAGATCGTCCGCGCCTTGAAGCTGGCCGATGCCCAGGGCTTCGATGCCTTGATCCTGGCCCGCGGCGGCGGCTCCCTGGAAGACCTCTGGTGCTTCAACGAGGAAGCCGTGGCCCGCGCCGTGGCCGCCTGCGTGACGCCCATCGTCAGCGCGGTAGGCCATGAGACCGATGTGTCGATCAGCGATTTCGTCGCCGACGTGCGTGCGCCCACACCATCAGCCGCCGCCGAACTGTTGGCGCCGCACAGCAACGACCTGACCCAGCGCGTCAGCGTGCTACAACGGCGCCTGACCCTGGCGATGAACGGCCGCCTGGCCCGCGAGCGCATGCGCCTCGACGGTCTGACCCGACGCATGCGCCATCCCGGCGAACGGCTGCGCCAGCAGGCCCAGCGTCTCGATGATCTGGACATGCGCCTGCGCCGCGCCTTCGCGCAGCAGCTCAATCAGCGCAGTCATAAAGTGGCGCAACTGGAAGCCCGTCTGGCCGGTCAACACCCGGGACGCCATCTCAAGTTGCTGCGCCAGCGCCTCGACAACCTGGCCGAACGCCTGCCACGGGTGATGAAGGAAAGCCTCAAGGCACGGCGCCTGGCGTTGCAAAGTCAGATGCAGACGCTGCACGTGGTCAGCCCGCTGGCGACCCTGGGCCGTGGCTACAGCATTCTGCTCGACGAGCGTGGCCGGGCGATTCGCAGCGCGGCCGCCACCCAGCCCGGGCAACGCCTCACGGCGCGCCTGGGCGAAGGCGAACTGGAGGTGCGCGTCGAAGACAACCACCTCGCCCCCGTCACGCTATCGCTGCTCGACTGATACCAATTAAGGAAGCTCCATGCGTTCGTTGTTGTTGCTGCTAACCCTGTGCCTCGCCCTGCCCGCCCACGCCGAAGGCTTCATCAGCCGCCTGCTGAACAAGCCGGTGCCCGGTGGTGTGGCAGTGGTCGACCTGGGTGCCTCAGCCAGTGCGCCAAGCGCGACCTATCAAGGCAAACCGGTGCTGGTGGTCAAAGAGGACGGGCAGCGCTGGATCGCCATCGTCGGCATTCCATTGAGCGTGAAGCCCGGCACCCAGCAGCTCGAATCCGCCGGCCAACGCCTGAGTTTTCAGGTGGGCAGCAAGAAATACGTCGAGCAGCGCATCACCATCAAGAACCAGCAGCAGGTCAACCCGAACGCCAAGAACCTTGCGCGCATCGAAAAGGAGCTGGCCGAGCAGACCCGCGCCTACCAGCAATTCAGCCCACGCCAGCCAAGCAACCTGCTGTTCGACAAGCCGGTCAACGGGCCGCTGTCGAGCCCCTTCGGCCTGCGCCGCTTCTTCAACGGCGAAGAGCGCAACCCGCATTCCGGCCTGGACTTCGCTGCCAACCGCGGCACGCCGATCAAGGCGCCGGCGGCCGGCACGGTGATCCTGGTCGGCGACTACTTCTTCAATGGCAAGACGGTGTTCGTCGACCACGGCCAGGGGCTGATCAGCATGTTCTGCCACCTCTCGGAGATCGGCGTGAAGGTCGGCGACGAGCTGCCCCGCGGCGGCGTGCTCGGCAAGGTCGGCGCCACCGGCCGCGCGACCGGCCCGCACCTGCACTGGAACGTCAGCCTCAACGATGCGCGGGTCGACCCGGCGATCTTCATCGGCGCGTTCAAGCCTTAGCGGCTAGGCGCGGATCGCGTATAAGCTGAGGGTTACCCGCGCATCGACCTGAATCAACGCCGTACAGGACGACTGCTCAACCTACCCCTGGGGGCTTTGATGATCACCGTCCATCACCTGAACAACTCGCGCTCGCAGCGCATCCTCTGGCTGCTCGAAGAGCTGGGCGTCGACTACCAGATCAAGCGCTACGAGCGTGACCCCAAGACCATGCTCGCACCGCCGGAGCTGCGCGCCGTGCACCCGCTGGGCAAGTCGCCGGTGGTCACCGACGGCGACCTTACGCTGGCTGAGTCCGGCGCCATCATCGACTACCTCGCCAACCGCTACGGCCCGCACCTGCTCCCCCCTGCCGATAGCCCCGAGCGCCTGCGCTGCAATTACTGGCTGCACTACGCGGAGGGTTCAGCCATGCCGCCGCTGCTGCTCAAGCTGGTGTTCGACAAGCTGGAAAGCAGCCCGATGCCGTTCTTCGTCAAACCCGTCGCCCGGGGCATCGCCCGGAAGGTCAAGAGCACCTTTGTAGCACCGCAACTCAAGCTGCACCTGGACTACCTGGAAAGCGAGCTGAACAAGAGCACCTGGTTCGCCGGTGAACAGTTCAGCGCCGCCGATATCCAGATCAGCTTTCCGCTCGAAGCTGCCGCCGCTCGTGCCGGCCTGGACGCCAGCCGCCCGCGCCTGAGCGCCTTTCTCGAACGCATCCACGCCCGCCCCGCCTACCGGCGTGCGCTGGAAAAGGGCGGCGAGTACGCCTACGCCAAGTGAGGCGGTGATCGGCATCGTGCATTGGCGGCCGTTACCGAGCACTGCTGGAAACCTGCGCATCAACTGAGCCAATGGTTACCAAAGATGCGCAGATGTCCGCCAGCAACCTGGGTTTGCTAAGGTACGCGCCCCATCGCCCGGCGCGGCGACGATGGCGGTCATGAAACCAGCGAGAGATGCGATGAAAGAACACTACCAGGCCACACTCGCGTGGCTGCAGCAGTATCCCGAACTGCATACCCTGATCAGCCTGTGCCTGCTGCTCGCCGGTGCCTGGCTGGCCAACTGGATCGTCAAGCGCATCCTGGTACGCGGCCTGTATCGAGCGCTGCGCTCCACCGCCATGGGCCAGGACAAGGCATTGGCCGACTCTCACGTGGTGCGCCGCCTGGCCAATATCGTGCCGGCGCTGATTCTGGCCAGCGGCATCAAGGTGATTCCGCACTTGCCGGCGGCCGTAGTCACAGTGGTGGAGAACGTCTGCAGCGCCTTCATCATCCTCACCATCGCTCTGGCCATCGGCGGCGTGCTGAACCTGGTCAACGCCTTCTACCAGCGTCGCCCGAATGCGCACCTGAAACCCATCAAGGGCTACATCCAGGTGGTGACCATCGTCATCTACGCCATCGCCACGATCCTGATGATCGCCACGCTGATCGATCGCTCACCGTTGATCCTGCTCTCCGGCCTCGGTGCCATGGCCGCGGTGCTGATGCTGATTTTCCAGGACACCCTGCTGTCGCTGGTGGCCAGCGTGCAGATCTCGTCCAGCGATATCGTGCGCGTCGGTGACTGGATCGAGATGCCACAGCTCAATGCCGACGGTGATGTCATCGATATCGCCCTGCATACCGTCAAGGTGCAGAACTGGGACAAGACCATCACCACCATTCCGACCAAACGCCTGATCAGCGACCCGTTCAAGAATTATCGCGGCATGCAGGAATCCGGCGGCCGCCGCATCAAGCGGGCGATCTACCTGGACCAGACCAGCGTGCGCTTTCTGAGCCCGGATGAAATCGCCCGCCTGCAACGCTTCCTGCTGCTCGGCCAGTACCTGAGCAACAAGCAGAGCGAGCTGCTGAGCTGGAACGCCGAACTGGCCGATGCCGCCCAGGAACCGGCCAATACCCGCCGGGTCACCAACCTCGGTACCTTCCGCGCCTACGTCGAGCATTACCTGCGCCAGCACCCGGGCATCAATCAGAACATGACCCAGATCGTACGCCAGCTGCAGCCGACGGCCGACGGCCTGCCGCTGGAGTTGTACTGCTTTACCAATACCGTGGCCTGGGTGCCGTACGAGGGCTACCAGTCGGACATCTTCGACCATCTGCTGGCGATCCTGCCGGAATTCGGCCTGCGGGTGTTCCAGCACCCGAGCGGCGCGGACATGCGCGAGTTGCGCCCCAATCTGCATGCACCGACACCAGCAGAAAGCGGCACGCAACTATCAAGCTAAAAACTCTCTTTAGCAGCAATAAAAAACCACCAAATCGCACGGCTTGGTGGTTTTCACCAATTTTGCAGACAGGCTTGCCAGCTTTCCCCTCAGTGGTTAGGGTTGGTTCCATGACTATCTCCCAGACCCTCATTCTGCTTCGGCAACACGCCAATCTTTGCCTGGTCGCTCAACGACTGCGCTAGGGTCTGCCGGCCCCCTCTCTTGCGTTTCGCTTCTCTCTTATTCAGCACGGCCCACGCTGGCCCTCGCCTTCAGGATTGATTCATGAGCATGCTCAAAGACCCGTCGCAGAAATACCGCCCGTTCACCCAGATTCAGATTCCGGATCGCACCTGGCCGGACCAGATCATCGACAAGGCGCCGATCTGGCTGTCCACCGACCTGCGTGACGGCAACCAGTCGCTGATCGAGCCGATGGACGCCGAGAAGAAGATGCGCTTCTTCAAGTGCCTGGTGCAGGTCGGCCTGAAGGAAATCGAAGTGGGCTTTCCGTCCGCTTCGCAGACCGACTTCGACTTCGTGCGCGAACTGATCGAAGGCGGCCATATTCCGGACGACGTGACCATCCAGGTGCTGACCCAGGCCCGTGACGACCTCATCGAGCGCACCTTCGAGTCCCTCAAGGGCGCCAAGAAGGCCATCGTCCACTACTACAACGCCTGTGCGCCGAGCTTCCGCAAGATCGTCTTCAACCAGGACAAGGCCGGCGTCAAAGCCATTGCGGTTTCCGCCGGCACCACCATCAAGCGCCTGGCTGCTGCCGCACCGGAAACCCAGTGGGGCTTCGAGTATTCGCCGGAAGTGTTCAGCAGCACCGAGATCGACTTCGCTGTCGAGGTGTGCAACGCAGTGATCGAGGTGTTCCAGCCAACCCCGGCCAACCCGCTGATCCTCAACCTGCCGGCTACCATCGAGTGCGCCACGCCGAACAACTACGCCGACCAGATCGAGTGGTTCGGCCGCCACGTGAGCAAGCGCGACAGCGTGCTGATCAGCGTGCACACCCATAACGACCGTGGCACCGGCGTCGCGGCGTCCGAGCTGGCGGTAATGGCCGGCGCCGATCGCGTCGAAGGCTGCCTGTTCGGCAACGGCGAGCGCACCGGCAACGTCTGCCTGGTGACCCTGGCGCTGAACCTCTACACCCAGGGCGTCAACCCGCAGCTGGACTTCTCCGACATCGACGCCGTGCGCAAGGTGGTCGAGGACTGCAACCAGCTTCCGGTGCACCCGCGTCATCCGTACGTGGGCGACCTGGTGCACACCGCCTTCTCCGGCTCGCACCAGGATGCCATCCGCAAGGGCTTCGCCCAGCAGCAGGAAGGTGCGCTGTGGGAAGTGCCCTACCTGCCGATCGACCCGGCCGACATTGGCCGCGATTACGAGGCGGTGATCCGCGTCAACAGCCAGTCCGGCAAGGGCGGCATCACCTTCCTGCTCGAACAGGAATACGGCATCAACCTGCCGCGCCGCATGCAGATCGAGTTCAGCCAGGTGGTGCAGAAGGAAACCGATCGCCTGGGCCTGGAGATGACCGCCTCGCAGATCCACAAGTTGCTCGACAGCGAATACCTCCAGGCCACCTCGCCCTATGAGCTGAAGGGCCATCGCCTGGAAGAGGAGAACGGCGAAAGCCGCGTCGACGCCAAGGTGCAGGTCAATGGTCAGGAACAGCGCTGGAGCGGTTCGGGCAAGGGCGCGCTGGAGGCCCTGGCCTCGAGCCTGCCGGTCGCCGTCGAGGTGATGGACTACCACGAGCACGCCATTGGTGGCGGCGCCAACGCCAAGGCCGCCTGCTACATCGAGATTCGTCTCGACGGCCAGCGCCCGCTGCATGGCATCGGTATCGACGAAAACATCACCACGGCGAGCTTCCGCGCCCTGTTCAGCGCCCTGAACCGTGCAGTGAAACAGGCCGAGGAAAAGACCCAGGCGGCCTGATAAGCAGCCTGCGGTAAACGACAAAGGGGCGCTTCGGCGCCCCTTTGTCGTTTCTGAGACCAGGCAGCCTGGCGTTGAGCGCAGCGATACTCAGGGCAAGCGCTCCCGGGTGTCGCTGCGCTCGCCCCGGGCCACGGATCGGCCGCTACGCCTTTGCCGGCTTCATCTGCTTCTGCAGGGTGTTGCCCTGGAAGAACGCCGGCGCCTGCCAGCGGGCGATGAACATCAGCACCAGGCCCAACAGCAGGATCACCACGGCGATCACGAACACCAGGCCGAGGCCGCCGATATGCGAGCCGCTGCCGAAGTCCGGCGACATGCTGTCCAGGGTGGTCTGCCAGAAGATGATCGACAGCATCACCGCGCCCACCAGCGGGCACAGGCCGCGCATGAAGAAGTGCCGCGCGCTGTCGAACAGGCTGTGGCGGAAATACCAGACGCAGGCGAAGGCGGTCAGCGCGTAGTAGAAGCAGATCATCATGCCCAGGGCGGTGATGGTGTCGGCCAGCACGTTCTCGCTCAGGGTGCGCATGGTCACGTAGAACACCGCGGTGGCGATGCCCGCGGCGATGGTCGCGTAACGGGGCGTCTGCGACAGCGGATGCACCCTGGCGAAACGCTTCGGCACCGCCCGGTAGTACCCCATCGCCAGCAGCGTGCGCGCCGGTGAAATGAAGGTCGACTGCAGCGACGCCGCGGTGCTGGCCAGCACCGCGATGGACATCAGGATCGCCAGCGGGCCCATCACCGGGCCGGCCAGGTGAGCGAACACGTTCTCCTGGATCTGCGCGTTGCCCAGCCCCAGGCCGGTGTCACCGGTGCCGGCGAACTGCAGGGTGGCGGCTGCGGTGAACAGGTACAGGGCGAGAATCAGCAGCACGGTGAGGGTCGCCGCGCGCCCCGGCACCTTTTCGCTGCCAACCGACTCTTCACTGACGGTCAGGCACACGTCCCACCCCCAGAAGATGAAGATCGACAGCGACAGGCCCGCCGCGAATGCGGAGAACGAATCGATATTGAACGGGTTGAACCACTCGGGATGAAAGACCAGCGGCGAGCTGTCCGGCGCGGCGGCGAACGCGGCGATGGAGAAGCCGATCAGCACCACCAGTTGCAGGGCCACCAGGGTGTACTGCACCCCCATGGTCATGCCGATGCCCCGGCAACAGACCCACACCGCCATGGCGATGAACACGCAGCAGGTGACGATGTTCAGTAGCAGGTTGCGGGTCAGGTCGGCCAGCCAGTCCAGGCCGGTGAGCTGGGCGAGGAACAGGTAGAAGAAGTCCACCGCGATGCCCGCCAGGTTGGACAGCACGATGGTCGTGGCGGTGACCAGCCCCCAGCCGCCGATCCAGCCGATCATCGGCCCGAAAGCCCGTGCCGACCAGGTGAACGAAGTACCGCTGTCCGGCTCCGCGGCATTCAGCTCGCGGTAGCCCAGGGCCACCAGCAGCATCGGTAGAAAGCCGACGATAAATACCGCCGGCAGGTAAACGCCGACCTCGCGCACGGTCGGGCCCAGGGCGCCGGTCAGGGTATAGACCGGTGCGATGGTGGAGATGCCCAGCACCACGCAGGCCAGCAAGCCGACCTTGCCCTGGGCCAGGCCCTTGCCGGAAACCACAGCGGCGGCGCCAGCAACAGGAGCTGCCTGCACAGGCGATGCCGACGCATTTGTGTAATCACTCATAAGTCTCTGCCATCGTCTTGGAATTGTTTCCGAACGTGGTGAGGATCCTGCGAGGCAGCCAGCGGACTTCAGTCGACGACCCCAGAGCCATTGCGAGATCCCGACCCGTTCAGGTCAGAGCACCCCGAACCCGAGCGGGTTCAGGGCGGATTCAGCGGGCGTCGCGCGCTTGCGCGTAGGCCCGGCAGGCATCTCGGAAGGCCTGGAACAGCGCCAGCGATTCGGGGTTCTCGCTGAAGCGCCATTCCGGGTGCCATTGCACACCGATCAGAAAGCCCGCCGAGTCGGGAATCGATACGGCTTCGACCAGGCCATCGGGCGCCAGCGCCTCGACACGCAGGCGCTCGGCCAGGCGGTCGATGCCCTGACTGTGCAGCGAGTTGACCTGGAACTGTGCCGGCAGGCCGATCCGCTCGAACACCCCGCCCGCCTGCACGCTGACCGCGTGCTGCGGCGCGTACTGCTCGGCGACCGAGTCGCGCTGCGGCTCGCGGTGATCCAGATAACCCGGCAGCTCCTGCACGCGCTGGTGCAAGGTGCCGCCCAGGGTCACGTTGAGCTCCTGAAAGCCGCGGCAGATGCAGAACACCGGCACGCCCTTGTCGATGGCCAGGCGCAGCAGCGGCAAGGTGTTGGCATCACGGTTCGGGTCGTGCTGGGTACCCTCCAGGCTCGGCGAGCCCTGGTAATGCCGGGGCTCGACATTGGACGGCGAACCGGTGAACAGGATGCCGTCCAGTTGCTCAAGCAGCTGGTGGGGATCACTCGGCGTGCTGCGCGCTGGCAGCACCAGCGGCAGGCCGGCGTACGCCGCCGCTTCGACATACTTGTCGCCTACCGTGTGCGAATCGTATTTGCCAAGTTGCTGCCGGCAGGCAGTCACGCCGATCAGGGGCATGCGGGTCATGGTGTTCTCTCCGGAAAAGCCAGCCGACGACGTGCGCCGGCTGGCGCAGCATCAGATGCCCAGGCGGTCACGCAGCTGGTAGTAAACGGCGCCCAGGGCGGTGAACGGCACGCGTAGCAGCTGCCCACCCGGGAACGGGTAATGCGGCAGCCCGGCGAAGGCGTCGAAACGCTCGGCCTGGCCGCGCAGGGCCTCGGCCAGCACCTTGCCGGCCAGGTGCGTGTAGGTCACGCCGTGGCCGCTGCAGCCCTGGGAGTAGTAGATGTTGTCGCCGATACGGCCGACCTGGGGCAGGCGCGACAGGGTCAGCAGGAAGTTGCCGGTCCAGGTGTAATCGATCTTCACGTCCTTGAGCTGCGGGAAGGTCTTGAGCAGCTTGGGCCGGATGATCGCTTCGATGTCCGCCGGGTCGCGCGCACCGTAGACCACACCGCCGCCGTAGATCAGGCGCTTGTCGGCGCTGAGGCGGTAGTAGTCGAGCAGGTAGTTGCAGTCTTCCACGCAGTAATCCTGCGGCAACAGGCTGTGGGCCAGTTCGTCCGACAGCGGCTCGGTGGTCAGCACCTGGGTGCCGCAGGGCATCGACTTGGCCGCCAGTTCCGGCATCAGCCCGCCCAGGTAGGCGTTGCCGGCCACCACCACGAACTTGGCCTTCACCTGCCCGTTCGGTGTGTGCACCACCGGCTGCGGGCCGCGGTCGATGCGCGTGGCCGGGCTCTGCTCGTAGATCGCGCCACCCAGGGATGCCACCGCCGCGGCTTCACCCAGGGCCAGGTTGAGCGGATGGATATGACCGCCGCTCATGTCCAGCATGCCGCCGACATAGCGGTCGGTGCCGACCACTTCGCGAATGCGCCGCTCGTCCATCAGTTCCAGCTGAGTATGGCCATAGCGCTCCCACAGCTTTTTCTGGGCTTCGAGGTGGCCCAGCTGCTTGCCGGTGATGGCGGCGAACACGCCACCGTCCTTCAGGTCGCACTGGATGCCGTACTTGGCGACCCGCTCACGGATGATGCGCCCGCCTTCGAAGGCCATCTCGCCAAGCAGCTGGGCCTGGCGCGCGCCGACCTGCTTTTCGATGACGTCGATGTCGCGGCTGTAACTGTTGACGATCTGCCCGCCGTTACGTCCCGAGGCGCCGAAGCCGACCTTGGCGGCTTCCAGCACGGTGACGCGAAAACCGTTTTCCAGCAGGAACAACGCGGTGGAAAGGCCGGTGTATCCGGCACCGATGACGCACACGTCCGTCTCGACGACGTCCGTGAGCGCTGGGTAATCGACCCGCGGGTTGCGCGAGGCGGCGTAGTAACTGTCGACGTGTTGAGTCATTTGAAACTCCTTAACTCCAATGCTCCGCCTTGGGGCAAATCCATTCGAGACCAAGCGAGGCCGGTTGCTGCTCTCAAAGCTTGATCCAGGTGGCTTTCAGTTCGGTGTACTTGTCGAAGGCATGCAGCGACTTGTCGCGGCCATTGCCCGATTGCTTGAAGCCGCCGAACGGTGCGGTCATGTCGCCGCCGTCATACTGGTTCACCCATACACTGCCGGCGCGCAACGCCCGTGCGGTGCGGTGGGCGCGGGTGATGTCGCGGGTCCACACGGCGGCGGCCAGGCCATAGGGCGTGTCGTTGGCGATGCGGATGGCCTCTTCGTCGCTGTCGAAGCTGATCACCGACAGCACCGGCCCGAAGATTTCCTCACGGGCGATGCGCATGGCGTTGTTCACACCGACGAAGAGGGTCGGCTGCACGTAGCTGCCCCCGGTCTCCTGCAGGGCGCGCTCACCACCGGTGAGAACCTCTGCACCCTCCTCGCGACCGGACTCGATGAAACCGAGCACGGTGGCCAGGTGGCCGTCATCGACCAGCGCGCCGACGCGGGTGTCCGGTTCCAGGGCATGACCGGGTTTCCACTTCTGCAGCGCCTCGACCACCATGGGCAGGAAGCGCTCCTTGATCGAGCTCTCCACCAGCAGGCGCGAACCGGCGACGCACACTTCGCCCTGGTTGAAGGCGATGGCCGTGGCAGCCGCATCGGCGGCGGCCTGCAGATCCGGCGCATCGGCAAAGACGATATTCGGGCTCTTGCCGCCGGCCTCCAGCCACACGCGCTTCATGTTCGACTCACCGGAATAGATCATCAGTTGCTTGGCGATCTTGGTGGAGCCGGTGAACACGATGGTGTCGACGTCCATGTGCAGGGCCAGGGCCTTGCCCACGGTGTGGCCGTAGCCGGGCAGCACGTTGAACACGCCAGCCGGGATACCGGCTTCCAGCGCCAACTGGGCGACGCGGATGGCGGTCAGCGGCGATTTCTCGGACGGTTTGAGGATCACCGAGTTGCCGACTGCCAGCGCCGGTCCGAGCTTCCAGCTGGACATCAGCAGCGGGAAGTTCCACGGCACTATGGCCGCCACCACGCCGACCGCTTCGCGGGTCACCAGACCCAGCTGGTCGTGGGGCGTGGGCGCCACTTCGTCATACAGCTTGTCGATCGCCTCGGCGCTCCAGCGGATGGCGTTGGCCGCCGCCGGTACGTCGATGCTCAGCGAATCGCCGATCGGCTTGCCCATGTCGAGGGTTTCCAGCAACGCCAATTCCTCGGCGTTGGCCAGCAGCTTGTCGGCGAAGGCGATCAGCACGCGCTTGCGCTGTGCCGGGGCGAGCCTGGCCCAATCGCCACGCTCGAAAACCGCGCGAGCGGCCTTGACGGCAAGCTCGGCATCCTCGGCCATGCAGCTGGCCACACTGGCCAGCTGCCGCCCATCCACCGGGCTGATGCTGTCGAAGGTCGCGCCGCCCACGGCATCGCGGTAGCTGCCGTCGATAAAGGCCCGGCCCTCGATGCGCAGGCTCTGGTAACGCTGCTCCCAATCCTGGCGAGTCATGGTGGTCATGGTGGTCATGCTCATCACTCCCTTAGACGGTATGCAGATACCAGTTGTATTCAAGGTCGGAAATGGTGGTCTCGAACTCGTGCATTTCCGCTTCCTTACAGGCCACGAAGATGTCGATGTATTCGGGGCGGATGTACTTGTTCATCACTTCGCTTTCGTCCAGCTGACGCAGGGCGTCACGCAGGTTGTTCGGCAGGCTCTGCTCCAGCTGCTCGTAGGAGTTGCCTTCGATGGGCGCGCCCGGCTCCAGCTTGTTGGTCAGGCCGTGGTGAATACCGGCGAGGATCGAGGCCATCATCAGGTACGGGTTGGCGTCGGCGCCGGCAACGCGGTGCTCGATACGGATCGCGTCGCTGCTGCCGGTCGGCACACGTACCGCCACGGTGCGGTTGTCCAGGCCCCAGCTTGGCGCGTTCGGTACATAGAACTGCGCACCAAAACGGCGGTAGGAGTTGACGTTCGGGCACAGGAACGCCATCGACGCCGGCATGGTGTCGAGGATCCCGGCGATGGCATGGCGCAGCGGTGCGTGCTGCTCCGGGTCGTCGGTGGCGAAGATGTTCTGCCCGGTCTTCTTGTCGAGCAGCGAGATGTGTACGTGCAGACCGTTGCCCGCCTGGCCCGGGTAGGGCTTGGCCATGAAGGTCGAATCCATCTCGTGGTCGTAGGCGATGTTCTTGATCAGGCGCTTGAGCAATACCGCGTAGTCGCAGGCCTTGATGGCGTCTTCGACGTGATGCAGGTTGACCTCGAACTGCGCCGGGGCACTTTCCTTGACGATGGCGTCGGCCGGCAGATCCTGCTCCTTGGCGGCTTCGAGCATGTCCTGCAGGCAGTCGACGTACTCGTCGAGGTCGTCGATCAGGTACACCTGTGTGGAGATCGGGCGCTTGCCGGAAATCGGCGAGCGTGGCGGCTGCGGACGGCCATTCACGTTCTCCTGGTCGATCAGGTAGAACTCCAGCTCGAACGCGGCACAGATGGTCAGGCCCAGCTCGTCGAACTTCTCCACCACCTGGCGCAGTACTTCACGGGGGTCGGCGAAGAACGGGTGGCCGTCCAGCTCGTGCATGGTCATCAGCAGTTGCGCGGTTGGGCGCTTCTGCCACGGTTCCTTGCACAGGGTGTCGGGGATCGGGTAGCAGATCCGGTCGGAGTCGCCGATATCCAGACCCAGGCCGGTGCTTTCCACGGTGGATCCGTTGATGTCCAGGGCGAACAGCGAAGCCGGCAGGTTGATGCCTTTTTCATAGACCTTGTGCAGGCTGGCGCGCTCCACGCGCTTGCCACGCACGATACCGTTCATGTCGGTGATCAGCAGGTCGACGTACTGGATCTCGGGGTGATCCTTGAGAAAAGTGTTCGCTTCGTTGAGCTGAACGACACGGGGGGAAACCGAAGTCATGGGAAATACATCCTTTCGCATCGGCGCGCCCGCGGAAGACATCTCACGAGCCTTGGCGCCTCATTATTCTGGGTATCCGCTAGCGGATTTGATTCTAGGCAACGCCTTGAGTATAAGTGGGCGCACACGCAACCGATACTGGCAACAGAGCAATTTATGATTGCATCTACGCAATACCAGATCAGCCATGTCGACCTTGCCCTGGTGCTCGCACTGGTGCGCGGACGTTCTCTGGCACGGGCCGCCGAGCAATTGCAGGTGGATGTGTCGACGGTGTTCCGGGCCATCCGCAAGCTGGAGGCCAATCTGGGCATCGCCCTGTTCGAGAAAAGCCGCCGCGGCTATATGCCGACCCAAAGCGCCCAGGCGCTGGCCGAACAGGCCGAACGCGCCGAACAGGCCCTGGATGCCGCGCGCATCGCCCTGCAGCAGGGCGAAAAAGTCATCAGTGGCACCGTGCGCCTGACCTGCACCGATGCAGTGCTGCAGAACCTGCTGCTGCCCAGCCTGGCCGAACTGATGCCGCGCTACCCGGCACTGTCGCTGGAGCTGGCGACGACCAACACCTTCGCCAACCTCAGCCGCCGCGACGCGGACATTGCCCTGCGCCTGTCCAACGCGCCCCCCGAACACCTGGTCGGCCGACAACTTGGCCATACCGCCTATTACATCTGCGGCCGCCCGGAACACCGCGACGCCTTTTTGCAGGCACCCACCTCGGTGCCGTGGATCGCCCCGGACGACTCGATGCCCGACCACATCACCGTGGCCTGGCGGCACCAGGCGCACCCCAGCCTGGTGCCACGCTACCGCTGCAGCAGCATGTCGGCGGTCGCCACCCTGGTGCAGGCCGGCCTGGGCATCGCCGCCCTGCCCGACTTCATGGCCCGCAGCCTGGACGGCGTGGAGCGCCTGAGCGAGGCACTGGTCGATTGTGACACCGACCTGTGGCTGCTGACCCGCCCCGACTGCCTGGCACTACGCTCGGTGCAGGCGCTGTTCGACGAACTCACCCCGCTGCTGCGCACGCGCCTTAACAGCCGCTAGCCGATCCCTCAGCGCGGCGTTAACTACGCCGTCATAACGCCTTGTGCTGGCACCCGGGCAGAGCGTGGCCTGGCTGATTCGAACCAGCCAGCATGCAGGGCGCGGGAACCATCCACCGGCCTGCACCTCCTAAAAACGCAGGATCAGGACAGACAGCGACAGGATTGTGCAATCGGCCCGACCCAGGGCTGCTCTACGCTTATCCACCCCCGCGGCCACAAGCCGCTGATTTACAAACGACAGGAATTGCCCATGACCACCATTCTCGGCTATGCCGCCCAGGACTCCAGCAAACCTCTCGCGCCCTACCGCTTCCAGCGCCGCGCCGTTGGCGCCGACGACGTGCAGATCGACATCCTCTACTGCGGCGTCTGCCACTCCGACCTGCATACCGCGCGCAACGAGTGGAAGAACACCCTGTACCCCTCGGTGCCTGGCCACGAAATCGTCGGCAAGGTCACGGCCGTGGGCAGCAACGTCACCAACTTCAAGGTCGGCGATCTGGCCGGCGTGGGCTGCATGGTCGACAGCTGCCAGAGCTGCCCGTCCTGCGCCGAGGGCCTGGAGCAATACTGCGAAGCGGGCTTCACCGGCACCTACAACGGGCCGATGTTCGGTGGAGAGAACACCTACGGTGGTTACTCGGACAACATCGTCGTCGACCAGAAATTCGTGCTGCGCATCCGCCACACCGAGAACCTGGCCGCCGTTGCGCCGTTGCTCTGCGCCGGCATCACCACCTACTCGCCGCTGCGCCAGTGGAACGTCAAAAAAGGCGACAAGGTCGGCGTGGTCGGCCTCGGTGGTCTTGGCCACATGGCCGTGAAGATCGCCGCCGCCATGGGCGCCCATGTGGTGCTGTTCACCACCTCGCCGAACAAGCGTGAAGACGCTCTGCGCCTGGGCGCCACCGAAGTGGTGGTGTCGAAGAACGCCGACGAGATGGCCGCCCATGCAGGCAGCTTCGACTTCATCCTCAACACCGTCGCGGCGCCGCACAACCTGGATGCTTTCCTCGGCCTGCTCAAGCGCGATGCAACCATGACCCTGGTCGGCGCACCGGACTCGCCACACCCGTCGCCGGAAGTCTTCAGCCTGATCCTCAAGCGTCGCCGCCTGGCCGGTTCGCTGATCGGCGGCATTGCCGAAACCCAGGAAATGCTCGACTTCTGCGCCGAACACAATATCGTCTCGGACATCGAAATGATCGATATCCAGAACATCAACGAAGCCTACGAGCGCATGCTCAAGAGTGACGTGAAGTACCGCTTCGTGATCGATATGGCCTCCCTGGCCAAGGATCAGGACGCCGCGTAACGTCGGCGCCTGATGGCACACCGGCCCGGTCTCGCTTTCGCGAGCCGGGCCGGTGGTGTTTCTGGCTCAGCGAAACTCGAACGGATCGGCATCCTGGTGCGCCGGGAAGCGCTCGCGGTAGGCGGTTAAGGCTGCACTATCGAGGCGTTGATGGAACACGCCGGCGTTGTCGTGGGCATCGAGCAGGCTGTCGCCCTGGAAATCCAGCACTTGGGAATCGCCGCTGTAGGGATGGCCCTTGCCGTCCACGCCGATGCGATTGACCGCCGCCACGTAGCAGAGGTTTTCGATGGCCCGTGCCGGTAGCAGGCGGTTCCAGTGCAGGCGTCGCGCCGCCGGCCAGTTGGCGGTGTACAGCAACAGGTCGGTGCCTACGGCATCGCGGCTCCATACCGGAAAGCGCAGGTCGTAGCAGATCAGCGGGCGTACCCGCCAACCCTTGACCTCGAACACCGTCTGGCGCTCGCCGGCGGCGTAGTACTGGTGTTCGCCGGCCATGCGAAACAGGTGGCGCTTGTCGTAATGAGCCAGCGACCCGTCCGGCCGCGCCCACAGCAGGCGATTGCGGTAACTGCCATCGGCGGCCTGGATGATCAGGCTGCCGGTGATCACCGCATTGACGCGCTGCGCCTGCTCGCTGAGCCACTGGCTGGTCGGCCCGTTTTCCGGCTCGGCCAGCTCGGCGGACTGCATGGAAAAGCCGGTGCTGAACATCTCCGGCAGGATCACCAGGTCGGCGCCCGCAGCCTGCTGCAGCTGCTTCTCGAAGTGGCTGCGGTTGGCTGCCGGGTCGTGCCAGGCCAGGTCACTCTGGATCAGCGCCAGTTGCAGATCGGCTTTGTCAGTCATCACCTTCTCCTATATCGCGCTGAGTTTTTCCGCGGCCTGGCGCAGGGTGTCCTCGCGCTTGGCGAAGCAGAAACGCACCAGGCGCTGTGCCGGGTCCGGCCGCTCGCTGAACACCGACACCGGAATCGCCGCCACGCCATGCTCGCGGGTCAACCATTGGGCCATGGCCACGTCGTCCAGGTCCGGACGGATCGCCGAGTAATCGGCCAGCTGGAAATAGGTGCCCGGCGTACGCGTGAAGGTGAAACGCGAGCCGGCCAGCAGGTCACAGAACAGGTCGCGCTTGGCCTGGTAGAACGCCGGCAGTTCGGCCACATGTTCCGAGCAGGCGGCCATGAAGTCGGCCAATGCGTACTGCAGAGGCGTCACCCCGCAGAAGCTGACGTACTGGTGCACCTTGCGCAACTCGGCGCTCAACGCCGGCGGCGCCACCACGTAGCCGGTCTTCCAGCCGGTGACGTGGTAGGTCTTGCCGAACGAGCTGACCACGAAAGCCCGTGCATAGAGCTCGTCATGGGCCAGTACGCTGGCGTGCTGGCGGCCGTCGAACACCAGGTGTTCGTAGACTTCATCGCTGACGATATGGATGTCGCGGTCGCGGATCAGCGCGGCCAGGCGGTCCAGCTCGTCGCGGCTGATCAGCGCGCCGCTGGGGTTGTGCGGCGTGTTGAGGATGATCAGCCGGGTACGCGGGCTCAGCGCAGCTTCCAGGCGTTGCCAGTCGATGGCGAAGCTACCCTCGGCCAGCGGCACATGGATGCAGCGCCCGCCGGCCAATGTCACGCTGGGGTCGTAGCTGTCGTAACAGGGGTCGAAGACGATCGCCTCGTCACCCGGGTGAATCAGCGCCTGGATAGCGCAGAAGATCGCCTGGGTAGCGCCCGGCGTGACGGTCACTTCGCTGTCCGCACTGACGTTGCGACCGTAGAGCCGCTCGATCTTCATGGCGATCTGCTCACGCAGCGCCGGCAGGCCGATCATCGGTGCGTACTGGTTGTGCCCCGCCGCCACGTGCCGGGCCAGTGCCTCGCGCAGCGCTTCAGGGCCATCGAAGTCCGGGAAGCCCTGGGACAGGTTGATGGCGCCGGTCTGGGCCGCCAACTGGGACATGGTGGTGAAGATGGTGGTGCCGACAGCGGGCAACTTGCTGGTGAACATCGTGGCGTCCTGGGCAGTTGAGGCAGACGCCGAGGATAGCCGATGGCGCGAAGCCCACGCACCCGGTAATAATCGCAGGCCAACCGATGAGAAGCCCATGAACGTCGAAGACCTGCGCCTGTTCGTCACCACCCTGGACGCGGGCAGTTTCACCGCTGCCGCCGACACCCTCGGGGTGACCAAGCAGTACGTCAGCCGCCGCGTCGCCGCCCTGGAAGCGCTGCTCGGCGTGCGCCTGCTCAACCGCACCACGCGGCGCCTGCAGGCCACCGAGCTGGGCCTGCTGCTGTACGACAAGGCCACCACCATCCTCGCCGACCTTCGCGATGCCCAGGAACTGGTCTCGGCCCAGGGCGCTTCCCTGCGCGGCACCCTGCGAGTCAGCGCGCCGATGACCTTCGCCACCCTGCACCTGAGCCATGTGCTGCCGCTGTTCATGCAGCAGCACCCGTACATCAACCTGGAGATCGACCTCAACGACCGCGCCGTCGACCTGCTCGCCGATGGCTACGACATGTCGATCCGCATTGGCACCCTGGAAGACTCCAGCCTGATCGCCAAGCGCCTGACCGACATGCAGACCATCCTCTGCGCCAGCCCCGCTTACCTCGAGGAACACGGCACGCCGGCCAACCTCGACGACCTGCAGCAGCATGCCTGCCTGCTCTACGGCCACAGCCGCCACGTGGAATGGCGCCTGCGCGAGGCCGGCAAACCCAAGAGCCTGAGCATGCGCGGCCAGTTGCGCGCCAACAACGGCGAGCTGATCCGCGATGCGGCGGTCGCGGGCATGGGCATCGCCTACCTGCCCACCTTCATCGTCGGTCAGGCTCTGCAGAGCGGCGCGCTGGTACCCATACTCGAACAGCACTGGCCGGCCTCGGCGGCGGTGTATGCGGTGTATCCACAGCACCGACAATCCGCCCGCGCGGTGCAGGTGTTCTCGGATTTCATCAAGCAGCAGATCGAGCACCTGAGCGCTTGAGACCGTCAACCCGAATAGGACAATAAGTCCATTTACAGCCGGTTAATCAATCTCCCGACAGCAAGTAAGATCACCTCCATGCCGCCGATAGAGGCCGCACTCATCAACCGGAGGATTCATCATGCTGGCTATCCGTAAAGCGACCGACCGTGGCCATGCCAACCATGGCTGGCTCAACTCCTTCCACACCTTCTCGTTCGCCAGCTACAACAACCCGAAGGAGCGTGGCTTCTCCGACCTGCTGGTGATCAACGACGACACCGTGGCAGCCGGCCAGGGCTTCGGCGAGCACCCGCATCGCAACATGGAGATATTCTCCTACGTGCTGCAGGGCGCTCTGGAGCACAAGGACAGCCTGGGTACCGGCTCGGTGATCCGCCCCGGCGATGTGCAGCTGATGAGCGCCGGTACCGGTGTGTCGCACAGCGAGTTCAACCACTCGCCCAGCGAGCCGGTGCACTTCCTGCAGATCTGGATCGTGCCGAGCGAACGCCAGGCCGAACCGCGCTACCAGCAGGAGCACTTCAGCGAGGCGCAAAAACGCGGCCGCCTGCAGCTGATCATCTCGCCGGATGGCGCCGATGGCTCGCTGAGCGTACGCCAGAATGCGCGTGTGTATGCCGGGCTATTCGACGGCGCGGAGCAGGCTCATCTGCAACTCGGCGATGACCGCTACGCCTATGTGCACGTGGCCCGCGGCAGCGTTCAGCTCAACGGCGAGCAGCTGCAGGCCGGTGATGGTGTGCGCCTGCGCGACGTGCGCGACCTGCACCTGAGCAATGGCCAGCAGGCCGAAGTGCTGGTGTTCGACCTGCGCCCCAACGAGCTGCCGTCGTTGTACTGACAGCCACGCCGTAACCTGGCGTTGAATGCAGCGATACCTGGGAGTGACCTCAGGTATCGCTGCTGCTTTTCGTAGCCTGTCGCTGAACTCGGGCAGAGCGGCAACGCTTTTTGGGGTTTCGCTGCGCGCTACGCCAGGCTACCCAGGCAATTCGATGCACAGGTCGCCTGCCCCTAGGCGCTTATATACGCCTGCCTTAGAATGAGCCTCCGCCGCCCGCCGGCCATTTGCTCAGTCGAAAATCCCCATGCGTTGGTTGCTTGCCTTCACGCTCTTCTCATTGGCCCTGGCCGGGCATGCCGCCACCGCGCCCGCCGCTCCCGTGGCGACCGTCGACAAGGTATTGGTGGAGAAATCCCAGCGCCGGCTGCAATTGATCAGCCAGGGCAAGACGCTCAAGTCGTATCGCATCTCCCTGGGCAAACAGCCGCTCGGCGCCAAGCTGCGCGAGGGCGACCTGCGCACGCCGGAAGGTTTCTACTGGATCGACTGGCGGCGCAAGAGCGAGAAGTACAACCTGTCCATGCACATCTCCTACCCCAACGCCCTTGACCAGGCCCAGGCCAAGGCCGCCGGGGTGAAACCGGGCAGCATGATCATGATCCACGGCACGCCGCTGGACGACGAATACCCCGAGTGGTTCTTCCATACCCTGGACTGGACCGAAGGCTGCATCGCCATGAAGAACGCCGACATGCGCGAAGTGTGGGCGCTGGTGAAGGACGGCACGCTGATCGAGATTCGCCCCTAACAGGCTGTTAAGCTGGGGTGATTACCAACGGATACTGCGCGCCACCTGGGTGCCGCCCGGCGCCAGCCATTGCGCGCTGACCAGCAGCGGTTGCAGCGCCGCGCCAGGCTCGATGCGCCCCGTCAACCTGGCCTGCCGGGCGAGCAGATCGGCCGCCAGGTCGGCATGATGCTGACCGGGCAAACTCAACTGCCCTGCCAGTTTCCAGCCGGTGCTGCAATCCAGCGCCAGGCGCGCCTGGCCCAACTCCAGCTGCCAGGGCGCCTGCAGCGCCAGCCCATCACCCTGCAACTGGCCCTCGGCTGACAGGCAGCGCACGCCACTGCCTGTCAGCTCGATCATGCCCTGCCACCGCCCCGCCAGGCGGTAATCGGTGGCCCGGGTGTGTGGATCACTGGTGGGCTGCAGTGCGGCATGCCAGCGCCAGGGCCAGCCGGATATCTGCAACTGCCAGCGCTGCCCCTGATAACCGGCACTCGCCTGGGCCCTGGCCCGCCAGGGTTGCCAAGCCCAACGCAGCGGGCCGAGATCGCCCAGGCGCTCGGCCTGCCCCTGCCAGATACTGCCGCTGATGCCTGCCAGCGGTACCGGCAGCGGCGCCAACAGCCAGCGGGCGGGCAGCTCGACCAGCAGGGTGATGGCGAATACCAGCAACGCCCACAGCCAAGCGCGCCGACTCATCGCTGCAGGGCCAGTTCGAAGTGCAGCGCCGACTCCTCACGGCGCAGGCTCCAGCGCGACAGCTGGGCGCCCTCCCGCTGCAGCTGCAGGAGCCAGTCCTGCAGCACACGCTCATCCTTCAGTTGCCCCCGCAGCAGCCATTGCTCTGTGTCCGGTTCCAGGGCGTCGATGCGGATATCACGGGCCTTGGCGGCCTGCTGCAGGTCATCGGCACTCAGTGTCCTGCCGGCGCCCAGGGCCAGGCTCGAACCTGCCAGCGCCTGCCATTGGCCAAAGGCCTGCCAGCGCTGTTGGCCCTCACGCCAGGCCAGCAGCGCCAGCAGCACGACGATGATCGCCACCGCCAGCAGGCGTACGCTGCGGCGCTCGAGATTCAGGCTCATGATGCGCCTCCCAGGTCGAACGTCAGATTGAGTTCGTCGCTGGCCTGGGTGACCTGCACCGCCACGCCAATGGCGCTGGCCATCGCCTGCCAGGCCGACTCGTCGACGGCCTCGTGGCCCTGCAGCCGCAGCGTCCAGCGCTGCCCATCGAACTGCGCAGCGCTCAATTGCCAACTGGCGTTGGCGCGCAACCAGCCATCGAGTTCGGCCTGCAGATGTTGCAGTTGCCGCGAGCGCAGCTGCCGCTCGTCCGCGCCCTGGCGCTGCTGCTTGATCCGCTGCGTGGCTTCGCGCAACGAGGTGACCGGGCCGACCACGGCTTCCACCTGCGCCTGGTAGACGTCCTGCTGCCGCCACTGCTGGCTACCCCACAGCCCAGCCCAGAGCACGGCCAGGGCCAGGCAGGCAGCCGGCAGACGCCACAGGCCAGGGCTGAGCGGGCGGGCCTGGCGCTGCACCCGGCGCCGTTCGAACAGGCTGGGCAGGCCATCCAGCGTGGCGAGCGGCTCGGGCCACTGCCCCTCGACGGTCTGCGTCTCGAGTTCGCTCCATACGCCGCCAGGCGTTGTCGCCTGCAGTTCCACCGGCCAGGCCAGCCAATGCTGGCGGGCCTCGACACTGCGCCCGACGAACAGATTCAACCCTGCACCCTGGCGCCAGCACCAGGCCGCGCCGGGCTCTGGCACTGGCAACAGCTGGAACTGAGCCCAGCAACGCAGCACATCGAGTTGCCACTCGGCGCACTGCGCCAGCCACGCATCCAGTAGCGCCTGCTCGACGCAGACCAGCTGCAGCCAGCCGGGCTCCCTGGCCAGGCAGCCACAGGCCAGGTCCTCGGCACTCTGCAGCAGGCGGTCCTCGAGCAACAACGGCCACTCGTGGCGTTTCAATCCCGGCGGCGCCGCTACCTGAAAGTGGCTGCACCGCTCGCCCGGCAGCACCAGCGCCACCCGGGCACCCGGTATCGCCGGCGGCGCTCCCGAACCTGAAGCCTGCACGCGGCCCTGTTCGACCCGCGCCCACTGCCAGGCCTCGGCGGGGGTGCCCGGGCGCAGCAACAACCAGGGTCGTGCCGCGCGGCGACGCCAACGCTCAAGCTTCATGAACGGCCCCATGGCAGGGCGAAGGTACAGACATAGGGCGCTCCATCACGCTGAAAGGTCAGGCGCACGCCCCGGTCCGGGCGCAACCTGTCCGTCGAGGGCCAGGCCAGCCAGCGGCTGTCCTGGCGAAAGTTGAAACTCACCGACTCCACCTGTTCCAGTTGCTCACGCAGGGTCCACAGCGGTGCGCCGGCGGCGTACAGATCACTGGAGGTATGCAGCAGCAGGCGCTGGCCGCGACGGTCGTAACTGAGACGCTGGCGCTGCAGGCGGGCGCCGCCCTCGGCGCTCGGCCAGGCGCCGAGTGCCACCCACTGCAGTTGCAGCGCGTCTGGCTGCCAGTCCAGCCAGTTCAACGCCAGCGGCAGGCGGCGCTCGTGTAGCTGACGCAGTACGGTGGTATCGAAACGACGCTCCAGGGCCAGGCAGAAATCCAGTACCGGCATACCTGGCGAGCCCTGGGACAGGCGCTCGCGCACATTGATCCAGCCGTTGACCAGGGCGGCCAGCAGCACACCGAGCAAGGCCGTCAGCGCCAGGGCGACCAGCAGCTCGATCAGGGTCAAACCGCCCTGCCTGGCGCTCACGGGCGCACCAGAAACAGCTGATACAGCCCCAGTGACTCACGGCGCTCGCCATCGGCGAACAGGCTCAACTCGGCACGCCGCAGGTCACGTACCCCGGTGCCCTGCATCTGCAGTTGCCAGTGACAGCTGCCGGGGCCCTGGACGAGCACCCCGGCGAGGCTGTTCTGCGCCGGCCACAGCTGCTCGACCGCGAAACGTGCTTCCAGCTCACGGGCACACAGCGCCCCGAGCTGATGCTGCTGAACGCTCTGCTGCACGGCCAGGCGCTGACGCAGCACCTGGCTGGTCATGACCGCCAGCGTGGCGGCGATACCCAGGGCGACCGTCACCTCAAGGAGGGTGAAACCGCGCTGGCGCTTCATGGCAGCGACACCCGCTGCAAGCGCCCGGCGCTGTCCCACTGCCACTGTTCGCCGCCATCGGGCCAGAGCCAGCGCAACGCCTGCGCACGGCCGACACCGTTTGGCGTGAACACCAGGCGCGGCTCGCTGGCAGCCGGCCAGTCAGGCCTCAGCAACGCCGGCCACTCGCCCAGCGCGACCGCTTCGACCTGCCAGCGCAGCCCCTCCCGATCGCGCACCTGGCGCACGAACTCCGGGCGCTGGCCGTTCCAGCGCAGGCCATGGATCTGCCCGGCGTGCAACGCCTCTGCAGCCTGGGCGCGGCTGGCGGCAGCGAGGCGTTCCAACGCCTGCTGCGCCGGCGCCTCACCGCTGTCGAGCCAGGCCACGCTCAAGCTGGTCAGCAGGCCGGCGATAAACAGCACGACCAGCAGCTCCAGCAGGCTGAACCCGCGCTGCGCAGACCTGGGGTGGATGACGCGCTTTTCATCCAGCATCGCGCCGCTGCAACGGTGGACGGATGAAGCGTCGTCCACCCTACGTTGGTTGATTGCCATCGCGTTCCGGCAAAGGGTCATAAGCGGCCGCTCAAAGCTCCCAGTTGCCCAGGTCGGCATCGATGCCCTCGCCGCCTTCGAGGCCATCGGCGCCCAGCGAATAGATATCCACCCGGCCATGCTCGCCGGGGCTGCGGTACTGGTACGGCTTGCCCCAGGGGTCCTCGGGCAGGCGGCGGATATAGCCGTCGGCGCGCCAGGCGCGCGGCAGCGGCTCCACGGTCGGCTTGGCCACCAGCGCCGACAGCCCCTGCTCGTTGCTGGGGAAACGCAGGTTGTCGAGGCGGTACATGTCCAGGGCCTGCTCGAAGGTCGACAGGTCGGCCATCACCTTCTGCTTCATGGCCTTGTCCTGGCTGCCCAGCACGCTGGGTGCGACCACGGCGATCAATAGCCCCATGATGAAGATCACCACCATGATTTCCATCAGGGTGAAGCCCCGTTGGGTGAAACGATTGCTGCGCATGATGGCGCTCCTCCTTACAGTGTCAGGCCCTGGTTGAGCTGCATGATCGGCAGCAGCACGGCCATTACGATGAACAGCACCACGCCGCCCATCACCAGAATCATCAAGGGTTCGAACAACGCCATGGCGGTGTCCACCTGGCGGGCGAAGCCACGCTCCTGGTTGTCCGCCACGCGTTCGAGCATGTCCGGCAGGGTGCCGCTGGCTTCGCCACTGGCGACCATGTTCAACAGCAGCGGCGGAAAATGGCCGCTGGCTTCCAGCGCCCGGTGCAGGCTGACGCCGCCCTTCACCTCGCTGCTTACCCGTTCCAGGGCAAGGCGGATACGCCGGTTGTTGACCGTGGCCGTGGCCACCTGCAGCGCTTCCAGCAGTGGCACGCCGCTGCCGACCAGGATCGCCAGGCTGCGTGACAGCCGGGCGCTCTCCAGCACCTGCAGGAGCACGCCGACCTGGGGCAGGCGCAGCAGCAGATCATCGCGGCGCACGCACCAGTGCGGTTTGCGCAGCAGCAGTTTGCCGAGTACCACCGACAGCACCGCCGCCCCCAGCAGCCACGGCCCAAGCAGCACCAGCGTGTTGCTGATGCCGATCAGCAGCGTGGTGATCCACGGCAGGCTCTGCCCGGCATGGGCGAACTGCTCGGTAAGCTTGGGCACCACGAAGGTCATCAGGCCGATCACCACGGCCAGGGACACCCCCATCAGCACCGCCGGATAGATCAGTGCGGTGCGCGCCTTGTGCTGCTGGCGCTGCACCTGCTCCAGGTGCTCGGCCAAGCGCTCCAGTACCTGGGCCAGGCGACCGGAGCGCTCACCGGCCTCGACCAGCGCGCAGTACAGCGTGGAGAACACCCCGCCCTGGCGGGCCAGGCTGCGGGCCAGGCCGACGCCCTCGGCCAGCGAGCCGCGTACCGCCACCAAGAGGCTGCGCAGGGCCGGCTGAACCAGTTGCCGCTCCAGGGTGCCCAGGGCGTCGACCAGCGGAATGCCGGCACCGGTGAGGGTCGCCAGTTGCCGGGTCAGTTCGCACAGCTGCGCGCGGCTGACCCGCTGGCGGCGCGGTTGGCGGCTTTGCGGATCATGGCGATGCAACTCACGGGCGAACAACCCGCTCTCGCGCAGCAACTGCCGGGCATGGCGCTCGCTGTCCGCCTGCAGGCTGGCCTTGTGCGCCTTGCCGGCCAGGTCAACGGCCTGATAGCGATAGGTCGGCATGTCAGCCCTGCACCGCGCGCAGCACTTCGGCAAGGCTGGTGTCGCCGCGGGCCAGGCAATCGCAGGCCATGGCCGCCAGGCTCTGCCGACGCTCCTCAAGGTAGGCGTGCATGCTCACCTCGCTGGCGCCGCTGTACAGCAGTGCGATCAGCCCGTCGTCCAGCTCAATGAATTCGTACAGCCCCAGGCGCCCCTGATAACCGCTGCCCTGGCACTGCGCGCAACCGACCGGATGAAAGCTGTGATCGAGGCCGGACAGCTCCGGCATCAGCTGTCGCTCGGCGGCCTGCAGGGGGCGTCGCTCGGCGCAACTGCACAGGCGGCGAACCAGGCGCTGGGCGAGCACGCCGCGCAGGCAGGAGGCGATCAGAAAGGGCTCGATGCCCATGTCGCGCAGCCGGGTCACCGCACCCACCGCGCTGTTGGTGTGCAGGGTCGACAGCACCAGGTGCCCGGTAAGGCTGGCCTGCACGGCGATCTGCGCGGTCTCCCGGTCACGGATTTCGCCAAGCATGATCACGTCCGGGTCCTGGCGCAGGATCGCCCGCAGGCCGCTGGCGAAGGTCAGCCCGGCACGCGGGTTGATGGCGGTCTGGCCGATGCCGGTGATGGCGTATTCCACCGGATCTTCGACGGTGAGGATGTTGCGGCTGCCATCGTTCAGACTGTTGAGGCTGGCATACAGCGTGGTGGTCTTGCCCGAGCCGGTCGGCCCGGTGCTCAGCACGATGCCGTTGGGGCGACCCAGGCAGGCGCGCAGGCCCTGTTCCACCGCAGGCGGCATGCCCAGGTTGGGCAGTGCCAACAGGCTGGCCTGCTTGTCGAGCACGCGCATCACCACCCGCTCGCCATGGATGCCCGGCAGGGTGGACACCCGCACGTCGACCTCGCGGCCAGCAGCGCGCAAGGTGATACGGCCGTCCTGGGGCTGACGCTTTTCGGCGATGTCCAGCCGCGCCATGACCTTGATCCGCGACACCAGCATCGCCGACAACGCCCGTGGCGGGCGCAGCACCTCGCGCAGGTGACCGTCGATGCGCAAGCGCACCACCAGGCTCTGCTCGAAGGTCTCGATATGGATATCCGAGGCCTGCAACTGCAGGGCCTGGGCAAACAGGCCATTGATCAGGCGGATCACCGGCGCCTCGTCATCGCTCTCCAGCAGGTCCTCGATGCGCGGCATGTCATTCATCAGGCTGTCGAGGTCGACCTGCTCGCCAATACCCTCGATCAGCGCCGCATTCGCCCCCTCGCCGGCCTGGTACAGCTGGCCCAGACGCTGTTCGAACTCGCCCCGCGGCAAGCGACACACCGCAGCCGGCACACCCTCGACGCGCAACAGCTCCTGCAACTGGTCGGTGTCGGCGTCCTCGCAGAGCCACAGGTTCCAGCAGCCCTCGCCGGGCACCCAGGCCAGGCCGGCTTGCCGGGCCAGGCGATAGGGCAACAGGCTCATTACCAGGCGCCCCCATCGAGGCGCGCGCGGCTGGCCGGGAACAGCCGTTGCAGCCCGGCATCACCGTCCAACGCCGGCAACTCGAGGGCCGTCTCGCGCTGCAGGTTCTGGTATTTCTCGGCACTGAAGCTGGCGATGCTCGGCCCGTCACGCAGGATGCGCGGGCGGATGAACACCATCAGGTTCTGCTTAACACCGCTCTTGCCGGTGGAGCGAAACAGCCGGCCGAGGCCGGGGATGTCGCCAAGCAGGGGCACCTTCTGATCCCGGTCACTGGTTTCGTCGCTGATCAGCCCGCCAAGAATGATCAAGCCGTTGTCCTCGACCATCACCTTGGTCTTGATCTCGCGCTTGTTGGTGATCACGTCGCTGGCCGAGGCGAAATCGGCGATCGACGACACCTCCTGGACGATGTCCAGGCGCACGCTGTTGTCGATGTTGATCTGCGGCTTGATGCGCAGCTTAACGCCGACCTCGCGGCGTTCGATGGTCTGGTACGGGTTGCTGTTGTTCTGGGTCACCGAGCCGGTGACGAAGGGCACTTCCTGGCCCACCAGGATCGACGCCTCGGCGTTGTCCAGGGTCAGCAGGGTCGGGGTGGACAGCAGGTTGAAGCCGCTCTTGCTCTTGAGCGCATTGAGCAGCACGGCGAAATTGAAACCGCCGCCGAAATTGCCGATGCCGGCGGTCGCACCGTTGACGCCCGAGAGCAGCTCGCCAAGGGCGGCGTTGTCACCGCTGGCGGCCGCACCGGCGATGCTGGCGATATTCGCGCCACCGGCGCTGAAGTTGACCACCCCGGCGCCGAGCTTCTCGTCGGCGAACAGCCACTGCACGCCCAGCTCCTCGGCGCGCGAGTCGGAGACCTCGGCGATGATCGCCTCGACCACCACCTGGGCGCGACGGATGTCCAGTTGTTCGACGATCGAGCGGTAGGCCGCCAGCTCGCTGTCCGGGCCGACCATCACCACCGCGTTGGTGCCCTCCTCGTATTCCAGGCGCACCCCGGAATCGCTGATCGGCAGGCGTGCGACCTGGGCGCCCTGCGCGCCCTCGCCCGGGGCCTGGGGCGCCTCCTGGCTGAGGCCGCGCAGCACCTTGACCACTTCACTGGCGTTGGCATGGCGCAGGTAGATCACCTGGGTGTTGGAGGCGCGCAACTCGCCGCCCGGGCGATCCAGCTGGGTCAGCAAGGCGCGCACCCGCTCCCGGCTGTCGGCGCTGCCGCGCACCAGCAGGGCGTTGCTGCGCGGGTCGGCGATCACCTGGGCGGCATCGCTGCCCTTGTCGCTGGCCAACAGGCGGGTGATCAGCGCGCTGGTGTCGGCGGCGCTGGCGTGCTGCAGGGGCATCACCTGCAGCGGCTCGTCGCTGACCTGATCGAGTTCGGCAAGCAGGCGGTCGATACGCGCCAGGTTGCTGCGCCAGTCGGTGACCACCAGCAGGTTGGCGGCAGGATACGGGGTGATGACCCCGACCCGTGGATCGATCAGCGGCTTGATGATGCCGAGCAACTGCTCGCTGGCGGCGTTGCGCACGCTGAATACCCGGGTGGCGATACCGTCGCCGGCGGCCGGCTGTCCGCCGCTGGGATCCACGGGCACCGGCTCCAGGCGTGCGGCTTGGTCAGGCAGAATCTTCACGCTGCCGTTGGGCAGGTTGACCGCGGCGAAGCCCTGGGCACGCAGCTGGGCCAGGAAGATGTCGTAGATCGCCTCGCTGTCATGGCGCTCGACGGTGCGCACGGTGACCTTGCCCTTGACCCGCGGGTCGACGATGAAGGTGATGCCGGTGATCTGCGACACGCTGTCGATGAACTCGCTGAGCTCGGTGTCGACGAAATTCACCTCGTACAGCGGCGACTCGGCAACCGGCAGGTCCAGCAGCTCATCGGCCAGAATCTGGGTAGCGCCGAGGGCCAGCAGCGCAGCCAGGCAGTAGCGAACGATCATCTCTTATCCTTGGCGCTTGAAGCCGGTCACGGCAGGCCGTGGCGGCCAGGGCAGGCGCTCGCGCCGCCCCTGGTTATCGAAAATCAGCCCCGTTTCGTCGATGTCCTGCAGCACGATGCCGGGGGCGAGGCGTTGCCCACGGCGGTAGCTGCGCACCTGCTGGTCGTAGCGCAGCACCACCACCGTGGCGCTCAGCGGCTGCGCACGCAGCCCGCCCAGGTACTGAACCGGCAGGCGGGTCAGCGGCACTGCGCCGTCATCGGCCTGCAACTGCCAGTGGCCCACCAACAGGCCGGGCGGTGCGGTTACCTCGACGGCGGCGGCACGGGCCGGTTGTGGTTCACGGCTGAGCTGCAATACACACTGCGCCGCCAGCCACGCGGCGAGGGTCAACCACAGGCCGTTCCACAGGCGCGACGCGCTGATCAACTGACGCCTCTGGGGTGCCAGCCGGGGTGGCCCTGCACGTAACGCACGCTGGGCAGCTGCAAAGCTGGCAATTGCCAGTCGGCTGGCTGCCTGCTCAGCCAGGTTTCGACGCGTTGCCAGAGGGGTTCACCGCTAGCATCGGCGCTCAGGGAAACGCTGCGACACAGGCCTTCGAGTGGCGCCAGGCCGGAAACCCGCTTGCCACTCGGGCTGTAGCTGACCTGCCAGGCCTGCCCCTGCCAGCGCGGCAGATCCTGGCTGTTGTCGAGCAACAGGGGATCGCCGAACAGCTGGTCGGCGGCGTTTTCCAGCACGCTTTCGAGCGGTTTTACCGGCGCTTCGACCACGGCAGCCGGGTAGCCGCCGGTCAGGCTGATCAGCTGTTCGCGGGTAATCGCCTGGCCGGCGGCCACGGGGCTGTCGTAACGCAGGCCGGGCAGCAGCACCTGCATCTGGCCGTCCTCGGAGAGTGCCTGATGCAGTAGGCGGTCCCAGCTGCCACCGCGGGTATCACGGCGCCACAGCGCCTGCGGTGCCCTGGCCAGCGGTTGATCGAGCCAGGCGGCATGGGGCGCGCGCTGGCTCTGCAACTGGCTGCGCAGGCTTGCCGCATGGACCTGGCCTGCCGGGGATAGCAACTGTTCGAAAGCCGGGTGAAAGCGCGCGACGAAGGTCCACTGCCCCGCCTGGCGCCGGCAGCCGATATGAAAGGCACCGCTGGCCCGGCAGCCGCCGAGCACCACCGGCACCCGCCTGCCGCTGCTCTGCAGCACCTCGATGGGCGCGGGCCAGAAATCCTGCCCACGGGCGCACAGCAGCAGATCGGCGTCGCTCAGCCGCTCGGCCAGCCACAGCCCGGGCCCGGTGCCCACGTCGGCCAGGGCGATGACCAGATCGGCCTGGCCACGCGCCTGCTTGAAGGCCGGCAGCAGCGATTGGTACCACTGTTTCAGGGAAGCCTGCTGGTCCCCGGCATAAGGGTCGGTAATGCCGACCACGGCGATCCGCAGGCCAGCGCGGCGGATCAGCGTGAAGGGCTGCACACCCAGTGCCTGCGCCCGCTCCTCGGCCAGGCCGGCGCCCAGCACCGGCCGGGCGAACTGTCGATAGAGACCGGCGCAGCGCTGCGGCCACAATAGCCGTTCATCGCTGCTGACCCGCACCTCGCTGCCCAGCAGCTGGCTGCCCTGGGCGCCACTCTCGCCCTGGGTCAGATAGGCCAGCCCGCTGCCATTCCAGCCCTGGCCGTTCTCCAGGGTCAGGCAGCGCTCGGCACCCTGGCGCTGGCGCAGTTCTTCGAGTAATGCGCCCAGCACGGCATAGCCGCCGGTGCTGACGCCCTCGGCCAGGCGCGCATCGAGTAGCGGGTTGAGTTCGCTGCGCGCCTGGTGGGCATGGCTGCCACTGAGCCAGGGCGCGCGCCCAAGGTGGGAAACCGGTCCAAGCCGGGTGGCCGGCACCACCGGCTGACCCGACTGGCGCGCATCCAGGGTATCGGCGACATACAGCAGATCCAGCTCCGTCTGCCCGTCCGGCCGCGGGGTCGCGAAGCCCGAGCAGGCGCTGAGCAGCGGCGCCATCGCACCGATGCCCATCCAGCTCATCACTTCCCGTCTGCCGATGTCTGTCATCGCCCCGCCCGCCTCACCTTTATGCATTGTCGGGGCGGGATACTGGGCAGCTTATGTGACAGTTTAATGGCGGTTATTCGACAGCCCCGCTACTAATCCAGATTGAAAAAATCAAATAAATCAGAAAGCTAGAGTCATAAAGCTTTCAATAGCCATTAACACAACTGCCAAAAAATCATCACACACGGTCTCTAAAGTCCCGGTTTCCTCAAGCCGCTTAACCAGAAAAAGGACATGACCTGATGAGTCGAGATACCGGCGATAACCTGGATCGCAATACCAGTGGCAACCTGCCCATGGCATCGGTTCTGGATGCGTACCTGAGCCGCCGCAGCGTGATGCGCGGGGGCTTGGGCGCGGCGATCGCGATGATCGCAGGCACCGGCCTCACCGGCTGTTTCGACAGCGGCGGCTCCAGCAACGACAGCTCCCCGAGCGAGCCACCGGCCGAGCCGAAACTGGCTCTCGGCTTCCAGTCCATCGCCGGTTCGCGCACCGATGCCTGCGTGGTGGCAGCCGGTTACAGCGCCTACGTGCTGGCCCCCTGGGGCACGCCGTTCAATTCCCTGGCCGCGCCCTGGAAAGCCGATGGCAGCAACACCGCCACCGACCAGGAAAACTCGGCCGGCATGCACCATGACGGCATGCACTTCTTTCCCATCAACGGCAGTTCCGAAGATGGCCTGCTGGCGGTCAACTACGAGTACATCGACGAAGACGCCCTGCACCCCAACGGCCCGACCACGGTCAACGGCCGCCGCCCGGCCGAGGAAGTGCGCAAGGAAATCAACGCCCATGGCGCGGGTGTCGTGCGCATCAGCAAGGTCAACGGGCGCTGGCAGGTGGTCGACAACGACCCACTGAACCGCCGCTTCACCACCGCCACCGTGATGGACATCTCCGGCCCGCTGAGCGGCACCGACCACCTGAAGACCAAATTCTCGCCGACCGGCACCCAGACCCGCGGCACCAACAACAACTGCGGCAACGGGTACACCCCATGGGGCACCTACCTGACCTGCGAAGAGAACTGGCCGTCGATCTTCATCAATACCGGCACCCGCCCTGCCGATCAGTCACGTATCGGTATCGCTACCAGCACCGGCCGCTATGGCTGGGAAACCGCCGCCGGGGACGCCTCGGAACAGAACGACGAGTTCACCCGTTTCAACGTCACCCCAAGCGGCGCATCGGCCACCGATGACTACCGCAACGAAGCCAGCACCTACGGCTACATCGTCGAGATCGATCCCTTCGATGCCAGCACCCGCGCCGTGAAGCGCACCGCCCTGGGCCGCTTCCGCCATGAGGGCTGCTGGCCGGCGCTGCCGGTGGTCGGCAAGCCGGTGGTGTTCTACAGCGGCGACGACTCGAACAACGAGTACCTGTACAAGTACGTCTCCAACGCCCTGTGGGAGGCCGCCGATGCCAACCCGAGCGACCGCCTGGCCACCGGCGCCAAGTACATGGATAACGGCACCCTGTACGTGGCCCGTTTCGATGCCGACGGCACCGGTGCGTGGATCCCGTTAGTAGCGACCACCCCGACCACCGATGGCAGTACCCTGGGCGCCAAGTTCACTGACCTGCCGGGGATCATCCTCAATACCCGGGGCGCGGCCGATGCCGTCGGTGCAACGCCGATGGATCGACCGGAATGGACCGCCGTCAACCCGCTCAATGGCGATGTCTACCTGACCCTCACCAACAACAGCGCGCGCACCGCCGCGCAAGTCGACGCCGCCAACCCACGCGGCCCGAACCGCCACGGCCACGTGATCCGCTGGCACGACAGCGACGACCAGCTCAGCTTTACCTGGGACATCTTCGTGTTCGGTGCCAATGCCTCGGGAACCCCCGACATCAACCGCTCCGGCCTGACCGAGCTCAACCAGTTCGCCAGCCCGGACGGCATGAGCTTCGACAGCCGCGGGGTTCTGTGGATCCAGACCGACAACGGCGAATCGAGCGTGACCAGCTACACCAACGACCAGATGCTGGCGGTGATCCCCAGCAACCTGGTCGACGCCAATGGCCGGCAGGTACCCGTGAACGCGCAGAACCAGGTGGACCTGCGCCGCTTCTTCGTCGGCCCCAATGGCTGTGAGGTGACCGGCATCGCCTTCACCCCGGACAACAAGTCGATCTTCATCAACATCCAGCACCCGGGCAACTGGCCCTATAGCGACGTGGCCACCGAGCAAACGCCAGCCGGCACCACCGTACGCCCTCGGGCATCCACGGTGGTGATCCAGCGCAACGACGGCGGCGAAATCGGCGTCTGACCTGCCCACGCGGCACGGGGCAATCCCGTGCCCTCTCTTCGCCTGGATCAAGCAGCCGCGAGGTCCAGGCCATCTCCGTCCCAGAATCTGTCCACGATCATTCGCCGTAATTGCGCCGGTAATGGCTGCACCGTGGCGGGAGTGGCCATTCCCCCTCTCCTGTGGGAACGGGCCATGCCCGTGATTTTTCGCGGGCATGGCCCGCTCCCACAATGGATCAGCGACGGCTGCTTCTGCCTTATTGCAGTCGATTCCCAGGATACAAGCTCCCAGGCCTCCAAAGATCGTGAACGGGTCTCAGGTTACCGCTTGCTATCACCCTAGCTACAACGCGAACGGCAAGGGTTCCCGGCTGATCACCTGCACCCGTTGCGCGGGCACCTGTGCGTGCCAGCGCACCACCCCCTGGGCCTGTACCTGGAACTGGCTGCTGATCAGCCGGCCATCCTGCTCGAACTCGAGCTGCAGCATGAAATCACCGCTGTTGAGCAGCAGCCCTTCGCTCAACCGCTCGAACGTAAGGTCGTCCACGGCACCCAATGCCTCGCGCAAGGCCGCCGCATCGCGGTAACCGTTGGCCGGTCGGCCGGTGATGATGCGCACCAGCAGCGAGCGCGCGAACTCGCCCTCGTAGAGCGCTTCCAGCAGCGGCAGATGCTCCAGAGTCAGCGCATTGGCATTCAGTCGCCAGCCCGATGTCTGCGGCAACGCACAGAGCTGCGGATAATCCAGCTGCCGACCACGCTGCGGGGTGAGCAGCAGATTCAGCTCGCTCATGTCCACCATGGGCTGATTGGCCGCCAGCCGAGGTGGCGTCTGGCGCAGGTACTGATCGCTTTCGGCGCCGTGCAGGCGGCTCTGGCCGTCGCTGTCGATCCAGTCGGCCAAGGCCTGCACCAATTGCTCGGCGGCCAGGTCGTCACCGAGGAGATACTGCAGCTGACGCTCGGCCCGCTCGGCTTCCTGGCCGGCCAGCGCATTGACGTTGAAACAGCTGTGCAGATCACGGATGCGTAGCGTCGCCGCGCCACCGGCGAAGGCGTAGCGCAATGGCTGGCCACGCAGGGCTTGCCAGAACAGCGGGCTCTGCCGCCAGGCAGGATCGCGCAGCGCCTGCTCGGCGAACGCCAGGCCGGCTACTTCCAGGGCCCGTGCCTGGATGCGCTGCTGTTGCAGGCGCACCGCGTCGACCTGCTGGCGCCCCTGCTGCACCATCCACGCCAACCCACCAGCAAGCATGGCCAGGGCCACCAACACCATCAATAACGCCGCGCCGCGTTGCTGCCTGCACCCCATCGCTCACCCCTCGAAGCAGAGAGCCGACAGTCAACAGGCTGAATGTTGCAGAGAGGTGGCAAGCCGCCTTTTTTCGTCATCGCCGCGTCACCGTAGCGTCATAAAGCCCAGGCAGATTAGCCCTTCAATTTCATGGTGTTGGAGAGTTTTCATGGGTGGCATCGGTATCTGGCAACTGGTCATCGTGCTGTTGATCGTGTTCCTGTTGTTCGGCAGCAAACGCCTCAAGACCCTGGGTGGCGATCTGGGTGAAACCATCCAGGGTTTCCGCAAATCCATGGCCAGCAGCGCCCCGGCGGACGATGCGCCGGCCCAGGTGCAGCAGCAGGCGCCACTGGCCGAAACCGCTCAGCCGGTTCAGGCACACACGGACCGGCCGGCCTGATGTTCGAGGTAGGCTTCACCGAATTGCTGCTGGTCAGTGTGGTGGCGTTGCTGGTGCTCGGCCCGGAACGCCTGCCGGTGGCAGCCCGCACCCTGGGCCGCGGCCTTGGTCAGGCAAAACGGGCAATGACCATGCTGCGCGACCAGGTGGAACGTGAGCTGGATGCCGAGGCCGTGAACAAGGAACTCGATGCGCTGCCCTTGCGGCAACTGGAGCAGGATCTGCGCCGCGCCACCACCTTGCACGCGCCGCAGTCAGTGGCCGGCAAACCGGAGGGCACCTCATGAGCAGCATGCCGTTGACCGCCCACCTGGGCGAGTTGCGCAAGCGCCTGGTACGCTGCCTGCTGGCGATTGTGCTGGCCTTCCTCGGCCTGTTTCCCTTCGCGCAGACCCTGTACACGCTGATCTCCGAACCGCTGCGCCGCTACCTGCCCGAGGGCGCGAGCATGATCGCCACCAGCGTGACCTCGCCGTTCCTGGCGCCGTTCAAGCTGACGATGATGGTTGCCGTGTTCCTCTGCATGCCGGTGCTGCTGCATCAGGCGTGGGGCTTCGTGGCACCGGGGCTGTATCGCCGCGAGCGGCGCATCGCCGTGCCCCTGCTGGTCTCCAGCATCCTGCTGTTCTATGCCGGTATGGCCTTCGCGTTCTTCGCGGTATTCCCGATGATGTTCGGCTTCTTCGCCAGCGTCACGCCCGATGGCGTGGAGATGATGACCGATATCGCCCTGTACCTGGACTTCATCCTCGCCCTGTTCCTGGCATTCGGGCTGGCC
>JAAIGF010073948.1_pt1 | contig 50206 bp, 43 predicted proteins | sample 6487441 | NCBI WGS metagenome assembly JAAIGF01 (sample SAMN13974129, study PRJNA590717) | phyllosphere metagenome | biome: pepper field; feature: multiple bacterial spot infested pepper fields; material: pepper leaves; isolation source: leaves from pepper fields | host: Capsicum annuum ...
ACGGCGACGCCCAGCAGGACTTCGACGCCGAAGAGGCCGAGTACGGTGAAGCCCAGGCCGGTGGCCAGCAAGGTGGCGATGCCGATCAAGACGGCCAGGGGGATGGCGGCGATGCCTGCGTCGTCGGCGCTGTCGAACAGGCCTGAGGTGCTGGATGTGGTGTCTGCCAACGACGCGCCCCCAGTCAGCGGTACAGGATTCGCGGGGCCTGATGTGCTCCAACTACTACTCGCCCCACCGCCCCCGAAGCTTCCGCCGCCCGGTCGAATGTCCGCTGCATTGGAGGGCCGGCCAGGGGCGCTGCGAACATCGCCGAGCGTGGTGGCGCCGTCGATCATGTCCAGGGTGTCGATGCGGCCGAGCAGGTAATGGGACCAGATCCACAACAGCAGTAGGTAAACGCCGTAGGCGCCGAGCAATGCGCCTGCGTGGCGCAGGGCCAGGGAATCCACGCCCGCGTGTAGCAGCGCCGACGAAATGCCCCAGCACGCCAGGAAGGTGACGATGCATATCAGGGAAATATGCAGGCGCAGCCATCTTTTTTTCAGCAAGCCTGTACGTACTTTTCTTTCGAACCGTGCAGGCTGGTCGTTTTGAATGCCGCTGGATTTTTCCTTCTTCATGCGAACGCCCTACCCACGCCCCACAATTGCTTCAAACCTTGCCTTCATCCCCGTCCCAAACCCCTCCCCTGCCTGCTGCACCAGCAGCATGAACCCGCCGCCGGCGGTCGTCCGCACCACCACGGTGTGCCGAGTCACGAAGTCATCCAGTTGTTTGTCGTACGGCCCGAAATCGAAGCCGTAGGCTTGTTCATTCCCGCTGCCGCCCGCTTTGACCTCGGACACGGCGAAGTGCGCCAAGTCGGGCACGGCGGGGAACCAGTGGGCGGCCATATCTTGCGCCAAGGCGGTCGCCAGGTCGCCTGCCGTGCGGGGTGAGCGCTGGCGTTCACTGGGATTGGGGTACTGCACGGTCAAGACGACGAAGCCGCGAATAGGGGACTCTGTTTCCGGCGCAGCACGGGCGACCACGGGTGGCGCTTCGGTGGTCAGGCTGTCGGGCAGGCCCAGGGCGGCGTAGGTGCGCTCGAACAGTGCTTCGACTTCTGCCACTTGTTCGCCTTGGGCCCGTGGGCACAGGAACCAGGCGGATGCGGTGTCATGGCCGCGCCGGAATTCGACTTTGCCGTCGACGAGGCCGATGTAGGCGTATTCCGGGTCGTTAGACCATTTGATATGCGGATCGATGGTGATCTGCTCGCCTGCCTGGAATCCGCGCAGGGCGACCTTGACCGTCCACGGGCGGGGGTCGGGCTGCCAGGAAACCTGGCTTGCCAAGGCAGGAACTTCCTCGTCGTCGGGGAAGTTCAGGCCGGATATCCCCTGCTTTCGGCCGTATTCGAATACTTCCTCGACCCGGTCGGGGGTGACGCGGGATTTGCGGCGGAAGGAAAACAGTCGTTTGAGCGCGGCGAACAAGCACGACCTCTCTGGCGGTGGGTGTCACGTCCTACGATATGACGAGTCAGGCCCGGCAGGAAACCCGAACCGCCATGCGTTTGTGACCTGCTGCGACGGAATCCGTCCGCGACGCCCTACACCTTCACCGTCAGCCCGCTGACACGCGTGACGCGCCGCATGACGGCTTCGTCGAATACGCCCTGCCCGCTTTCCACCAGGGTGAACCAGCGTCTTGCCCGCGTGATGCCGGTGTAGACCAGTTCCTTGGTCATGACGGGACTGGCGACGGGCGGCAGTGCCAGGACGGTGTGGTCGAACTCCGAGCCTTGCGATTTGTGGACGGTCATGGCGAAGACGGTGTCGATGTCGCCGATGCGGCTGGGCAGGATGAAGCGTGCGCCGCCGGGCCGGTCCGCGCGCGGGAAGGCGACGCGCAGGGCTGCCGTGCCGTGGGGGCCGGGCAGGCGCAGGGCGATGCCGATGTCGCCGTTCATCAGGCCCAGGCTATAGTCGTTGCGGGTGCTCAGCACAGGGCGGCCTTCGTACCAGCCGTGGTCGCTCTCCAGCAGGCCACGGCGGCGCAGGGTGGTGGCGACGTGGGCGTTCAAGCCTTCGACGCCCCAGGCGCCGCGGCGCAGGGCGCACAGCAGGCGGAAGCGGTCGAAGGCGGCGAGCACGCCTGCGGCCCAGGCTTCCCAGGCGGGATCGTCGGGGGCGGTGCCGGCAGGCGGGCGGGTGTCGCGCAGCACGGTCAGGTAGTGGGCGTAGCCCTCCCCGCCTTCGGGGTGGCCGTCGGTCAGCAGGTCGGCGAAGGCGCGGTCGGCGGTTTCTGCCTGCAGGCCGCGCGCGTCGGGCAGGCCTTGCGCCAGCAGTTGCCGGGCGGTGACGGCGTCCTGGCGGTTGACGGCGTCGGCCAGGCGGCCGATGCCGCTGTCGGCGCCGAAGCGGCGCGAGTGGCGCAGCATGACGGTCTGCTGCGCCAGCGGCGAATCACCAGGTCGCAGGGCGGGATGGGTGACGGGTGCGCCGGTGACGGTTTGCAGCCAGGCGATGGTGTCGTCACGGTAGTTGCCGGCTTCGGCGTCGCGGCACAGGTCGCCCAGGACGGCGCCCGCTTCCACGGAGGCCAACTGGTCTTTGTCGCCCAGCAGGATCAGGCGCGCCGACGATGGCAGTGCGTCGAGCACGCTGGCCATCATTTCCAGGTCGATCATCGAGGCTTCGTCGACGACGAGCACGTCCAGCGCCAGCGGCTCGCCCCGGTGGTGCCGGAAACGCCGCGTGTCCGGCCGGGTGCCGAGCAGGCGGTGCAGCGTGGATACGTCGGTGGGAATGGCGGCGCGGGTGGCCTCGTCAACGGCCAGGCGGCTGACCTGGGCGGCGATGGATTCGCTCAGGCGCGCGGCGGCCTTGCCGGTGGGGGCAGCCAGCCGGATGCGCAGCGGTTGGCCGGACTTCACGGCCGGGGCCTGCAGCAGCCCCAGCAGCCGCACGACCGTGGTGGTCTTGCCGGTGCCGGGGCCGCCCGTAATCAGGGTGAAGCGGCCGCGTGCGGCAACGGCGCAGGCGATCTTCTGCCAGTCGGTGGCGTCGGGAGCGGGCGGGCCGAACAGCTCGTTCAGGCGCGCAGGCAGGTCACCGGGCACGGCAAGCGGCTCGCGCAGGCGTTCGCGCAGGGCGGCGGCGACCTGCAGTTCGTAGGTCCAGTAGCGGCGCAGGTAGAGGCGGTCGCCGGCCAGCACCATGGGGGCGCCATCGCGTTCGCCGGCATCGACCAGATCGCTGGCACGCAGCAGCGCAAGCCAGGCGTCGTGCGTGACGCTGCGCAGCAGTTGCGAGGGCAAGGTGGCGTCGCGCCGGCGTTCGCCTTCGGGTGGCAAAGACAGGGCGTAGTCGGGCTGGGCCAGGGTGGCCGCGACATCCAGGCAGACGTGGCCGTGCCCCAGTTGGTGGCTGGTCAGGGCCGCCGCCAGCAAGACCAGCGGATCGGTCTGGGGGGACAGTTCCTGGAACAGGGCGACCAGGGCACGGTCCAGGGGCCGCAACCAGCCGCGCGCCTGCCAGTCGTCGAGGGCCTGCATGATGGAGGTTTCGGCAGGCGCTTCGGACACGGCCACGGGCGCCGGATCGGCATCCATCCCCGGCAGGGAAAACTGCGACGCATCGTCGCTGCGTTTGCGTCCCCGGCTCATGATCCATTCCCCAGGAACAGCGCGTCGAGCGCGTGAATCAATGCCGCTGGCGGACGCTCGCCGTGCACGCCGCAGGTGGGCGCGTCGATGCCGCGCACGAAGATGCACAGGGCGCCGCCGACGTGGCGGTCGTAGTCGTAGTCGGGCAGCCGGGCGCGAAGGTGGCGATGCAAGGCGAGCAGGTAGATGACGTATTGCAGTTCGTAGCGCGCGGCGAGCACGGTGTCGCGCATGGCCTCGGCCGTGTAGGCGGCGGATGAATCGCCCAGCCAGTTCGATTTGTAGTCCGCCACGTAGTAGCGGCCGTCGTGCTCGAAGCACAGGTCGATGAAGCCCTTGAACATGCCGTTCAAGGTCTGCGCGGCCAGGGCGGGACGGGGGCGGCCGCCCTGCGTGTGGGTGCAGACCAGGTTGTCGAGCTTCAGCAGGTCGACGCGGTGACTGGCGAACCAGAACTCCATTTCAGTGCTGTAGCGCGACAGGTCGCGCAGGGGCACGCTGCCAGTAGATGGCAAGGGCAAGGCGGTGGCCAGGGTCTGTGCCATCCAGTTGTCGAGGTCGTCGATCCAGGCCGCCCAGCCACGCGGGTTGCTGCGGCGGGCGATGGTTTCGCGGCGCAGGTCGACGTCGTCGGCCACCTGGGCGAAACCGGTTTCGCCGGCCCATTCCAGGATGCCGTGCAGGAAGGTGCCGGGGCCTGCGCCGCGCGGGAAGCGATGGATGCCGTCGCTCATGGGTGCGGTGCGTGCCGGGCCGGAATCGTTGCCCGGCGTGAGCGCGCTGGCGTCGCGCTCTTCCAGGAAGGTCGCGTCGATTGCTCGTTCGGGCTCGTCTGCGCGCGGGACCAGCACGGGCGGCGGCACGATCAACGCGGTGTTTTCGTCGGCACGCGGCAGCGACGAATAGCTGGCGATCCACCAGAACTCGCGACTGGCCCGCTGCGGGACGCGTGCGCCCGACAAGGCCACGGCGGCCACAGGCGGCAACCGATCGTCGGTGATGGCAGGCGGTGTCACCGCAGCGATCACCTGGCCATCGGACAGGCTGTCGATGGCACTGTCGATCTGTTCGCGCGTGCAGGCCGCTTCGCCGTTGAGCAGGTAGCCGATGGCGCTTTTGTGCAGTTCGTTCTGCCTGTTCTGCGCGCGTGCCGCCAAGGGGGCCACGCCCACCCAGGTGGCATGCCGCGCGCGGGTCAGCGCCACGTACAGCAGGCGCATGTCTTCGCTCAGGCGGGCGTCGTCGGCGCGTTCCTGGGCGGCGTCGACGGCAGGGCTTTTCTTGTCGCGCTGCAGTTCGATGACGCGTCCGGCGTCGTCACGATAGGCGAAGGTGCCGCTGGCTTCGCGCCAGGTGCAGGCGAACGGCAACAGCACCAGGGGATATTCCAGACCCTTCGATTTATGGATGGTGACGACCTTGACCAGGTCGGCATCGCTTTCCAGGCGCAGGACTTCTTCGCCCCCGGGCTGGTCGATGCGGTCGGCCAGCAGGCGGATCAGGGCGTGTTCGCCATCGAGTTCGACGGCGTGGCGCTGCAGCCATTCGGCCAGGTGAAGCACGTTGGTCAGGGCCCGTTCGCCGTCGCGGCGCGCCAGCAGATGCGCGGGCACGTCGAAGTCGGCCAGCAGGCGGCGCAGCATCGGCAACACGCCCTGGGTCTGCCAGGCGCGGTGATAGTCGCGGAAGCGCTCGGCCTGCCCTTCCCAGAATTGTTCGTCGCGGTTCAGCCGGTCCAGCGCGGACCACGGCAGGCCCATGCTGCGGGTGGCCAGGGCACGGCGCAACAGGGCGTCGCTGGCAGGCTCGGCGCAGGCACGCAGCCATTGCAGCAGGTCGCGCGCCTCGGGGCTGGCGAAGACGGAATCCTTGTCGGACAGGTAGACGCTGGGCAGGCCGCGTCGGGCCAGCGCGTCGCGGGTGGCATCGGCTTCGCGCCGGTTGCGCACCAGCACGGCGATGTCGCGCGGGGCCAGCGGGGTCCAGCCCTTGGGGCCGCGCAATCCGGCACGGCCTTCGCGCGCGGCGGCCAGCCAGTGCCGGATGGCCGAAGCGGCATGATCGGCCATGCGCTGGCGGTAGACACTTGCCCCGACGACCTCGCCCTCTTCCGGTGCCAGGCGCCAGAGGTTGAGCGCGGGCACGGGTGCGCCGTCGATCTCCAGCACCTCGCTCAGGCCCTTGGCCGCGACCGAGCTGAAGGGCAAGGGATTGTCGCCCTCGTGCTTGAAGCGGAAGGCAGCGCGCGGGTGTTCTTCGGCATGGCCGAAGCAGCGGTTCACCGCGTCGACCATGGCGTCGGTGGAGCGGTAGTTCACGCCCAGCGTGTAGTGCCGGCCCGTCGTGGCTGCGCGGGCCTGCAGATAGGTGTGGATGTCGGCGCCACGAAAGCCGTAGATGGCCTGCTTGGGGTCGCCGATCAGCAGCAAGGCGCGGTCGGCAGCGTTGGCATCGACTTCGTAGATGGCGTCGAAGATGCGGTACTGGACCGGGTCGGTGTCCTGGAATTCGTCGATCAGGGCGACGGGGAACTGGGCGCGCAAGGTGGCGGCCAGGCGTGCGCCGCCGGGGCCTTGCAGCGCATCGTCGAGCTTGCGCAGCAGGTCGTCGAAACCGATGCGGGCGCGTTGCTGCTTGCGCACGTCGAGTTCGATGCGCACGTCATGCAGGGCATGCAGCAGGATGGCAGCGTCGAGTTGCGGCGGCGTTTTCCTTTGCTCGCACCAGCTCGCGATGGCGTCGAGTGCGGGGTGCGCGGGCACGGCCTGGCCACCCTTGAGCTTGATCCCGGTGGTGCCGAAGCGGTCGATATTTTCAGGAGGTTCCGCCCCCTCGGCCCAGCTATCCAGGGCAGCGAGCCAGCCTTCGAAAACGGCGTCGTCATCCTTCTTGCGATAGGAATTGCCGTTCAGATGGGGACGCAGGTCGTGCCACAGTTTGGCGAGCGCTTCCTTGTCCTGCAGCCAGGCTTGCCGCGCCAGATTGGCAAGCGCATCGCACTCGGCGTACCACGTCCCGGCCTGGTCCAGCAGACTGGTCAGGTCGGCCGGCGCGCGGGCGGGCTGGCCTTCGAACAGGAAGGCGGCGTCGTTTTCCCGCAGCAGGGGCTTCAGGGCTTCGTGCAGCGCCTCCGGGCCTTTGTAGGCCTGGGAAACGGCATGCGCGGCAGCCGGGGACAGGCGATAGAAGTGGCGGCGCCAGTAGTCGCGCACGACCTCTTCCTGCAAGGTCTGTTCGTCGCCGTCGAGTTCCTGGACGAACAGGCTGCCGCTGTCGAAGGCGTGTTCGCGCAGCACGCGGTAGCACCAGCTGTGGATGGTGGATACGGCGGCTTCGTCCATCCATTCCGCCGCGCGTTGCAGAGCGCGGGCGCAGGCGGGCCACTGATCGTCGGGATAGGTTTCGCGCAGCGCGTGCAAAGCCGGGTCGCAGGCTTCGTCTTCCTCGGTGAAGCAGCGGGCAGCTTCGCCCAGGCGCGTGCGGATGCGGTCGCGCAGTTCCTGCGTGGCCGCATCGGTGAAGGTGACGACCAGGATGTCGGGCGGATTGAGCGGACGCGCGAACGCGGCATCGCCGCCATGCTGCAGCACCAGGCGCAGGTAAAGCTGCGCGATGGTGAAGGTCTTGCCGGTACCGGCGCTCGCTTCGATCAGGCGGCTGCCGTGCAGCGGGAAGCGCAACGAATCCAGCGGTTGGGACGATGGCATGGCGGTCATGCGGATTCCTTGCCATGACGGCGCACGGCGTGCCACAGGGGGCCGTACAGGCGTTCGGTCCAGTCCGGGAATTCGCCGTTGGCGGACAGCGCGGCAAAGTCGGGGTACACGCGTTCCAGCGCCCCGGAGCGACCGACTTCCCCTTGTCTGGCGTGCTGGTCTTCATAGGCTTGCGCGGCGGCGGACAAGGCCGATTCGCCCCCGTCGCGGCCGCCGGCTTCCAGCCAGGCAAAACCGGTGCGGCAGGCGGTGGGCAATGCCTGCGCCATGCCGACCTGCCAGGCGGTCAACAGGCCATCGAGCGCCGTGCGCGCCACGACCCGGTCGATGGGTTCGAAAACCACGTCGCCGCTTTGGCTGACCAACACGGTGCTCAGCGGTTCACCGGCGACCTGCCAGGCAAGATGCACTACCCAGGGCCGCAGCATGACGTGCCACTTGTATTGCCTGCCTTCGTGCAGCCGGTTGCTGACCAGGACGATGCGCGCGGCCTCGCCGGCGTCGTTGCGCCGCCGGCCGTCCAGTACGTCTTCCAGCAGCGGCATACCGCCCGGTGCGGCGTGGCGCAGGGTGACACTGCGCGGATCTTCGACCGGCCATGCCCGCAGGGCGTCGCGGTAGCGTTGCAGCAGACCGGGCAATGGCGCCTGCAAGGCGCTGGCAGCAAAGCCGCCGAAGGCAGCCAGCGGCAACCTGCCCTGGCGGCGCAGACGGGCGACTTCGGCGTCGATGCGACTGGCCAATGCCGCGCCATCCTCGTCGGTCTCGGCCCAGGGTTGCAGGCGTTCGACCAGATCGGACTGCAGTTTCCAGTTCGCCAGGCCATCGACCACGAACAGTTCGTCGTCCTCGCTGGTGGGCAAGGCGCGGTCGAAACGCACTTTCAGGCGCTGGGCGAGGAAGGCGGCCGCGGGGTCGCGCAGCAGGTCGGTGAGCTGCCCCAGGGACAACTGGGCAGTGTCGGCGTCGGCAAGCGGGGTCACGGCGTCGGGCGTGGCGGCCTCTGCTGCCAGTGCCTGGCGCCATTCGCGCGCATAGGTGAACCAGCCGTCGGTCGCGCCATCGCCGTCAGTGAAGTAACGAGCGCTGAATGGTTGCAGGGGATGGGTCTGCGTCAATGCGTTCAACAGCGCTTCGCCATCGCCCTCGATGCTTTGCCAGCCGGCTTCGATGTGGTCGCGCAACTGGCCGATCAGCACCGATGGCGGGCGCGGGCTATTGTCCTGCACGCTGCGGCCGACCCAACTGACGTACAACTGGTCGCGCGCGGACAGCAGCGCTTCCAGCAACAGATAGCGGTCGTCTTCCCGGCGCGAGCGGTCGCCAGGCCGGTAGTCGGTCGCGATCAGATCGAAATCGGTGCGCGGCTGGCGGCGCGGGTAGTCGGCTTCGTTCATGCCCATCAGGCAGACCAGCCGGAACGGAATCGCCCGCATCGGCATCAGCGTGCAGAAGTTCACCGCACCGCTCAGGAAACGCTGGCTCAGTCCGCCTGCGTTCAAGGCAGACAGCCAGGCCTCGCGCACGACGCTCAGCGGCAGCGGAAGATCCAGCTCGGCCTGCTCGCAGTGCTCGACCCATTCGTCGGCGGCCTGCATCAGGCGGTCCAGTTGCAGGGCGTCGTCATCGTCGGCGGCGGCCAGGCACTGGCTGGTCAGGGTGCGCAGGCGTGCCGCCCACTCGACGGGCGTGGTCGCTTCGCTCAGCACGGCCTGGGCGGCGCCCAGCACGTCGATGAACTGCGCGAGCTTGCCCGCCAGCGCGGCGTCCAGCCCGCCCACCTCGTCATAGGGTTCTATACCGCCGACGGCAGCGCCGTTGCCCACCGCATACCCCAGCAGCATGCGCTGCAGGCCGAAGCGCCAACTGTTCTGGTCGAGCGCGGCCGGCATGCCGAAGCGACCGCGCTGCGCACCATCCAGGCCCCAGCGCACGCCCGCACCTTCGATCCAGCGGTGCAGCACCGGCAGGTCGTCTTCGCCGATGCCTGCGCGCAGGCGCACGGCGGGAACGTCCAGCAGATCCAGCAGTTCGCTGACGGCAAAGCGGCTGTCGGGCAGGTTCAGCAAGGCCTCGACCGCGATCAGCAAGGGCACCTGGCCACGCTGGCCGCGGTCGGCGATGGTGAACGGGATGCGGCGCGGATCGTCGTGGGCCAGCAATCCGAACACGGCCTGGATGTGCGGCCCATAGGCATCGATGTCCGGGACCATGACGATGATGTCGCGCGGCCGCAGCGACGGGTCGGCGTCGAAACGGGCCAGCAACTGGTCGTGCAGGATTTCGACTTCGCGCTGCGGGCTGTGGGCGATGTGGAAGCGCACCGAGGTGTCTTCGGCAGCGTCGATGGGCGCCCAGGTCTCGCGCGTTTCACGCAGCGGGCGCAAGGCGAAGATGTCGTCCTGCAATTGGCTCAGCAGCGTATCGGTGCGGCCTGACGCGAACAGGTCGATGCGGCCCGCCGCCACGTCACCAATGGCGTCACGATAGCGATCAGGATCGTCATACACATCGAGCAGGTTCAGATAGTCGCGCCCCTGCTTGCCCCAGGCCGCCAGCAAAGGATGGCCGTGCGCGTGCAGCGCGTCTTCATCGAGCGTGGCTGGCATGTCGGGGCGACGCGACTGGCGACGGTAGTCGTGGCGAAGCAGATCGCGGTCGGCGACGATGTCCCCCCAGTGATGCTGGCTGGGGTTGTGCACGCACAGCAGCACCTGGACCTGCCCGGCCATGGCGGCCAGCGCTTCCAGGGTCTGTGCGGGCATCGATGAAATGCCGAACACCACCACGCGCCTGGGAAGGTTGCGCGGCAAGGCATCGAGCTGGGGCATTTGCCGCATGAAGCGCTGATGCACGCCGACGCGGCTGGTGCCCAGGCTGCCCGCGCCGACGTCGTCGAGCACGGCGCGCCAGAGTTCGGGTTGCCACGACTGTTCTTCCGGCACGGGCACCACGCCCCGGCGGCTGGTGATCAGTTCGTCGCGTTCCTCGGCCCAGGCGTGCAGCCAATCGGCCCGATAGACCTGGTACTGGTCGAACAGATCGGCCAGGCGCAAGGCCAATTGGTGCCGCTTGCGTAGATCGTTGTCACCGTCGAGGAAGCGTTGCAGCGGCAGGAAACGCGGGCGATCGACCAGCGTGGGAAGCAGGCGCATCAGCCGCCAAGTCAGCGGATCACGGTCCAGTGGCGATGCTTCGGCGATGGCGGCGCTGCCCAGCACGGCACGGTAGGCATTCCACAGGAACCGGGCAGGCAACTGGATATTCAGGGCCGCGGCGATGCCGCACCCGCCGGTGCCGTCGTCGGCGGCATCCTGGGCGAGCGCAAGCTTGAGCCATTGGGCGATGCCATTGCTCTGGACCAGAATGGTTTCATTTTCGAGCGGCGCCAGCGGGTGGCGCCGCATCCATTGCACGGCCAGATTGCGCAGATCCTCCAGCTGGTTGCTCTGAACGATCATGAAGCCCGGCTGCAGCGGGGCGGCCTGCATGGGAAACGACTCTCCGATGAATGGACGTGGCGGGACGCCAACGCAACAGGCATTGTAGGCGTTGCGAGACGGCGGGCAGGACGGAATGATCCGGGCTGATCCCGCCCCGTTGCGGCCCTTCGGATTTTGCAGTTACCATTGTCGGGTCTCGGGCAATTGCGGCCACCACTTGGCCGCACCCTCCTGCCCCAATCAGGCATTTGTTATCCCTCAAGTCTGCCTCGGCCGTTCACGCGCACCATGCGGGTTTCCGTATGACCTGTGCATGTCGTGCAACCGCCTATGCCGACTTGGCTTCGCTGGTCCCTCGCGAACCGGCGACCCTCGACCCAAGAATCCGCTTTTCACCGGCGCACAGGCGCGACAAGAAGGAACACCATGAGCGACGCGATCAAGCACGTCTCGGACAGCAGTTTCGATACCGACGTGATCCAGTCCCAGCAGGCCGTATTGGTCGATTACTGGGCCGAGTGGTGCGGTCCCTGCAAAGCGATTGCGCCGATCCTGGAAGAAATCGCGCCGCAGTTCGAAGGCAAGCTCACCATCGCCAAGCTCAATGTGGACGACAACCAGGAAACCGCCGCCAAGTTCGGCATCCGTGGCATTCCCACGCTGATGCTGTTCAAGGGCGGCCAGGTCGTCGCCACCAAGGTGGGCGCGCTGTCGAAGTCGCAGCTCACCTCTTTCCTGAACGACTCGCTGTAAACAATAAAGTCTCGCGGGCCGCCCCTGTGCCGGCCTGTCCGTTTTCCCGAACATCCCGCACCCGACATCACCTGTCGTATTGCACGCCGGACGTGCGCATCGCCCCGATCGCGATTGCCCGCCGCCCGGCCCTTGCAGGCAAACGGCCGCTCATGCAGCGCATGCCGTCGCCCAAATCCCGGAGCCTTACCCCGAAATGCATCTGAACGAACTGAAGGCACTGCACGTTTCGCAGTTGCTGGAAATGGCCGCCACCCTGGATATCGAGAACGCCAGCCGCCTGCGCAAACAGGAACTGATGTTCGCGATCATGAAGCGACGCGCCAAGCAAGGCGAACCGATCTTCGGTGACGGCGTGCTCGAAGTCCTGCCCGACGGCTTCGGTTTCCTGCGCTCGCCCGAGACGTCCTACCTGGCCAGCACCGACGATATCTACATCTCGCCCTCGCAGATCCGCCGTTTCAATCTGCACACCGGCGATTCGATCGAAGGTGAAGTGCGCGTGCCCAAGGATGGCGAGCGTTACTTCGCGCTGGTGAAGGTCGACAAGGTGAACAACCTGCCGCCCGAGCAGGTCAAGCACCGCATCATGTTCGAGAACCTGACGCCGCTGCATCCGAATCGCCCGTTGCGCCTCGAGCGCGACATCAAGAGCGAAGAGAACCTGACGGGCCGCATCCTCGACATCTTCTCGCCCATCGGCCACGGCCAGCGCGGCCTGCTGGTCGCCAGCCCGAAGTCGGGCAAGACGGTGATGATGCAGCACATGGCGCATGCCATCACCACCAACAACCCCGACGTCGTGATGATCGTGCTGATGATCGACGAGCGTCCGGAAGAAGTGACGGAAATGCAGCGTTCGGTGCGCGGCGAAGTGGTGGCCTCCACCTTCGACGAACCGGCAACGCGTCACGTCCAGGTCGCTGAAATGGTCATCGAAAAGGCCAAGCGCCTGGTCGAGCTGAAGAAAGACGTGGTGATCCTGCTGGACTCGATCACGCGTCTGGCGCGTGCGTACAACACGGTGGTGCCGGCCTCGGGCAAGGTGCTGACCGGCGGTGTGGACGCCAACGCCCTGCAACGTCCGAAGCGTTTCTTCGGCGCGGCCCGCAACCTGGAAGAAGGCGGTTCGCTGACCATCATCGGCACGGCGCTGATCGAAACCGGCAGCCGCATGGACGACGTGATCTACGAAGAATTCAAGGGCACCGGCAACAGCGAAGTGCACCTGGAGCGCCGCCTGGCCGAGAAGCGCGTCTACCCGGCGATCAACCTGAACAAGTCGGGCACCCGCCGCGAAGAGCTGCTGATCAAGCCCGACGTGCTGCAGAAGATCTGGGTGCTGCGCAAGTTCATCTACGACATGGACGAAATCCAGTCGATGGAATTCATCCTGGACAAGATGCGCGCCACCAAGAACAACGCCGAGTTCTTCGACATGATGAAGCGCGGCGGCTGATCGCTGCCCTGCCCCGACACCCGGCTGCGTTGGCCGGGTTCGATGAAGCCCTCGGTTCGTCCGGGGGCTTTTTTTTTGCCGGCCCATGTGGCTTGGCCGTCGCATTGGTGTCGCGCCATCACACGTCGCTCGGATGCGGCACCTCGCGCCACTCGTCCTGATCCAGGACCAGGATGTCGTCTGCGCCGACCTACCATCGCTTGCGGCGTCGGCAACGCTGTCCTTCAGTCCGCTTCGCTCAGGAAAGCTTGCAGGCGCGGCACGGCGTAGTCGAGGAACACGCGTACCCGCTGCGGCATCCGCTGCGCGCCACGGGTCAGGGCGTGCATTTCCTCCACGTCGTCCAGGCCGGCGTCGGGCAGGACCTCGACCAGGCGGCCTGCGGCCAGATCGGCGCGGGCATGGTAGCCGCCCAGGCGCGCCAGCCCTGCGCCCGCCAGGGCCAGTTGGCGAACGGTTTCGCCATTGTTGAGCAGGAACGGGACGTTGGCATGTGCCGGCCACAACGAGGCAGAACGGCGGAAGTTGAATCCCAGGCAGACATGCTCGGCCAGATCGTCGAGGTGTCGGGGCGTGCCTGCGCGAGCGAGGTACGCCGGCGATGCCACGATCTTGCGGCGGGTGGTGCCCAGGCGGCGCGCCATCAGGCTGGAGTCGGGCAGGCGCCCGACCCGGATGGCGATGTCGGTGCGGTCGAGGTACAGGTCGACCAGTTGGTCGGACAGCGACAGATCGACCGTGACGTTCGGGTAGGCCGCGTGGAAGTCGGGTAGCCAGGGCAGCACCGCCAGCGTGCCCAGGGCAACGGAGACGTTGACCCGGACAACGCCGCGCGCCACGCCTGCGCCACGCGCCAGGCAATGCTCCAGGTCGTCGAGGTCTTCGAGCAGCGCGACGGCACGCTCGTGGAATTGTTCTCCTTCGAGCGTCAGCGACAGGTGGCGGGTCGAGCGCTCGATCAGACGCACGTTCAAGCGCTGTTCGATCCGCGCGATCAGCTTGCTGACCGTCGACGGCGTCATGCGAAGCCGCTTGGCGGCGGCGGAAAAACTGCCGCCGGCCACCACCGCGACGAATACGCGCAACTCGCCGATCCGGTTGTCCATGTCTGCCACCTATGAAACAGATTCACGAATATTGTGCATCCGTACGGGATTTCCCGCAGCCCTGGGCAGGCGTAGCGTGTCGGCTTTGATCGACAGCGGCGCGATTCGGTCGCCGACGAGGAATCTCGATGCTCACTTATTCACATCTTCATCTCATGCTTTCGTCGGGGGTCCGGCCATGAAAGGCATGCTTCCCGTCCTGGCCCTCGCCGTCGGCGCCTTCGGCGTCGGCGTTACGGAATTCGCACCCATGGGCTTGCTGCCCGTCATTGCCGAAGGCGTCGACGTGTCGATTCCCAGCGCGGGCCTGCTGGTCAGCGCCTACGCGGTCGGCGTGGTGCTGGGCGCACCGGTGATGACGCTGCTGATGGCCCGCTACCCGCGCCGCCGTGCGCTGATGATGCTGATGGCGATCTTCACGGTGGGCAATCTGCTGGCCGCCGTCGCCAGCGGCTACGGCATGCTGATGCTGGCGCGCCTGGTGACCAGCCTGAACCATGGCGCCTTCTTCGGCCTGGGATCAGTGGTGGCGGCCAGCGTCGTGCCGCGCGACAAGCAGGCCAGTGCGGTGGCCACCATGTTCATGGGGCTGACCCTGGCCAACCTGATCGGCGTGCCCGCCGTCACCTGGATGGGGCAGGAAACCGGTTGGCGCTGGCCATTCGCCGCCACGGCAGGACTGGGTCTGCTGGCGATGGCAGCGCTTTGGTACGCACTGCCCGCAGGCGAACGCGGCCAGATGCCGAACGTGCGGGCCGAGCTGCGCGTGCTGACCCGGCCGGTGGTGCTGGCGGCGTTGGCCGTCACGGTGTTGGCGTCCAGCGCAATGTTCGCCCTCTATACCTACGTGGCCCCCTTCCTGACCACCATCACCGGTGCATCGCCCGCCTTCGTCACTGCCATGCTGGTGCTGATCGGCCTGGGCTTTTCCATCGGCAACGCGCTGGGCGGACGCCTGGCGGACTGGTCGGTGGACGGCACGTTGATCGGCGTGTTCCTGGTGCTGATCGCCATGATGATCGCCATGCCCTGGCTGAGCCAGACCGAATGGGGCGCTGCCATCGGGCTGGTGGTCTGGGGTGCTGCGGCCTTCGCCATGGTGCCACCGGTGCAGATGCGGGTGATGCGCGCGGCCCACGATGCGCCCGGCCTGGCGTCGTCCATCAACATCGGCGCCTTCAACCTGGGCAATGCGATCGGCGCGGCCGCGGGCGGACTGGTGATATCGCAGGAGCTGGGTTACGCAGCGGTGTCCTACGTGGGCGCCCTGTTCGGCGCTGCCAGCCTGCTGCTGGTCTGGCAGCAGATCGCCAGCCGCCGTCGGCTGGTGCGCTGCGCAGCCTGAAGAAGAATGACCGCCGTGGTACGGATGCCGCGCCTGCTCGCGGCTCGCCACGGCGGCGCCAGTCGGTACTTGCTCTGACGCCCGCCCGCAAGCGATAATCGAGGGCTTAATCGACCCCGAGCACGTTGTCGGGATAAGAGTTCGCCTTGTGAAGGCTGCCGGCATGCGGTGACGCGTGGTCTGTGCGCCCGAGGGCCTTCTCCTCCCGACTGGCGACTCAATCAACCCAGGAAAAGCCATGAAAGAAGGCATTCACCCCAACTACCGCGACGTCGTCTTCCTCGACCTGCAGACCGGCAACAAGTTCATCAGCCGTTCGACCGTGCAAACGCGCGAAAACATCGATCACGAAGGCAAGAGCTACCCGCTCTTCAAGTGCGACGTGACCTCGGAATCGCACCCGTTCTACACCGGCGCCCAGACCCGTATCGTCGAAACCGGCCGTGTGGAAAAGTTCCGCGCCCGCTTCGCACGCACCACGCCGACCAGCAAGTCGTCGGCCTGAGTCGCGGCGGCGTCAGCCGCCAGCGCTTGAAAAAGGCAGCTTCGGCTGCCTTTTTGCATTTTCGCGCCTGCCGTTTCCTGTCCCGCCTGTATACCCAGGTAACACGGGCGCGTTTCTTGTGTGGGTCGGTCACGCATGACCTTGCCGCCCGCTTCGGCAGGCTAGTATGACGGCCGGTCGGGCACACCCCGTATACTGCCGTCCCCACCCCGGCATTCCCGCGGACTCACCCCGCACGCAGCAAACCAGATCCCAACGAATGAGTGTTCCGCCCTCTGCCCTGCCGACCCCTGCCCGCCTGACCGCGCCGGCAACGGCCAAGCTGCCGCGCTGGGCCCTGTTCGTGCTTTGCACGGTCTACATCCTGGCCGGCCTGCTGGGCCGCGAGCCGTGGAAGTCGGACGACGTCATCGGCATGGCGCAGATGTGGACCGCCGTCTACAGCGACCCGGCCGGCTGGATGCACCCGCAGGTCGCCGGCGTCGCCATGTCGCAAAAGGGGCCGCTCATTACCTGGGCGGGGGCACTCAGCATGACGCTGCTCGCCCCGTTCACCGACCCGATCTTCGCGGGCCGGCTGCCCAATATTCTTTGGTTCATCATCACCACGACCAGCCTCTGGTACGGCGTCTATCTATTGGGACGCCGCCAGGAAGCACAGCCGCTGGCCCTGCCCTTCGGCGGCCAGCCCTCGGAACGGTCGTACGGCCGCATGCTGGCCGACGCCTCGGTGCTGTTGCTGCTGGCAACCCTGGGCGTGCTGTGGCGAACCCATGAAACCTCGCCTGAACCTGCCGCGCTGGCGGCGCAGGCGCTGGCGTTCTATGCATTGGCCCGGATGGCCGACCGCCCCCGTTCGGGCGCCATCACGCTCGGGGTCGCCCTGGGCATGGCCTTCCTCGCGCGTGGCCTGCCTGCGGTCGCCCCCTTGCTGGTCGCCCTGCCTTTCCTGTTCCGCCCCGGCACCGAGCTGGTCCGGGAGATCCGCTGGCTGTTCCTGATCGCGCTGCCGCTCGGCATTGCCCTGTCGCTGGCCTGGTGGATTCCGGCAGCGCAAAGCAACGCCTACTGGATGGCGGGCTGGTGGCACTGGCACGGCAACGTGTTCGGCTTCATCACCGGCCAGGGCGCCTTGTCGACGCTGCGCAACCTGCCCTGGTTCCTGTGGCCGACCCTGCCGCTGGCGGTGCTGGCGGGATGGCGCTGGCGCAAGTACCGGCTGGCCCTGCACGTGCAGTTGCCGCTGGCGTTGGCCGTGGGCGCCGTGGTGATGATCTTCTTTACCGGCCGCCCCAACGAGCCTGAGTTCCTGGCCTTGACCATTCCCTGCGCCGCGCTGGCCGCCTTTGCCTTGCCCACGCTACGACGCGGCTGGGTCAATGCGCTGGACTGGTTCGCGGTGATGAGCTATTCGTTCGCCCTGTTCGTCATCTGGCTGGGCTGGACGGCACTGACCACCGGCATTCCACCCCGCCTGGCGCGCAACATCGCCCGTCAGACGCCGGGATTCGTCGCCGATTTCTCCGTGTTGGCGATCGGTTTGGCAGTTGCCTGCACCATTGCCTGGTTCGTGCTGGTCGCCTGGAGAGTGCGCACTCACCCAGCCGTACTGTGGCGCGGATCGGTGCTGTCGGCGGGTGGGATGGTGGTCAGCTGGCTGCTGCTGATGACGCTGTGGTTGCCGTCGATCAACTACGGCAAGAGCTACCGATTGGTGTCGCACAGCCTGGCGGATGCCGTCGCCGCAGAACATCGATCGGCAGGCGACACTGCCTGCGTGCGCACGGTCGGGCTGGGCATGCCCCAGCGTGCGTCGTTCGCGCTGTTCGATGGTCTGGTGTTCCGTCATGACGCGGCGTGCCCGCTGGTGCTGCTGCAAGGCAGCCCCGAGCAGATCAACGCCGCCCTGCAGCAGCGGGCCGATCTGGCTGGCGCCGTGCTGCGTTGGGAAGGCGGTCGCGCGGGTGACGCCAAGGAGCGCTTCCGTCTGGTTCGTTTGCCGGCGAAGGCTTCATGAGCGCTCACCGTCCGACCTCGCCGAAGCCACATGCGCCTTCCTTCGGGGAAGACCTCGCACAACGGCATGAAGGCGGTTCGGCAAGCAGCGCGGCCATCGTGCCTGCGTCGCCTCCCCGCGCGCCCGGCACGCTCGGCCGGCTGGTCAAGCAGGCGTGGCCGGTTCTGATCAGCCAATGGGCCAGCATGGCTTTCGGCGTGATGGACACGGCCATGACCGGGCACGCCTCGCCCACCGACCTCGCGGCCATGGCCTTGGCGGCGTCGGTCTTCATCAGTGTGTTCGTCGGCCTGATGGGCGTGCTGCACGCCATGATCCCCATCATCGCGCAGGACTATGGCGCCGAACGCTACGGCCGCATCGGCCAGGCCTGGGGCCAGGGCGTCTGGCTGGCGCTGGCGCTGTCCGTCGTCGGCGGTGCCGCCATGCTGGCGCCCGACATGTGGCTGTCGCTGTCGGGCGACGTCGACCCGGTGGTGCGCGAGCTGATGACCAACTACCTGCGCGCGCTGGTGGTCGCCCTGCCCGCCGCGCTGGTGTTCCGCACCATCTACGCGCTCTGTACGGCGGTGTCGCGGCCCAAGGTCGTGATGAGCATCAACCTGGTCGGGGTGGCGCTCAAGGCCTTCTTCAACTACGTGCTGATCTTCGGCAAGTTCGGTGCGCCGGCCATGGGCGCCGTGGGCGCGGGCGTGTCGACCGCCCTGGTGTTCTGGATCTCGCTCACGCTGGGCCTGATCGTGCTGCTGCGCGACCCGTTCTACCGGCTGTTCAAGATCCGCCTGTACCGGCCCGACTGGAAGATGCTGGGCGAGCTGACGCGCCTGGGCGTGCCGATGGGCCTGTCCTACCTGATCGAGGTGACATCGTTCACCTTCATGTCGCTGCTGATCATGCGCGAGGGCAACTACGCGCTGGGCGGGCACCAGATCATGTCCAACCTGGCGGCGCTGTGCTTCATGATGCCAATGTCGCTGGGGGTGGCCACCTCTACATTGACGGCGCAGGCATTGGGGGCCCGCGACCCGCAACTGGCGCGGCGCATGGCCATGACCGGCCTGGGCCTGGCGCTGGCCGGGGCGGCGCTGACGGTGGGCGTGCTGCTGGTCGCGCGCGGTGCCATCGTCGATCTGTACACCAACGATGCCCAGGTCGCCGTCGGCGCACTGGCGCTGATCCGGCTGCTGATGGTGTTCCACATCCTCGACGCGCTGCAGTGCCTGTCGAGCTACATCCTGCGCGCCTACAAGATCGCCACCGTGCCCATGCTGATCCAGGGCCTGACCTTGTGGGGGTTGGGACTGGGTGGCGGCTACTGGCTGGGATTCGGCCCGAGTGCGGGCGCCTTGACCGACGTGGTGGATACCTGGGTGACCGGCGCGCCGACCGGGGCGGCCACCTTGTGGATCATGGCGATCATCGCGATGGCGATCACCTCGCTGGCGCTGCAGTTCTGGTATCACCGGGTGGTGTACGCCGCCTCGCTGCGCGACGCGGCCACCCCTCCCTGACGACCGATCAGATCAGCAGGCCCAGCCACAGCCCCAGCGGCACGAACAGCACCGCCATGGCATTGCCGATCAGCACGATGGACGCCACTTTTTCCGGCTCGCGCTGGTATTGCTCGGCCAGCAGGTAGTTCACCACCGCTGGCGGCAAGGCGCCGTACATCACCAGCAAGGCCCGCTGCTGCGGGTCCAGCGGCAGCAGGAATACCAGCGGCAGCGCCACCAGCATGCCCAGCACCGGGCGCAGCGCCCCGCCCAGCACGCCGATGCGCCAGTCGCGCAGGTTGACGTCGGTCAGCCGCACGCCCAGCGAGAACAGCATCAGCGCGACGCTGGCGTCGCCCATCATCTTCAGGCCCGGCTGCAGCACGGCAGGCAGTTGCAGGCCGCCAGCCGAGAACACCAGGCCGATGACCATGGTGATGAGCAAGGGCGAACGCAGCAGCCCCCGCCAGGACGCAGTCTGGCTGGCGATGCGCACGCCCAGGGTGAATTGCAGCAGGTTGCACACCAGCCACAGCGACACGAAGGACGGCAAGGCGGCCGGCCCGAAAGCCAGCACCGCCATGGGCAGGCCCATGTTGCCAGCGTTCATGAACATCAGCGACGGCAGCAAGGCCTCGCGCGACATGCGCAGCGGCCGGTACATCAGCAGGCCCAGGCCACCGCAGGCCAGGATGAGCAAGGCCCCGCCCAGCGCCACTGGAAGCTGCTCGGCGAGGTGGAAGGACTTGTCCGTCAGCGACGTCAGGATCAGTGCGGGGGTCAGCACTTCCAGCGTCATGCGGTTGATGGCCAGCATGTCGGGGCGTCGCTTGCGTCCGTAGACGAAGCCAATCGCCACCACCAGAAACACCGGGATGAAGGCCCCGAGAACCCGCTCAAATGCGTCCAACGCCGTTCATGCCTTCAGGAAATTGGCCCGGTAATACTTGAGTTCCGAAATCGACTCGTAGATGTCGGCCAGGGCCTCGTGCGGGCTTTTCTTCTGGAAGCCCCGATAGACTTCCGGCTGCCAGCGGCGGCACAGTTCCTTGAGGGTACTGACGTCGAGGTTGCGGTAATGGAAGAAGGCTTCGAGCTGCGGCATGTACTTGACCATGAACCGGCGGTCCTGGCCGATGCTGTTGCCGCACATGGGCGACTTGCCGGCCGGTACGTACTGCTGCAGGAAAGCGATGAGCTGGGCCTCGGCGTCGGCTTCGGTCAGCGTCGAGGCGCGCACGCGGTCGATCAGGCCGGTGCGGCCGTGCGTGTTCTTGTTCCAGGCGTCCATGGCGTCGAGCTGGGCGTCGGACTGGTGGATCGCCAGCGTCGGGCCTTCGGCGATGGTGTTCAACTGCGAGTCGGTGACGACCACGGCCACTTCGATGATGCGTTCGCGCTCGGGATCGAGGCCGGTCATTTCCATGTCCAGCCAGATCAGATTGCCGTCATCGACGCGGGGAGCGGCCGGTGCGGCCGAGGCAGGGTTCTGGGGCGCGTTCTGCGCGGGTTCGGCAGCCATATAATCCTTGTTCCAGCACCGCGCGGCAGCGGTCCTGGCAACCGCCTGGCGCCCGCGCGGGAAGCCCCGGATTTTCTCATACAACGTCGCGTTTGCCCTGATTGGCACGCGATCTAACCGGACCGCCGCCGTGTTCACACTGCTCTTCGTCGCCTGTCTGTTGTTTGGTGTCCTCATCCGGCTCTACCTCGCGAGCCGGCAGGTGCGGCACGTGGTCCGGCACCGCGATCAGGTACCGGCGGAATTCGCCGGGCGCATCGGCAAGACCAGCCATCAGCGCGCCGCCGACTACACAGTGGCGCGGTCGCGGCTGACCACCATCGGCCTGGTGTTCGACAGTGCGGTGCTGCTGGGCCTGACCCTGCTGGGCGGCCTCGACGCCATCGACAGCTGGCTGCGTGGCTGGCTGGGTGACGGCCTGGTCACGCAACTGGCACTGATCGGCGTGGTGGCATCGCTGCTGGGTGTGCTGGGCCTGCCGCTGGCCGCCTACCGGCAGTTCGGGCTCGAAGCCCGCTTCGGCTTCAACCGCATGAGCTGGCGGCTGTTCGTCACCGACATGTTCAAGGGCCTGGCGGTATCAGTGGTGCTGGGCCTGCCGCTGATCGCCGCCATTCTGTGGCTGATGCGCACGGCCGGCAGCGCCTGGTGGATCTGGGGCTGGGCGGTGTGGGCGGCGTTCAACCTGGCCGTGATGCTGCTGTATCCGCGCGTGATCGCGCCGATGTTCAACCGGTTCTCGCCCCTGGACGATCCCGATCTGGTCGCGCGCATCCAGGCGCTGGCCACCCGCTGCGGCTTTGCGCTCGACGGCTTGTTCGTGATGGACGGCTCGCGGCGTTCGGCCCACGGCAACGCCTATTTCACGGGCATCGGCAAATCCAAGCGCATCGTCTTTTTCGACACCCTGCTGGCCAAGCTGAACATCGACGAGATCGAAGCCGTGCTGGCCCACGAACTGGGCCACTTCAGCCATCGCCACATCTTCAAGCGGCTGGTGTTCGGCTTCACGATGGCCTTCGGCGTGTTTGCGCTGCTGGGCTGGGTCGCGGGCCAGGCCTGGTTCTACGAAGGACTGGGCGTGACGCCATCGCTGGCAGGCGGCAACGAAGGCATGGCGCTGCTGCTGTTCTTCCTGGTCGCACCGGTGTTCACCTTCTTCCTGACGCCCGTGGCAAGCTGGTATTCGCGCCGCCACGAGTTCGAGGCCGACCGCTATGCCGCCTCGCACGCCGATCCGAACCAACTGGTGTCGGCACTGGTCAAGCTGTACGACGACAACGCCGCGACGCTGACCCCCGATCCCGTTCATTCCGCTTTCTACGACAGTCATCCGCCGGCCACGATTCGCATCGGCCGGCTTACCGCGGCCGGCGCCCGCCTGCCGTCGCTCACCCCGGAGTCCGCATGACCACACTGACGCTCGCCGCGTTGCGCACCGCCCAAAGCCAGCCGCAGGAAGGCAAGCAAGCCCTGTCGGACATCGCCATCGCCAAGCAGCTGGGCGAGTTGCCCGCCTGGGCCTACCGCGACGGCGCGATCCGCCGCGAATACAAGTTCGAGAACTACTACCAGACCCTGGCGTTCATCAACGCCATCGCCTGGATCATCCACCGCGAAGACCACCACCCCGACATGACGGTGTCCTACAACCGCGTCGGCGTGGCCTTCAACACGCATTCGGTGAACGGGATCTCGACCAACGATTTCATCTGTGCAGCCAAGCTCGACGCGGTCTACGAAGCGTGAGCGCCAAGCGAGCCAGTACGGCCAAAGGGACCGACACGCCGCGCGCCGCGCGCGCCCAGGGACGCGTCGTGGCTGCCTTCGGGCGCCACTTCACGGTCGAATGCGACGACGGCACCGTGCGCCAGTGCTATCCGCGCGGCAAGAAGGGCCTGGCCGCCGTGGGCGACCGGGTGGAAATATCGCCCGAGGGCGTGGCCGAAGGTGCGATCGATGCCATCGTGCCCCGCCGCAACCTGCTGTACCGGTCCGACGAGATGCGGACCAAGCAGTTCGCCGCCAACGTCGACCAGTTGCTGGTGGTGGTGGCGACCGAACCGGAATTCTCGGGTGACCTGGTGGGACGTGCGTTGGCCGGCGCGTGGAGCGTGGGCATTGCGCCGGTGCTGTTGCTGAACAAGATCGACCGCACGGCAGGGTTGGCACGCGCGCGTGAACGGGTCGCGCCCCTGATTGCGCTGGGTCTCCCGGTAATCGAGCTGTCGGCCCATGACACGGACGCCACGCGTGCGGCCCTGATGCCGCGCCTGCACGGCAAGACCAGCCTGTTGCTGGGCCAGAGCGGCATGGGCAAGTCCACCCTGCTCAACACCCTGGTGCCGGATGCGCGGGCGGCCACGCGCGAACATTCGGAAGCGCTGGGCGCGGGCAAGCACACCACGACCAGCACGCGCCTGTATCACCTGCCAGCCGATGAACAGGGCCAGCCCGTGGGCGACCTGATCGACTCGCCGGGCTTCCAGGCATTCGGGCTGCAGCATCTGTCCACCGAGGACATCGAACGCGGTTTCCCCGAGTTCGCGAAGTATGCGGAAGACTGCCGCTTCTACAACTGCACGCATCGGCACGAGCCGGGCTGTGCCGTGGTGGCCGCACGCGAAGCCGGTGAGATCCATCCGGAGCGCTATGCACTGTTCACCCGCATCCTGAGCGAGATCGAGTCGGCGCGGCAGTATTGAGTCGGTTCAGGTGGGGAAATGCTGCGGCGCAGGGTCTGGTCCCCGGCCGCAGCAAGTACAAGCAAGCTGGCCAGCGCACACGACCTGACGCCGGCCCGCCGAAGCGATTTCTATACCGCGTCCAGCGCCTGCTTCAGGTCCGCCAGCAAGTCATCGATGTGCTCGATGCCGATCGACAGGCGCACGGTTTCCTCCCGCACGCCAGCCTTGATCAGTTCCTCTGGCGACAACTGGCGGTGCGTGGTCGAGGCCGGGTGCGTGGCCAGCGACTTGGCGTCACCGATGTTGACCAGGCGCGTGAACAGTTGCAGCGCGTCCTGGAAAGCGGCGCCTGCCGCACGGCCGCCACGCACGCCGAAGGTCAGCACGCCCGAGCCCTTGCCCGACAGGTAACGCTGCACCAGCGCGTGGTCAGGATGCTTGGGCAAGGCGGCGTAGTTCACCCATTCGACCTTGTCGTGCGCGTCCAGGAACTGCGCGATCTTCAGCGCGTTGTCGCTGATGCGGTCCAGGCGCAGGCCCAGGGTTTCGATGCCCTGCAGGATCAGGAAGGCATTGAAGGGCGACAGCGCCGCACCGGTATTGCGCAGCGGCACCACGCGGGCACGGCCGATGTAGGCAGCCGGGCCAAAGGCTTCGGTGTAGACCACGCCGTGATAGCTGACGTCGGGTTCGTTCAGGCGCTTGAAGCGCGTCTTGTGTTCGGCCCACGGGAATTTGCCCGAATCGACGATGGCGCCGCCGATGGTGGTGCCGTGGCCGCCCAGGTACTTGGTCAGCGAGTGCACGACGATGTCGGCGCCATGCTCGATCGGACGCAGCAGGTAGGGCGTGGCCACCGTGTTGTCGACGATCAGCGGCACGCCGTGGCGATGGGCCACTTCCGCGATGCGGGCGATGTCGGTGACGATGCCCGACGGGTTGCCGATGGATTCGACGAAGACCGCCTTGGTGCGCTCGTCGATCAGGGCGGCAAAGCTTTCCGGGTCGCGCACGTCGGCGAACCGCGTGGTGATGCCCGACAGCGGCAGCGTGTGCGCGAACAGGTTGTAGGTGCCGCCGTACAGCGTGCTGGCCGACACGATGTTGTCGCCGGCCTCGGCGATGGTCTGGATCGCGTAGGCGACCGCCGCCTGCCCCGATGCCAGCGCCAGCGCCGCCACCCCGCCTTCGAGCGCCGCGACGCGCTGTTCCAGCACGTCGTTGGTCGGGTTCATGATGCGCGAGTAGATGTTGCCCGCCACCTTCAGGTCGAACAGATCGGCCCCGTGCTGCGTGTCGTCGAAGGCAAACGCTGCCGTCTGGTAGATCGGCACCGCCACCGCGCGGGTGGTCGGATCGGGCTTGTAGCCCCCGTGCACGGCAATGGTGTCCAGCTTCCAGTTGACGGCGGGTTGGGTGGTGTCGCTCATCTCATCTCCTTGGAAAAAGAAACGGGCGCTGCGTCTTCGATGGACGCAGCGCCCGTCGGGCATTCACGTGAACACGGGTGCAGGCTGCCAGGGCATCGCACGCATGCCGGGAATCATTGCTTGGGGGTGTAGAAGCCGGCGAAGCGCTGCTTGACGACCTCGCCGAAGGCGGCCGAGCGGTACGCCGCCTCGATGTCCTTGACGAACTGGCGGTCCTTGTCGGCGGTGCGCACGGCCACCAGGTTCATGTACTTGTCGGGAATGGCTTCGAGCGCTAGCGCCTCGGTCAGCTTCAGGCCGGATGCAATGGCGAAGTTGCCGTTGACGAACGAGAAGTCGGTATCGTCCAGCGAGCGCGGCAGTTGCGCGGCTTCGAGCGGCACCAGCTTGATGTTCTTGGCGCTCGATGCCACGTCCTTCTCGGATGCGGTGACCGGGTTGAAGTCGGCCATGATCTTGATCCAGCCCAGGTCCTGCAACATGATCAGCGCGCGTGCCAGGTTGGTCGGGTCGTTGGGAATCGCCACCCGGGCGCCGTCCTTGACCTCGCCCACCGTCTTGAACTTGCGGCTGTACAGCCCGATGGGCGCGGTGGGGATCTGCACCAGCGGGCTCAGGGCCAGCTTGTGGTCGGCGGCGAACTTGTTCAGGTAGACGATGTGCTGGAAGGCGTTGGCGTCCAGGCCGCCATCGGCCAGCGCATGGTTGGGCTGCACGTAGTCGGCGAATTCGACGACCTTCACGGTGTAGCCCTGCTTTTCCAGGATGGGCTTGATGCCCCACTTGATCTGGTCAGCGTACGGGCCCGCCGTGGCGCCGAATACCAGGTCTTTCTTCTGCGCATCTTGAGCCTGGGCACCGAGCGGCGCCAGGGTGGCCGCCAGCACGGCGGCGAACAACAATGGCTTGAGAGGCTTTACTGCGGACGTGACGGCGGATACGGACGTGACTGCGCGTGCAAACATGAAAGATCGCTCCGGGATTACGTGGGTAAATCTGAAAGGGGTCCGCGGCGTGCCGCCGCGGCAGAGTTACTACGCCATCCCGGGACGACCGGTCAGCGCTTATCGAGTCGACGTGCGAGCAGGCTGCCTGCCCATTGAATGATCTGCACCAGCACCACCAGCACCGCCACCGTCAGCACCATCACGTCGGTCTGGAAACGGTAGTAGCCGTAGCGGATCGCCAGATCGCCGATACCGCCGCCGCCCACCACGCCGGCCACGGCCGAGTACGACAGGAAGCTGACCGACATCACCGTGGCTGCCAGCACCAGGCCCGAGCGGGCTTCCAGGATCAGCACCTTCCAGATGATCTGCAGGTCGGAAGCGCCCATGGCGTGGGCGGCTTCGATGACACCGCGCGGCACTTCGCGCAGCGACTGCTCGACCAGACGGGCGAAGTACGGAATGGCAGCGAACGACAGCGGCACGGCGGCCGCCAGCGGGCCGATGGTGGTCCCGGCGATGACGCGGGTGAACGGCACCAGCGCCACCAGCAGGATGATGAAGGGGAAGGAACGCACCAGATTGACGATGGTGCCCAGCACGCGGTGCAGCAGCGGGCGATCGAGCGTCTGGCCCGGGCCGGTCAACAGCAGCAGCACGCCCAGCGGGCCGCCGATCAGCAGTGCGCTGGCCAGGGCGATGGCCAGCATCAGGAAGGTCTGGCCGATGGCAACGACCAGATCGGGACCGATGGAAAGAAGTTCTTCGGAAATCATGCGACGGCTCGGAGTGCGTTCAGTCGGCGCACGTTGACGGTGGTGGGCATGTCGTCCAGCAGTTGGCGGGCGACGGCGGTGGTGGGCACGACGTTGGACTGCGACAGGTCCAGGCGCTCGATGATGCGACCGGCATCCATGACCGAGATCGAATCGCAGATGGCCCGCACCACGCTCATGGAGTGGCTGACCATCACGATGGTCACGCCCAGACGGGCATTGATGTCGGCCAGCACTTCCAGGATGTCGCGCGTCGTATAGGGATCGAGTGCCGAGGTCGGCTCGTCACACAGCAGGATGTGCGGACGGCTGGCCAGGGCGCGGGCGATGGCCACGCGCTGCTTCTGGCCACCCGACAGGCGGGTCGGATAGCTGTCGTGCTTGTCGGACAGGCCAACGATTTCCAGGCATTCGCGCACGCGCGGTCCGATCTCGGCGCGCGGCGTACCGGCGACTTCGAGGGCGAACGCGACGTTGCCCGCCACCGAACGATTGTTCAGCAGGTTGAAGTGCTGGAAGATCATTCCGATGTTGCGTCGTGCGGCACGCAGTTCCGCCTTCGACATGGCGGTCAGTTCGGCGCCGTCGACGATCACCCGGCCACCAGTGGGCGTTTCCAGGAGATTGATGAGACGCAGCAACGTGGACTTGCCCGCGCCGGAGAAACCGATGATGCCGTGCACCTCGCCCGCACCGATGTGCAGGGTGGAAGGTTCGACGGCCGTGAGGGTCTTCCCGCCGGCCGCGACGAACTGTTTGCTGACCTGGTCGAGCTGGATCATTGGACGTTCACTAAAAGTGGAAGTGGAATGATCGGGCCGCCCGCAGGCGGCACGAACAATTCTTTACTTACGAGATTATTACCCTGAGTTGTTAAGAACCTAACAACCCGACGATTTTCGTATAACCCGCGGCGGGATGGAAGCCTTATCCGATCCAGAACACCATCGAGGCGACGAACAGCACCACCAGGCACAACACAGTGGCCCGCCACAGCAGGCTGACTGCCGCCTGCAAGGTGGCCACCTGTGGCAACCGCGCATCGGGTTCGGTGCCTGCGGCATGCTGGCCATCGACGGCCGGACCCTGCCCCGCACCCAGGGGCTCGCCCAGGTCGTTGACCGGCATCGACAGGTCTTCGCTGCCGCGCGGCGCCAGGCGCACGCCCAGTGCGCCCGCGGCGGCTTCGACAACGATGCCGCGCTGGCGGTCGGCCCAGTCACCGGCCCGTTGCCGCCAGCCGTACAGCGCGTCGTCGAAATTGCCGACGACGGCAAAACTCAGCGCCGTCAGGCGCGCAGGAATCCAGTCCAGCAGATCGAACGCCCGGCGCGACACGCTGCCGAAGGCGTCGGTTCGCGGTGCCCAGTAGTCGCGCATCATCACTGCCAGGCGGTACAACACGGCGCCGCACGGTCCCGGCAGCAGCACATACCAGAACAGCACGCCGAAGACGCGGCGATGGGCATCGACCACACCCGCTTCGATCGCGACGCGGCACATGCCTGGCACCGTCAGGGCACTGGCCGAGAAAGCCGGATCACGCTGACGCATCCATGCTTCCAGGTGACCCCGGGCCAACGCGGTGTCGCCGCGCGCCAGCGCGAACTGCATTTCGGTGAAGTGGTGGGAAAACTGGCGGAAGCCCAGCGTGAGCCACAACACCACTACATGCAGCACCAGTTCGAATACGGGGTGGATGGCGCCCAGCAATCCGGACAGCATCCAGACCACCAGCGTGGGCAGCACGACCACCAGCGCCCAACCCAAGAGGGCCGAACTCTCGCCCCCTTCTTCCAGGGACCGCGTGGTGCGGTCGGCCAGACTGCGTACGGCCCGATGCACGGGATGGTCGACAGGCAGGGGGCGGAGTTGCTCGGCAAGGAAAGCGATCAGCAGGGCAAAGAAGCTCATGGCGCGAAATCTGTGCGAAGTCGGTCGTCGCTGCGGCGACAGGCCCGGCCCGGCTGACATGCGGGCCGGCAGAAGCAGGCGTTACGCCCGCAGGAAATGGTACAGGTTCCGAAGCATGCCTGCGGTCGCCCCCCAGATGAAGTAGTCGGCCCAGGGCATCGAATAGTAATGGCGGCGCCTGCCATCGGGCAGCTCGACGACATGTGCCTGGTGGTGCGCGGGATTCATCAGGAAATCCGCGGGTACTTCGAATACTTCGTCGACCTCGAACGGATCGGGCCGCAGGGTGAAGCCCGGGGCGACCAGGGCCACCACCGGTACGACCCGGAAGCCCGTCCCGGTATGGAAATCGGGCAACGTGCCGACCACCTCGATGTCGTCGGCAGTCAGGCCGACTTCTTCTTCGGTCTCGCGCAGGGCCGTGGCAGACGGGCTGGCATCGGTCGGTTCGGTGCGCCCCCCCGGAAAACTGATCTGGCCGGCATGTTCGCGCAGGTGCGCCGTACGCCGCGTCAACAGCACGGTCGTGCCATGGTCGTGTTGAACCAGGGCGATCAGCACCGCTGCCGGGGTGAAGTGCTCTTCCCCACCCGCGCGCCGGAACCACTCTTCGTTGGACACCTCTGGCGTCCAGACCGGGGGCTGCGCAAACCGTGCACGCAAGCGCTCGGGCAGCAGCACGTCGGGCGCGACCGGGTCAAGGCCCTGGTTGGCGATGACGAATGGCTGGGCGACAGGATCGAAGGCAGGCCGCCGCGACAGCCGGGCGTCCGACTCCGGCACCGCCGTGGCATCGGTGGGGTCGGTCGGCAGGGGCGCGGGTGAAACGGTTCTCAGCGACTCGGGCATCGGACACAACACCTTCGGAAAGAGGACGGATCAGCGGGCGGCAAGGAACGGGCCTGACGGGGCAGCAGCCAGCGCGGACGTATTCGACCACACCAAGGCTACACCGCGAAAAAAAAGGCGCCTCGCAAGAGGCGCCTTTCTCGCAGCAGACGCTGTGCTTACTGCTTGGCAGCAGTTGCAGCGTTGTTGCGCACCAGCTTTTCCTTGATGCGCGCCGACTTGCCCGAGCGCGAGCGCAGGTAGTACAGCTTGGCACGACGCACGTCACCACGACGCTTGACTTCGATCGTGGCGATTTGCGGCGAGTACAGCTGGAAGGTACGCTCGACTGCTTCGCCCGACGAGATCTTGCGGACGATGAAGGACGAGTTCAGGCCACGGTTACGGCGGGCGATGACCACGCCTTCGTATGCCTGGACGCGCTTGCGCGTGCCTTCAACGACGTTGACGCTGACCACGACGGTGTCGCCGGGGGCGAACGCGGGGATGGTCTTGTCGGCCGTCAGACGGGCGATTTCTTCCTGCTCGAGGATCTGGATGAGGTTAGCCATCATGGGCTCCGTAAACCATCATTCGAGGCGGATATTCTTTTGCAGCTTGAGCTGCCTCCGCCCCCAGAGGATGGGGGTTGCACGCCGTTCGACACCACGTCGAACAGACCGCGCGGCACCGGAAGAAACCCTCCGGCACCTTGGCCGCCCGGCTTACGCCAGACTGGCCAGAAACTTTTCGTCGGCCCGGCTGAGCCAGCCACGCGACCGCGCGGCATCGATCAGATCCGGGCGCCGCCGCCATGTTGCCTGCAGCGACTGTTCACGCCGCCAGCGCACGATGTTGGCATGGTGCCCCGACAGCAGCACGTCCGGCACCGGCTGGTCTTCGTAGACCTCGGGGCGCGTGTAGTGCGGGCAATCCAGCAGGCCCGACAACGAATCGTCGAACGAGTCCTGAACCGCCGAAGCGCTGTCGTTGAGCACGCCGGGCAGCAGTCGGACGCTTGCGTCGACCACCGCCATCGCGGCCAGCTCACCGCCCGACAACACGAAGTCGCCGAGCGAGATTTCCTGCGTCACCCAGCGGTCGATGAACCGCTGGTCGATTCCTTCATACCGTCCGCACACCAGCACAGCGCCTGGACCATCGGCCAGTTTCTGCGCCATGGCCTGGTCGAACCGCGCGCCCTGCGGCGACATCAATATCACCGGCGCATGCGGCTGGCCACGCGCTTCGCGCGCAGCACGTACGGCATGTTCGAGCGGCTCGACACGCATCACCATGCCCGGTCCGCCCCCGTAGGGACGGTCGTCCACCGTGCGATGCACGTCGTGCGTGTAGTCACGCGGGTTCCATGTGTGCAGCGACCAACGGCCCTGCCCATGGGCACGCCCCGTGACACCCTGCTCGCTGACCGCCCCGAACATCGGGCCGAACAGCGTGACGATGTCGAAACGCAGCGGTGCGCGCACCGCCTGTTCCGGGACTTCACCCGATACGGTCATGACCATGGCCTCAGAAATCGGCCGGCCACGTGGTGTCGATCCGCTTCGCTGCCACGTCCACCGATACCAGATAGGCATCGACGAACGGCACCAGCGTTTCACGGATGCGACCCTTGGCGTCACGCGCCCACGGGTCGTCGGCCGACGCTGGCGTCTGCGCATAGCACTGCACGCGCAGGATGGCATGGGCACCGTTGTCCAGTACCTCGGCCACCTGGCCAAGCTTGGCACCGCCTTCGGCAGTGACTTCGCAACCGATCAGGTCGATCCAGTAGAACTCGCCTTCCGCGGCGGGCGGGAAGCTGCTGCGCGGCAACCAGACCGACCAATTGCGCCAGGCTTCCGCCTGATCGCGATCGGCTAGGCCCGACAGGCTGGCAACCAGCGCCGCGCCGTGCGGCTTGGCTTGAATCACGTTCACGCGCATGGTCTGCGCGTTGGCCGTGGCGCTCGCGGGCAGGCCAGCGGGGACATGCTTGCGCAGCCACCACGTCTTTGCCCCGACCAGCGTATCGGACTGCGAGTGGGCCTGGACCTTGATCCAGCCACGCACACCGAACGCTTCGACCACGCGGCCAAGCTCGATCAAGTCGTCGGGAGGGGTCGCATCAACGGCAGGCGGCGTAGCCACCTGATCGATACGAGTCGCGCTCCCGGCAAACCGACTGGACAGACGCCCGGCCATCAATAGCCACCACTAACGCCAGACAGCATCTCGCAACGAAGCGAGATCACGCTGCGGCGCTGACCTTCTTGCCGTAGTCCTTGACCAGGCGAGCAACGGCGGGCGACAACTGGGCACCGTTCTTGGTCCAGTGTTCGACGCGCTCGAGCGACAGGCGCAGGCCTTCTTCGCCTTCCGAGGCGACCGGGTTGTAGAAACCCACGCGCTCGATAAAGCGACCGTCGCGACGGTTACGCGAGTCCGCAGCAACCACGTTATAGAACGGGCGCTTCTTGGAGCCGCCACGTGCGAGACGAATCACCACCATAGGGAATCTCTTCTGTGTAAAAAGTTGACGTGCGAAAAGCCAGAAAGTATATCCCGCGTCGCGCTGCCATAGCAAGCAGCGATGCGGTAAAGTCCTTGTCAATCAAGAGGTTTTGACGCTTTTGAGCGACCATCGACCCGACGGGAGACCCGAATGACCGACACGCTCGCGGCGCCAGCCCCCCTGTTCCGCCACAAGGCCGCTGCCGGCCTGCTTGCCTTGGGGCTGGGCTGGGCCGGTGCGCACTGGTGGTATCTGGGACGACGCCATGGCTGGCTGGTCCTGCTGATATCGCTGACCTTGATCGGCAGCGCGCTGCGCACCGAAGTCTGGTATCGGTCGCCGGCGTTCTTTCTCTTCATGGTCCCGCTGGTCGCCAGCCACATCGAGGCCATCGTGCTGTGCCTGATGTCGGACGCCCGCTTCGACGCCCGCTACAACCCGGGCCACCCGCGCCGATCGGCCACGGGCTGGGCGCCGGTACTGGTCGCGATCCTGGCCCTGCTGTTGGGAACCACCGCGATGATAAGCGGCATTGCCCTGGCCGTAGAGACCGCCTATCACGCCTGGTTTGCGGTCTGACGGACGGCAGGCGTACCGGATCACGGCCCGCCTGCCCTCCCCCTCCGGTGGAACTCAGCCGATCTGACGAATCATGCCCGCTGCCGCAGTCTGGTGCGTGGCTTCGTCGATCAGGATGAACGCGCCCGTCGATGGCAGGTCGGCGTACAGGTCCAGCGCCAGGGCATCACGGGTCTGGATCGTGACGCGGCCGATGTCGTTCATTTCCAACGTTCCGCCTTCGGCGTCGCGTTCTTCCAGTTCGTGGATGTCGCGGCGGGTCAGCACGGTGCGCAGCTTGGCGGCCGTGACACGCGTGCCCTGCTTGAGCGAATACTTGCGCGCCGGGTTCAGCGCCTGGGCGTCGAGCCAGCACAGTTCGGCGTCGAACTGGCGGGCGACCTGCGCGGGCGCATCGGCGTGCGTCAGCACGTCGCCACGCGACACGTCCACGTCCTCGGCCAGCACGATGGTGACGGGCTGCCCGGCCGACGCGGCATCGAGTTCGCCCTCGGCATGCACCAGCTTGGCCACCGTCGCGGCCACGCCCGAGGGCTGCACCAGCACCCGGTCGCCCACGCGCACGACGCCGCTGGCGACCTGCCCCATGTAGCCACGGAAATCGTCGGCGCGGCTGCCATCGTGACGCGCGACCAGTTGCACCGGGAAGCGCAGCGGGCCATCGGCGGTCACGTCTTCGACCGGCAGCGATTCCAGCAGCGACAGCAGCGGCTCGCCTTGATACCAGGGCGTTCGTGCCGACAGCGTGACCACGTTGTCGCCCGCCAGGGCCGACAGCGGCAGCGCGTGGAACGCGCCGATGCCCAGCTTGGCGGCCAGGTCGCGGTAGGCGTCGTGGATGCGCGTGAAGACCGCCTGGTCCCAATCGACCAGGTCCATCTTGTTGACCGCGACGATCAGGTGACGGATGCCCAGCAGGTGGGCGATGGTGCTGTGGCGCTTGGTCTGCGGCAGCAACACGCCGTCACGGGCGCGGGTGGCGTCGATCAGGATGATCGCCGCGTGGGCCGTCGAGGCGCCAGTGACCATGTTGCGCGTGTACTGCTCGTGCCCGGGTGCGTCGGCGACGATGAATTTGCGACGCGGGGTGGCGAAGTAGCGGTAGGCCACGTCGATGGTGATGCCCTGCTCGCGCTCGGCCTCCAGGCCGTCGGTCAGCAGCGACAGGTCGGGGGCATCGCCTTCGGTGCGCTTGTGCTTGGCACGCGCGATGGCGTCGAGCTGGTCGGCGAACACGCCCTTGCTGTCGAACAGCAGGCGGCCGATCAGGGTGGACTTGCCGTCGTCGACGGAACCGGCGGTGATGAGGCGCAGCACGCCTTCGTCAGTGACGGCAGACGGCAGATCGGTAATCGCGTTCATCAGAAATATCCTTCCTTCTTGCGACGCTCCATCGAGGCTTCGGAGGTCTGGTCGTCCATGCGCGTGGCGCCGCGTTCAGTGATGGTGCTCAGCGCGGTTTCGGCGATGATGGCGTTGACGTCGGCGGCATCGGAGGCCACCGGGCAGGTGCAGGAAATGTCGCCCACGGTACGGAAGCGCACCGACAGGGTTTCGACCGTGTCGTCGGCACCCGGCGGCGTCAGCGGCGTGACCGGTACCAGCAGACCCTTGCGGCGCACGACCTGGCGTTGATGGCTGAAGTAGATCTCGGGCAGATCGATGCGCTCGCGCTCGATGTATTGCCAGACGTCCAGCTCGGTCCAGTTCGAGATCGGGAACACGCGCATGTTCTCGCCCGGGTGGACGCGGGTGTTGTACAGGTTCCAGAGTTCCGGACGCTGAGCCTTCGGGTTCCACTGACCGAATTCGTCGCGAAACGAGAAGATGCGCTCTTTTGCGCGCGCCTTTTCTTCGTCGCGGCGGGCGCCGCCGATGCAGGCGTCGAAGCCGAATTCCTCGATGGCTTCGAGCAGCGTGACGGCCTGCGCGGCATTGCGCGAGTCGGTCTCGCGGCGCAGCACCACGGTGCCGCGCTTGATCGAATCCTCCACCGAACGCACGATCAGGCGTTCACCCAGCTCGGCCACGCGGCGGTCGCGGAAAGCGATGACTTCGTCGAAGTTGTGGCCGGTGTCGATGTGCATCAACGGGAACGGGAAGCGTCCGGGCCGGAATGCCTTTTCGGCCAGGCGCAGCAGCACGCACGAATCCTTGCCACCGGAAAACAGCAATGCCGGCCGGGCGGATTCGGCCGCGACCTCGCGCAGGATGTGGATGGCCTCGGCTTCCAGCCAATCCAGATGGCTGCGCGTCTTCAGCAGGGTCAGGCTCATGGGGGGGTCCGATCAGATCAAACAGAAATAAGGGACGGCGTGGGTCAGGTGGACCCTTGGGTGGGAACCGTGGCCAGGTTGCCGGCGTGCAGGCCGCATTCCTTCGAGTCGGAAGACTCCCACCACCACCGGCCCGCGCGCAGGTCTTCGCCGAGGCGGACCGCGCGCGTACAGGGCTCGCAGCCGATCGACGGATAGCCGCGGTCATGCAGGGGGTTGTAGGGCACGTCCAGCTCGCGGATGGCTTCCCACAGTTCTTCGACCGACCAGGCGGACAGCGGGTTGAACTTCTCCAACCCGAACACGCCGTCGAATTCGCGGGCAGGCAGGCTGCCACGCGTGACGGCCTGTTCACGGCGCTGGCCGGTGATCCAGGCGGGACGATTGGCCAGCACCTGGCGAAGGGGCGCCACCTTGCGGATCTCGCAACAGGCTTTGCGCAGGGGCACGCTTTCGTAGAAGGCGTTGGCGCCGTGCTCGCCGACGTAGGCGGCAACGGCGTCGGCGTCGGGCCGGACCACGATCAATGACTTGCCGTAGCGAGCGGTGACGACGTCGCGCATGGCGACGGTATCGGCGTCGAGCCGGCCGGTTTCCAGGGTGAAGACATCGATGGGCAGATCGAGCGTGAAGACCGCGTGCGTCAGCAGCATGTCTTCGGCGGCCAGCGACGAGGCCAGCGCCACGCCCTGCGGAAACTCACGAACGATGCCTTGCAGGTCTTGCTGCAGGGTCGACCACAGGCTGCGCCAGGCGGTGCCGCGCACGGTCGGTGGCATGACCAGCACCGGGCGCAGCAGTAAAAACTGCGACATCAGGGTTACCTTTCCAGTCAGACGATGAAGACCTGCGCGTTGCGCGGACGCACCACCAGGGTTTCACCTTCGCGGAAATCCTTGGCCTGGAATTCCTCGGCGGGGATTTCGGCTTCGATCGGCACGTCGTGCCCGGCCCGGTCCAGCTCCAGGTAGGCGCTGGGACCAGCCAGGTACACGCGCGACAGCTTCACGCGGATACCGGCTTCGCCGGCGCTTTCGCGTTGCACGATCAGTTCGTGCGGCCGCACATAGGCCACGGCCTTGGCGGCCGTGGCATCGGCATGATCCGGCACGGGCAGGCTGTAGCCGTCGATGTCGAGCTGGCCGCGATCGGCCACGCCGTCGAACTTGTTGACGTCGCCCAGGAAGCCGTAGACGAAGGGGGTCGCGGGCGACTGCCAGACTTCGCGCGGCGTGCCCACCTGCTCGATGCGGCCGCTGTTCATCAGCACCACGCGGTCGGCCACTTCAAGGGCTTCTTCCTGGTCGTGGGTCACGAACACGCTGGCGACGTGCAGTTCGTCGTGCAGGCGCCGCAGCCAGCGGCGAAGCTCCTTGCGAACCTTGGCATCGAGCGCACCGAAAGGCTCGTCGAGCAGCAGCACGCGCGGTTCCACGGCCAGGGCACGGGCCAGGGCGATGCGCTGGCGCTGTCCGCCCGACAACTGCGACGGATAGCGGTCGGCCAGCCAGTCGAGCTGAACCAGGTTGAGCAGGCTGTGCACCTTTTCCTGGATCTGCGCTTCGGAAGGACGCACGCGGCGCGGGCGCACTCGCAGGCCGAAGGCCACGTTCTCGAACACCGTCATGTGGCGGAACAGGGCGTAGTGCTGGAACACGAAGCCGACCTGGCGTTCGCGCACATGCACGTCGGTGCTGTCTTCGCCAGCGAACAGGATGCTGCCGCTATCAGGCGTTTCCAGGCCGGCGATGATGCGCAGCAGCGTGGTCTTGCCGCAACCCGACGGCCCCAGCAAGGCGACCAGTTCGCCGGTCTCGATGTGGAGGTTGACGTCGCGCAGCGCGTGGAAGCTGCCGAACTGCTTGTTGATCTGCTTGACTTCGATACTCATGACTGGCCTCGATGATGCCCGGCGGACACCATTGCTACGGAGAGAGGTGCGGCAGGCGAGGCCACGTCGGGACGTTCCATGGGCGCTGCGTCGTCCGCCGTCCGCCCGAAACGCCATTCGGCGACCGACTTCACCACCAGGGTCAGTACAGCCAGCAGCGCCAGCAAGGTCGCCACCGCAAAGCCCGCCTGCAATTGGTATTCGTTATAGAGAATTTCCACGTGCAGGGGAATGGTGTTGGTCAATCCGCGAATATGGCCGGATACCACCGACACGGCACCGAACTCGCCCATTGCCCGCGCGTTGCACAGGATGATGCCGTAGAGCAGGCTCCACTTCACGTTCGGCAGCGTGATGTGCCAGAACACCTGCCAGCCCGAGGCACCCAGCACCAGGGCAGCGTGTTCTTCGTCCTGGCCTTGCGCCTGCATCAGCGGAATCAGCTCGCGCGCGACCAGCGGCACGGTGACGAAGGCGGTGGCGAGGACGATGCCCGGCACGGCGAAGATGATCTTCAGATCGTGCTCGCGCAGCCAGGGGCCGAACCAGCCCTGCGCGCCGAACACCAGCACGAAAGCCAGGCCGGCGACCACCGGCGACACCGAGAACGGCAGGTCGATCAGGGTGGTCAGCACCGACTTGCCACGGAAGGCGAACTTGGCGATCGCCCAGGCCGCGGCCAGCCCGAACAGGATGTTCAGCGGCACGGCCAGCGCGGCCGTCAGCAGGGTCAGCTTGATCGCCGCCCAGGCGTCGGGTTCGGTCAGGGCGGCGATGAAGGCGTCGCCCCCCTTGCGCAGGGCTTCGGTGAAGACTGCCACCAGCGGCAGGACCAGGAACAGCGACAGGAAGAGCAAGGCCACCCCGATCAGCAGCCATTGAACCCATGGCGCCTCCGAGGTGGCAATGGTCTGGCGCGAGCGCGCGGGCGAACTCATGCCACGTCTCCGTGCAAACGGCGCTGCCAGGCCTGCAGGGCATTGATGGCCAGCAACATCAGGAAGGACACGACCAGCAGCACCACGGCCACGGCCGATGCGCCCGCGTAGTCGAACTGCTCGAGCTTGATCAGGATGATCAGCGGCGTGATCTCCGACACCAGCGGCATGTTGCCGGCGATGAAGACGACCGAGCCGTATTCACCCACGGCACGTGCGAAGGCCATGGCGTAGCCGGTCAGCAGCGCCGGAAGGATGGCGGGCAGCAGCACGCGCCGGAACGTCAGCCAGCGGCTGGCGCCCAGGCTGGCGGCGGCTTCTTCCAGTTCCTTCTCCAGGTCTTCGAGCACGGGCTGCACGGTGCGCACCACGAACGGCAAGCCGATGAAGATCAGGGCCACGACGATGCCCGCAGGCGTATAGGCCAACTTGATGCCCAGCGGTTCGAGGTACTGTCCCAGCCAGCCATTGCCCGCCAGGATCGCCGTCAGCGCGATGCCTGCCACGGCGGTGGGCAGCGCGAACGGCAGATCGACCAGTGCGTCGACGATCCGCTTGCCGGGGAAGTGATAGCGCGCCAGCACCCAGGCCACCAGCAGGCCGAAGAACAGGTTGACGGTGGCTGCCAGCAACGATGCCCCGAAGGTGACGCGATACGTGGCCATCACGCGCGGCGACGTGACGGCGCCGACGAAGGCGTCCCAGCTCATGCCGGCGGCCTTGAAGAACAAGGCCGACAGCGGAAGCAGCACCAACAGCCCCAGATAGAACAAGGCATAGCCGAGCGTCAGGTGGAAGCCCGGCAATACCGGCTTGCGGCGAGCGCGCCGCCGCCTGGCCGGCACGGATCCGGCCACCACAGTGGTGGCGCTCATCGCAGCCACCCCGTACGTCGAAGTGCGCCGATCATTTCTTCAGATAGATCTGGTCGAAGGTGCCGCCGTCGGCAAAGTGGACTTTCTCGGCCTGGGGCCAGCTGCCGAACGCGCCCTCGATGGTGAACAGCTCGATCTCGGGGAACTGGCTGGCGTACTTGGCCTGCACCGCCTTGGACGACGGGCGATAGTGGTTCTTGGCAATCAGTTCCTGGGCGGCGTCGGTGTAAAGGAATTCGAGATAGGCCTGCGCCGCTGCGCGCGTGCCTTTGCGATCGACGTTCTTGTCGACCACGGCCACGGTGGGTTCGGTGTGGATGCTCAGCGTGGGATTGACGATCTCGAACTTGTCAGCGCCGAACTCGGCCAGCGTCAGGTAAGCCTCGTTCTCCCAGGCCAGCAGGACATCGCCCACGCCGCGCTGCGAAAAGGTGATGGTCGATCCACGCGCGCCCGAATCCAGCACCGGCACGTTGGCGAAGACCTTGGTGACGAACTCCTTGGCGCCTGCGTCGCTGTTGGCCTGGCGGCGGCCATATTCCCAGGCGGCCAGGTAGTTCCAGCGTGCCCCGGCCGAGGTCTTGGGGTTGGGCGTGATGACCGCCACGCCGGGCTTGATCAGGTCGCCCCAATCCTTGATGCCCTTGGGATTGCCCTTCTTCACCACGAACACGATGGTCGAGGTGTACGGCGCGGAGTTGTTGGGCAGGCGCTTCTGCCAGCCCTCGTTGATCAGTCCGGCGTGGCGGGCGATGGCGTCGATGTCGGGGGCCAGGCCCAGCGTGACGACATCGGCATCGGCGCCGTCGATGACAGTGCGTGCCTGCTTGCTCGACCCGCCGTGCGACTGGCGAATGCGGATGGTGCCGCCGGTGGTTTCCTGCCAGTGCTTGGCGAACAGTGCGTTGTACTGCTCATACAGTTCGCGCGTCGGATCGTAGGAAACGTTCAGCAGTTCGATGGACTTGCCCTGCTGGGCGACAGCAGGGGTGGCCAGCATGCTGGCAGCGCCGAATACCACGGCGCTCAGAGCGAGAGTCAGGAAGGGACGTCTTTGAATACGCATGGCGGCAACGGGCACAGGGATGGTGAGAAACCATGTTGCCAGCGTGCCCTGCGCGCCCGAACGACATAATCGGCACTTGCAAATAACGGCTCGGATATAACGAACGGCTATTTCAATCGCGGCACGTCTATATCTGTTTTAGCGATAAGAACATACCAAAACGTTTGTTCCGACAAGCCATGCACCGGCCGCATGATGTGCGGCTTTACGCTTTTGACGATCCGCACCATGAACCGCCGCAATACACTCAAGACCCTCGCCTGCCTGGCACTGCCCACGCTTCTGGTGCCGTCGCGCGCGTTCGCCAACAAGGACCGCATTCGCGTCGGCCAGACCAGCGGCCCGCACGCCAAGATCATGGACATCGCACGCGGCGTGGCGATCAAGGATGGACTGACCATCGAGGTGATCGAGTTCAGCGACTACGTGCAGCCCAATGCCGCCCTGGCCGCCGGCGACATCGACGCCAACAACTACCAGACCAAGCCGTTCCTGGACGCGCAGATGAAGGCGCGCGGCTACGACTTCGTCAGCGTGGGCAACACGGTGCTGTTCCCCCTGGGCTTCTATTCGAAGAAGATCAAGCGCGCCGAAGACGTGCCGGAAGGCGCGACCGTGGGCATCCAGAACGATCCGGCCAACTCGGGCCGTTCGCTGGCACTGTTGCAGAAGTACGGCCTGATCACGCTGCGTGAGGGCGCCGGCCTGGATGCCACGCCCAAGGACGTGGCCAGCAACCCGCGCAAGCTGCGCTTCCACCAGTTGGACGCAGCACAGTTGCCGCGCTCGCTCGACGACCTGGACCTGTCGTCGATCAACACGTCGTACGCCATCAAGGCCGGCCTGGTGCCGCAGCGCGACGCCATCCTGGTCGAAGGCGCCGACAGCCCGCACACCAACCTGCTGGTGGTGCGCCGTGCCGATCGCGAACAACCGTGGGTGGGCAAGCTGGTGCGCGCCTATCAGTCGCCCGAAGTGCGCAAGTTCATCGAGACCGAATTCAAGGGCTCGGGCATCCCGACGTTCTGATGCCCTGAAAAGAAAACGGGGCCGTCGATGACGGCCCCGGCAACTGCAGGCGGCACTCAGCGGCCGGTGAATAGCGGCGTGCGCTTCTCCATGAAGGCACGCCGTCCTTCTTTGTAGTCCTCGCTGGCGAAGCAGGCTGCAACGGCCTGCGCCACGGCGGCCTCGTCGCGGGCTTCGGGGTCTTTCAGCGACTCGCGGATCGCCTGCTTGGCGGCGCGGATCGGCAAAGGCGCGTTTTCGGCAATCGCGGCCACTGTCTTGGCAATGGCGGCATCGAAATCGGCGGCATCGAACGCCTTGTGGATGAAGCCGATGCGCTCGGCCTCGACACCGTCGAAGATGCTGGCGGTGTAGAACAGTTCAGCGGTACGCGCGGCACCGACGATGTCGACGAAATGGCGCGTGCCTTCGAAGCCGTAACCCACGCCCAGGCGGGCGGCAGGCATGCGGAAACGCGCATCGCGCGTGGCGTAGCGCAGGTCGCAGGCAGCGGCCAGGCCCAGGCCGCCGCCCATGCAGACGCCGCGAATGGCGGCGATTACCGGACGGCTGCAGGCCAGCAGGGTGTCGCGGGCGCGGTCGCCCTCGCGCTCGTAGGCCGCCACCTGTTCGGCGCTGTTGCGTACCGCTTCGAACTCCGAGATGTCGGCCCCCGACACGAACGCCCGGTCACCGTCGCCCTGCAACACCACCACGCGGATGGACGCGTCGTCGGCGATGCGGTCGAAGGCATCGGCCAGTTGCGTCCACATGGCCAGCGTCATGGCGTTGTAGCGCGCCGGATTCGACAAGGTGACGCGCGCGACGGCGGCGTCTATCGACAGATGAACAGCGGGCATGCGCCCTCCTCTTTCAGATGGCGCCCGCCTCGCGCAGCGCAGCGATGCGGGCGGGGTCGAAGCCCAGGTCGGCCAGGACGGAATCGGTATGCTCGCCCTGCGCCGGCGCGGCAGTCTGCAGGGTGGCCGGGGTACGGCCCAGCACGGTCGGCTGAGTGACCAGCCTGACCGGCTTGCCGTCGGCATCGGTGACTTCGCCCACCACGCCCAGATGCTGGATCTGTTCGTCGGCAAACACCTGCGGCACGCTGTAGACCGGGCCGGCAGGCACGCCGGCACGATTGAGCAGCTCGCACCAGTGGGCCACGGTGTTGGTCGCGAACACGGCATTGAGCGCCTGGCTCAGGCGGTCGCGATGCTGAACCCGCAGTGATTCCGTGACGAATTCGGGATCGGCGAACCAGTCGGGTTGCGCCAGCGCTTCGCACAGCCGCTTCCAGTTGCCTTCTCCCGAGGCGCCCAGGTTGAGCGCGCCGTCAGCCGCCTGGAATAAGCCCATGGGGCTGGACAGCGGGTGGTCGTTGCCGATCTGCACTGGCTCGACGCCGTCGACCAGGTAACGCACGGCCTGAAAATCCATCATGGCGACCATGGCGTGCAGCAGCGAGGTCTGCACCCACTGGCCTTCGCCCGAACGCTCGCGCTCCAGCAAGGCCGTCAGCACGCCCAGTGCAGCGAACAGGCCAGCGCTGGAATCGGAAATGGCCACGCCGGTACGCACCGGCCCCTGCCCCGGAAAACCGGTCACCGACATCAGCCCACCCATGCCCTGGATGATCTGGTCGAAACCAGGACGCCAGGCGTAGGGACCGGTCTGGCCGAAGCCCGAGATGCTGGCCAGCACGATGCGCGGATTGATGGCGCGCAGCGATTCGTAGTCCAGCCCCAGGCGGACCTTGACGTCGGGGCGCCAGTTCTCGATCACCACGTCGGCGTCGGCGGCGAGCTGGCGGAATACTTCCAGGCCGGCCTCGGTCTTCAGGTTCAGCGTGATCGAACGCTTGTTGCGGTGCAGGTTCTGGAAGTCGCCGCTGTCACGGTTGGCGAACAGGGCTTCGTTCGGATCGACGCCCGGGGGCGCCTCGATACGGATGACGTCGGCGCCGAAGTCGGCAAGAAAACGCGCGCAGGTGGGACCGGCGCGCACACGCGACACGTCGAGTACGCGGAAGCGCCCGAGCGGGGCAGCGGAGAAAGCAGTCATGGCATCAGGAAAAGGCCCTGCGCCGCGCCGTCGGTTCGCACCCCCGAAGGGGCCGCGTTCTACCTCGGGGCGGCCCAGCGGCAAAAAAACAAAAGGCGCCGTGCGCGACGGCGCCTGACAGCAGGATCGAGGCAGGCTGACCTGCCCCTGGCGCACCCCGGCAGGCAGCCGGGGGCGGCAGATTACTTGTTGGGTTGCGGCGTCACGCGCAGGTACGGACGGACTTCCGTGTAGCCCTTGGGGAACTTCTGCTTGAGGACTTCAGGGTCCTTCAGCGACGGGACGATGATGACGTCGTCGCCCTGCTTCCAGTTCACCGGGGTGGCCACGCTGTGGCTGTCGGTCAGTTGCAGCGAGTCGATGACGCGCAGCAGTTCGTCGAAGTTGCGGCCGGTGCTGGCCGGGTAGGTCAGCGTCAGGCGGATCTTCTTGTTCGGATCGATCACGAACACCGAGCGCACGGTCGCCGTGGTGCTGGCGTTGGGATGGATCATGTCGTAGAGCGTCGCGACCTTGCGATCGGCGTCGGCCAGGATCGGGAAGTCGACGGTGCACTGCTGCGTGTCGTTGATGTCCTGGATCCAGCCGTGGTGCGAGTCCACCGGGTCGACGGACACAGCCAGCACCTTGACGCCGCGCGCGGCGAATTCGTCCTTGAGCTTGGCGGTGTAGCCCAGCTCGGTCGTGCACACCGGGGTGTAGTCCGCCGGATGCGAGAACAGCACGCCCCAGCTATTGCCCAGCCATTCATGGAAGCGGATGGTTCCGGCCGACGAATCCTGTTCGAAGTCGGGGGCGGTATCTCCCAGGCGCAGTGCGGTAGACGACATGATTTCTCCAGTGGAAAAACGTGAATAGCCCGCATTCTGGCAGCGGGCAGCGATGCCGGGTAATAAGCATTCGCCATAAGCATATGAGCGATCGACCCAGCTTTCCAGCGATTAAACAGCTCTTCTTTAAAACCAATGGCTATTTACAAAAGCGTAACGATTCGTTGGTGCGAATGAGGTCGCTTGGCATGATGGATTCCTCCTTATTCCTTCCGGTTCGAACGACATGTTCAAGCACGCTCTCGTCGCCGCCACCGTTGCGCTTTCGTTCGCCGGTGCCAGTGTCCACGCTCAAGAAAAGACGCTGCTCAATGCGTCCTACGACGTCGCCCGCGAATTGTTCGAGGCGATCAACCCCAAGTTCCAGGCGCACTGGAAGGCCCAGGGCGGCCAGGACATCAAGATCGAACAGTCGCATGCCGGCACCTCGCGCCAGGCACAGGCCATCATCCAGGGGCTGAAGGCCGACACCGTCACCTTCAACCAGGTGCCCGACGTCGACGTGCTAGCCAAGCGCGGCCTGGTCAACAAGGACTGGCAGAAAGCCTTCCCCAACAACAGCTCGCCTTACTACAGCACCATCGCGTTCCTGGTGCGCAAGGGCAATCCCAAGGGCATCAAGACCTGGGACGACCTGGTGCGCGACGACGTGAAGGTGGTCTTCCCCAACCCCAAGACCTCGGGCAACGCGCGCTATACCTACCTGGGTGCATGGCTGTACGCCAACGAGAAGTTCAAGGGTGACGAAGCGCAGGTGCGCCAGTTCGTCGGCAAGCTGCTGCACAACGTCGAAAGCTTCCCCACCGGCGGCCGTGGCGCCACCATCGCCTTCGCCCAGAACAACCAGGGCGACGCCGTGCTGACCTTCGAGTCGGAAGTCCGCAACATCGCCGCCAGCGAAGAATTCAAGAGCGGCGGCTATGAAGTGGTGGTGCCGCCGGTCAGCGTGCTGGCCGAGTTCCCGGTCGCCGTGGTCGACAAGGTGGTCGACGAAAAGGGCACGCGCAAGGAAGCCACCGCCTTCCTGCAATACCAATACAGCAAGGAAGCCCAGGAATTGCTGGCCCGCTTCAACCTGCGCGTGCACGATGCCGACGTGCTGAAGGCCAACGCATCGAAGTTCCCGGCCATCAAGCTGATCAACCCCAACGACGTGCTGGGCAGCTGGGACGACATCACCGCCAAGCACTTTGGCTCCGGTGGCGTGCTGGACGAACTGCTTGCCAAGAAGCCCTGATGCCAAGACGCCGCGCCTATCGTGATGGCGCGGTGACTGGGTAAACTCGGTACCGGATCGCCGGTGCGTCCCGCCAGGGCACGCACCGGCGTTTCGCTTGGTGGCCCGCTCGCGGTGCCCACTGCTCCCTGCCCTCTTCCCGGATCGACGCTGTTCGTGGCCCACCCATCCTGGTTCTTCCGACGCCCGCCTGTGTTGCCGGGCTTTGCACTCAGTTTCGGCAGCAGTGTGCTGTTCCTGAGCCTGGTGATCCTGCTGCCGATCTCGGCGCTGTTCCTGTACGTCAGCGACATGACGTGGGCACAGTTCTGGCGCGCCGTCAGCGACCCGCGCGTGGTGGCGAGCTATCGCGTCACGCTGACCAGTGCGCTGTATTCCACCGTGGCGGTCACGCTGATCGGCCTGCTGCTGGCCTGGATCCTGGCGCGCTACGACTTCCCCGGGCGGCGCCTGGTCGACGCGCTGATCGACCTGCCCTTTGCGCTGCCCACATCGGTGGCCGGCCTGACGCTGGCGACCCTGCTTGCGCCCAACGGCTGGGTCGGCCAGTTCTTTCCCGGCATGAAGATTTCCTACGCGTTCACCGGCCTGGTGATCGCCATGATCTTCACCAGCCTGCCCTTCATCGTGCGCTCGGTGCAGCCAGTGCTGCAGGACGTGGGCCCGGAATATGAAGAAGCCGCCAACACGCTGGGCGCCACGCGCTGGCAGACCTTTACGCGGGTGATCTTCCCGGCGCTGATCCCCGCGCTGGTCACCGGCGGTGCGCAGGCCTTCATCCGCAGCCTGGGCGAATTCGGTGCCGTGGTGATGATCGCCGGCAACAAACCTTTCGAAACCGAGGTCACGTCCTTGATGATCTTCGTCCGGCTGGCCGAATACGAATACCAGGCGGCATCGGCCATTGCCACGGTCGTGCTCGCCGCCTCGCTGCTGTTGTTGTTCGCCCTGCAACTGCTGCAGGGCCGATTCCTGACCTGGCAACGACGGGGGGCATGATGCGCAAACCAACTGGTTGGCAACAATGGGCGCTGATCGCGCTGGGCCTGATCCTCGTCGTGCTGATGCTGGTGTTGCCGGTGATCCTGATCTTCACCAAGGCGCTGTCGGCGGGCGTGGGCGCGATGCTGGCGCAACTGGGCGACGGCGACATGCAGCACGCCATCGGACTGACGCTGCTGGCGACCGCGCTGACGGTGCCGATCAACCTGGTGTTCGGCATCTTGCTGGCGTGGTGCGTCACCCACTACGACTTCCGCGGCCGCAAGCTGCTGGTCACGCTGATCGACATTCCCTACGCCACCTCGCCGGTGGTCGCGGGCCTGTGCTACCTGGTGATCTTCGGTTTGGAAAGCGCCATCGGCGGCTGGTTGTCGGAACGCGGCGTGCAATTGATGTTCGCGTGGCCCGGCATCGTGATGGTCACCATCTTCGTGACCTCGCCCTTCATCGCCCGCATCCTGATCCCACTGATGCAGGCCCAGGGCAGCGACGAGGAACAGGCTGCCCTGACGCTTGGTGCCAGCGGCTGGCAGATCTTTCGGCAGGTGACGCTGCCCAATATCCGCTGGGCGCTGCTGTACGGCGTGGTCATCACCAACGCCCGCGCCGTCGGCGAGTTCGGCGCGGTGTCGGTGGTGTCGGGCGCCATTCGAGGCAAGACCGTCACCCTGCCGCTTCTGGTGGAACAGCTCAACGACGACTACAAGACGGTCGGGGCATTCACCGCAGCGGCGCTGCTGGCCTGCATGGCAGTGGTGACGCTGGTGGCCAAGACGGTGATGGAATGGCGACTGGCGCGCCGAGGCGAAGAACCGGTGCGGGCGCCTGGGCACTGACGAAGAAGACGTGGCGGGCGCGAGTCCGCCTTCGTCGCAGACCGACATGCAGCAACCGGGGCGCCTGAACCTTCCAGGCGCCCCGGTCTTTACTTAGAACGCATCGTCTGACAAGGCCAGCACGCTTTCGGCCCCCTCGACGATCTGCGCGCGCAGGGCCAGCGCCCGTGGCACCAGATGCTCTGCATAGAAGCGCGCGGTGACGATCTTCGCGGCCAGGAAGCCGTCGGTATCACCGTCGGCCACACGCTGCGACGCAGCCAGCGCGGCGCGCCCCATCTGCCACGCACCCAGGGCGTATCCCGCGAACATCAGATACGGCACGCTGCCTGCGAATACGTCGCGCACGGCGTCGCGTGCATTGTCCAGCAGGTACGAAACGATGGCCTCGTAGGCGTCGGCAACGGCCGACAGGCCCTCGGCCACCGAAGCCAGCCCCGCTTCGCGCAGTTCGTCGGCCGTCGCGCGGATCTGCGCGATGATGCTGTGCGCCACGGTGCCCCCGTCGCGCACGGTCTTGCGACTGACGAGATCGTTGGCCTGAATGGCAGTGGTGCCTTCGTAGATGGGCAGGATGCGGGCGTCGCGGTAGTGCTGGGCCACGCCGGTTTCCTCGATGAAGCCCATGCCGCCGTGCACCTGCACCGCCAGCGAGGTGACCTCCAGCGACATTTCCGTCGAGAAGCCCTTGATGACCGGCACCAGGTATTCGAAGAACGCCTGACGTTCGGTACGTACGGCGGCGTCAGGATGATGATCGGCGATGTCGCGTGCACCCGCGCCCACGTAGGCCACCGCCCGGGCGCCTTCCGTCAGCGCCCGCATGGTCATCAACATGCGCCGCACGTCGGGGTGGCCGATGATGGGAATGGCTGCCGCCGAGCCTTCCACGGCACGGCTCTGGGTCCGGTCGCGCGCGTAGGCGACGGCCTGCTGATAGGCGCGCTCGGCAATCGCCACGCCCTCGACGCCCACCGCGAAGCGCGCGGCGTTCATCATCACGAACATGTATTCCAGGCCGCGATTGATCTCGCCCACGGCGTAGCCGACCGCGCCGGTGCCTACATCGCCCTTGCCGTCCCCGAACACCAGGACCGTGGTCGGGCTGGCCTTGATGCCCAGCTTGTGTTCGATGGAAGCGCAATAGACATCGTTGCGAGGCCCCAGCCCGCCCTGGGCGTCCGGCACGACCTTGGGCACCAGGAAGAGCGAGATGCCCTTGACGCCAGCCGGCGCGTCGGGGGTGCGCGCCAACACCAGGTGCACGATGTTCTCGGCCATGTCGTGCTCACCGTAGGTGATGAAGATCTTCTGGCCGAACAGACGATACGAGCCATCGGGCTGCGGCTCGGCGCGGGTGCGTACCAGCGACAGATCGGACCCGGCCTGCGGCTCGGTGAGGTTCATGGTCCCGGTCCAGGAGCCGTCGATCAGATGCGGCACGTACAGAGACTTCTGTTCGTCGCTGCCTGCCGTCAGCAGCGCTTCGATGGCGCCGTCGGTCAACAGCGGGCAAAGCGCGAACGACAGGTTGGCGGCATGCAGGTTTTCGTTGCAGGCCGCCGCCAGCAGTTTGGGCAGGCCTTGTCCGCCATATTCAGGCGGATGCTGCAGGCCCTGCCAGCCGCCTTGCGCATACGCTTCGAACGCCTGCTTGAACCCCGGCGTGGTCGTGACTTCGCCATCGGCCCAGGTCGAGGGCTGCACGTCGCCCGTACGATTGAGCGGCGCCACGACTTCCTGCGCAAGCCGGGCGTTCTCTTCGAGTACCGCATCGACCGTCTCGCTGCCCGCGTCTTCGAAGCCAGGCAGCGCCTGCACCTCAGCCAGGCCGGCCAGCGCGTCCATTACGAAGCGAATGTCTTTGAGCGGAGCGGTGTAATGCATCAGGAATCCTCGGGCAGTCGGAAGACGCCGGGCGGCATTGGCCATCAGGGTGGCACCGTCCGGTATTGAACCGATCATTTTTGCTCGCATCGCCAGCCCTGCGACAGAATGAAAACCCGCAGTGCAGCATTACCTGTGATCTTTGCCAGGGTCGGAGCGTAGACTATCGACGGCGCACTGCTCGCAGCCTTTTTGATGAGACGGTCCTACCTTGCGGTGTGCCCCTGAAGCGGGTTGCGCCTCCAAAAGAAACGCCCCGGAAGACAGACCGAAGTCCGTCGTCCGGGGCGTCGTCCCGGTAGCGAGTGTGCTGCCGGTGGGCGGTCACCCGAAGGTGAAGCCGTGTCTTACAGCGCCTTGACCAAGGCAGGCACTTCCTGGAACAGGTCGCCCACCAGGCCGTAGTCGGCCACGCCGAAGATCGGCGCTTCCGCATCCTTGTTGATGGCGACGATGACCTTGGAGTCCTTCATGCCGGCCAAATGCTGGATGGCGCCGGAGATGCCGACGGCCACGTACAGTTGCGGCGCGACGATCTTGCCGGTCTGGCCGACCTGCCAGTCGTTCGGGGCATAGCCGGCGTCGACCGCAGCGCGCGAGGCACCGACAGCGGCTCCGAGCTTGTCGGCCAGCGGGTCCAGCAGCTTGAAGTTATCGGCGCTGCCCAGGCCACGGCCGCCCGACACCACGGCCTTGGCCGCGGTGAGTTCGGGACGGTCGCTGGCGGCGACTTCGCGGCCGACGAAGCTCGACTTGCCGGAATCGGCCACGGCGTCGACGTTTTCGACCGCAGCCGAGCCACCGGTGGCGGCAACCGGGTCGAACGCGGTCGTACGCACCGTGATGACCATCTGGCTGTCGGTCGATTCGACGGTGGCGATGGCGTTGCCGGCGTAGATCGGACGCTGGAAGGTGTTGGGCGACTCGACCGAGATGATGTCGGAGATCTGTGCGACGTCGAGCTTGGCGGCCACGCGCGGGGCCACGTTCTTGCCGGCGGCGGTCGCCGGGAAGACGATGTGGCTGTAGCCCTGTGCCTGCTTGAGCACCTGTTCACCGACGTTCTCGGCCAGGCCTTCGGCCAGGGCCGGGCCGTCGGCCAGCAGCACCTTGCTGACGCCGGCGATCTGCGCGGCGGCCTGGGCGGCGGCCGAGGCATTGCTGCCGGCCACCAGGACGTGGACATCACCGCCCAGCTTGGCGGCAGCGGCCACGGCGTTGAGCGTGGCGACCTTGATGCTTGCGTTGTCGTGTTCTGCGATGACGAGACTGGTCATGTTCTTACACCACCTTGGCTTCGTTCTTGAGCTTGTCGACCAGTGCGGCGACATCGGCAACCTTCACACCTGCCTGGCGGGCGGGCGGCTCGGTCACTTTCAAGGTCTTCAGGCGCGGGGCCACGTCCACGCCCAGGGCGTCGGGCGTCAGCGTTTCCAGCGGCTTCTTCTTGGCCTTCATGATGTTCGGCAGCGTGACGTAGCGCGGCTCGTTCAGGCGCAGGTCGGTGGTGACGACCGCCGGCAGCGTCAGCGAGATGGTCTCCAGACCGCCGTCGACTTCACGCGTCACGATGGCCTTGCCGTCGGCGACTTCCACCTTGCTGGCG
>JAAIGF010247179.1_pt1 | contig 50144 bp, 44 predicted proteins | sample 6487441 | NCBI WGS metagenome assembly JAAIGF01 (sample SAMN13974129, study PRJNA590717) | phyllosphere metagenome | biome: pepper field; feature: multiple bacterial spot infested pepper fields; material: pepper leaves; isolation source: leaves from pepper fields | host: Capsicum annuum ...
GAGGTGTATTCTCTCATAAAACGTGACCGTCAAAGTCTATTCCAGAAACCGAAATCTCTCCCGGTCCCGCAAGCCTCGCCGCCCACGTTTCTCTTTCTTCTCATATTCAATTGTCAAAAAACAGACACATCTAAAGTGTCAAAAACTCAAACCGAAACCCGAAAGTCTCGATCAAAAACAAACCAACAAGGTAAGCTTTTTCCGTTTTCTCTAGAACGAGGAACATCGTCGCCAGCAGCGCCGCCGCCCTCGTCAGTGAGCGGACTTATAAGAGATACCCACGAAACAAGTCAACACCGTCCATGACAGATTTTTGAAGAAAATCGTAAGGCATTGGAATTTATGAAGAATTTTGAGTTTTGGCATGTCGGGGACCGCACATCGCTCCTCTTGTCCATTCTACCCGCGGTCAAACGAACCTTTTCCCGCACACATACATATAAGACGCCACGTTTTTGCCGCGACTTGCCCATATCTGCATCTCTTAACGAAGCGTTACGATCAAGTTGGGGAATGCGCCATATACGCGGCGCATGTGTTTGACTCCTCAGTCCGAAAGTTGCACATCTTCGTTCCATGACTTCTGGAGCTCACATGCAGACACGGTCGCGACAGGCATGACGACGGATCGAGAGATGATCCGCTCGCTTGGAACCGAACCGCCTATTCTGGCGGAAGGGCGACGTGCACCCGACCGGCGTGAGATTTCTATCCGCTGGCTGAGCGGTACATTTCTGACAGGTATCACGTCTTCCATATTGATGGGCGTTGCCCTGTTCGCCGCTCTCGACGGACGGCAGCAGCTTGCCATTCCGGCTGAAGCCTTTGCCCGCGGAGATATGGAGCATTCGCTTTCCGAAACGGTGCGACGTGGAACACGCCTTGTGGCACCCAACATTGCCGCCCGGCCTTCGGACCGTTCCGTGATGGAAGTGTCCACCGTCATTCATGATGGCGACAAGGAAGTGGTTCGCAAAATTCCTTTTGCCCATGTGAAGATATCTCTTGCGGCAAACTACAATACACAGGACGAGTATCCGCCTTTCGATCCGCTGAACATATTTGCAACGAATGACGAGGAAGCGGCAGCGAGCGCCAACAGGACCGGGACGATCTACGGTTCCGAAGTCGAATCCGAGGTCAGCCTGAAGACCGTGGCCTTCCCGACGAAGAACAGCCAGTTTGCCTATGCGGGCGGAATGAGCTTCGACGAGGTGGAAGAAGCGGTTCGTTCCAACGGCTCCATTCTGACCGACGGCAATGAGCAGCTTGCAGCGCTCTATTATATCGACCCGCGCCGCTTCGAGGCGGATGAGGATGTCGATATCACCGCTGGCCTTGCCGCGCGCGTCGTTGAGCAGAACATGTCCGTTTCCACGCCGCAGGCGCCGACGGTGAAGTTGCCGGAATATGCCGATGACGTAATACCCGTGCGGCAGAACCAGACGATGGAAGCCGCGCTTTTCGGGGCGGGTTACTCCAAGGAACAGGCGAAACAGACGGCAGCCGCGCTGGCCGCTGAAAACGGATCTGCCGATGTTCAGGGCGGTGACGTGCTGCGGATCGGGATTTTGCAGAACGACGAGAAGGCTGATATCGTTCGCGCCAGCCTTTATCGCAAGGCCCGTCACGTCGTGACTGTTGCGGCCAATGACAATAAGAGCTTTGTCCGGGCAAGCGAGCCGCCGCAACTGGATGCTGTCGCAACCGCGTTTGAAGGCGGCAACGCGCCGATGACCGCCAATCGCGACCTGCCGCGCGTTTATGATGGCGTTTACCGCGCAGCGCTTGCTTACGGTATGAATCAGAACATGGTATCGCAGCTTGTGAAGCTTCTGGCGAGCAGCGTCGATTTTCAGGCGCAGCTTAAGCCAACGGATTCTCTTGAAGCCTTCTTCTCCGTGGAGGGGCCGGATGGCAAAGCAACGGAGAAATCCGAGCTGCTATATGTGAATGCAAAATTTGGCGACAACGAAACGCGCTTTTATCGCTTTCAGAATTCCGAAGACGGCAGTGTCGATTACTTCGATGGCCAGGGTAAAAGCATTCGTCAGTTCCTGCTGCGCAATCCGGTTCCAAACGGACGCATGACGTCGGGCTTCGGCATGCGCCGCCACCCCGTTCTGCGGTTCAGCCGCATGCATACCGGCACCGATTGGGCAGCACCCCGCGGAACGCCGATTATCGCGACAGGTAACGGCGTTGTCGAGAAAGCCGGATGGGCTTCCGGATATGGCAACCAGACGCTTATTCGCCATGCCAACGGCTATGTCTCTTCTTACAACCACCAGAACGCCATTGCGAAAGGCGTGACGGAAGGCGCGCGTGTGACCCAGGGCCAGGTGATCGGCTATGTCGGGTCCACCGGTCTTTCGACCGGCGCGCATCTCCATTACGAATTGATCGTGAATGGTACGAAGGTTGATGCGATGAAGGTGCGCTTGCCGGGCGGAAAGTCTCTATCTGGCGAAGCGCTGGCGCGGTTCTCGGATGAGAAGCGCCGGATCGATACCCTCTTGAACATCGACGCCAAGGGCGAACAGGTCGCGAGCCGCTAAGCGTTTCGCGTACCTGTCATGTTCTTAGGAAGCCGGGAAAATCTTTGCGCGGCGGATGACGATGTGACCGTGATCGCCTGCCTCCACCGATGACTCCGGTGGCACATCGAATTCAAGCAGATCGCCCTCTTTCGTCGTGGCGATGACCCGTCGCTCCCCCGCCCGATCAAGAACGCGCGTGACTTCTGCGGGAATACCATCATGCAGATCCTCCCATTCCAGATCGGATGGGCGGGCATAAATCTCGACAGGCCCGTCAGCCTGCCCATAGGCAAACGGCACCTCGGCGTTTCCGACATAGACCTTGCCGTTTTTCGCCACGCCGGAAACCTTGTTCGCATCGCCGAGGAACTTCATGACGAACGCGCTATTGGGTTGACGGCAGACGTCCTTTGGAGTGCCCTGCTGCACGATCTCGCCCTGGTTTAAAATAACGACACGATCTGCAAGATCGAGAGCTTCTTCCTGATCGTGAGTAACGAAGATCGTGGTGATGCCCAACTCATCGTGGATTTCGCGCAGCCAGCGGCGCAGATCACGCCGAACATTTGCGTCGAGCGCTCCGAAGGGTTCGTCCAGCAACAGCACTTTGGGATCGACAGACAGGGCGCGAGCCAGCGCAACGCGCTGTCGCTGGCCGCCTGAAATTTGCGCCGGAAATCGCTCGCCCAATCCCTCTAGCTTCACCAACCGCAGCAGATCGGCGACACGCGTCTCTATTTCAGCCCTCCCCCGCTTCACCTTGGAAACCTTCATGCCGAAGGCGATGTTTTCCTTGAGCGTCATATGGGGAAAAAGCGCATAGTGCTGGAAGACGAAGCCGACCCCGCGATCGCGCACGGGAATATTGGTAGCGTCTTCATCGCCGAAATAAATATTGCCGCCGTCGGTATATTCAAGCCCCGCGACCATGCGCAGGATGGTTGTTTTTCCAGAGCCTGACGGTCCCAGAAGGGCGAGAAGTTCACCGCTTTCAATGTCCAGCGAAAGATCGCGCACCGCGCGGAAGCTATCGAAGGTTTTCACCACGTTTTCGAGGCGGATTTTCATGGGCTTGTCTCCGTGGTGAGAACGGTATCGGCACCGGTCCTTTTGCGACCGCGCCCGGCGCCGCGACGCTCCAGCGCAACTTTGGCAATGATGGTGATGACGGCGAGCGCCGCGAGGATCGAGGCGGAGGCGAACGCTCCGGCGGCCTGATAATCGTGATAGAGAAGCTCGATGTGCAAAGGCAGCGTGTTCGTCTGGCCTCGAATATTGCCGGAAACGATGGACACCGCGCCGAATTCGCCCATGACGCGGGCATTGCAGAGCACCACGCCGTAAAGCAGGGCCCATTTGATATTGGGCAAGGTGACGGAAAAGAATGTGCGCCAGCCGGAAGCGCCGAGCGATGTGGCGGCTTCTTCGAGATCGCGCCCCTGTGCCTGCATGAGGGGGATCAACTCGCGAGCGACGAAAGGCGCCGTGACGAACATGGACGCAATGACAATTCCCGGCAGAGCAAAGAGTATTTTGATTTCGTAGGCATCCAACAGAGGACCGAACAGACCCTGCAGGCCATAAACGAAAAGATAGGCGACACCGGCGACGATTGGGGAGATGGAAAAGGGTATCTCGACAATGACCAGAAGGAAGCGTTTGCCCCAGAAGTCGAATTTCGTGATCGACCACGCTGCGGCAATGCCAAAAAGCGTATTGATCGGCACTGCGATCAGCGCCGTGATCACTGTGAGCATAATCGCGTGGCGCGTATCGGGATGGTTGATCGTTGCTGCATAAGTTTTCCAGCCCTGCGAGAAGGCTTCGACTGCAATAATCAAAAGGGGTGCGACGACCAGAAACGCCCCGATCGCGATAACGAAGGCGATAAGGCTGCGACGAACCCACGGCGTATCACCCACGCGCGGCGGTTTGCGATGTGCTGAAACTGCGCTCATTCGTCAGCTCCTTACCGTATAACGCAAGGCACGCGCCTGAAGATAATTGGTAACCGCAAGCATGACGAAGGCGGTGATCAGCAGCACGGAGGCGATGGCGGCTGCGGCCTGATAATCATATTCCTCTAGACGGATGAAGATCAGCAGCGCGGTAATCTCTGTCGAAAAAGGCTGGTTTCCGGCGATAAAAATGATCGCGCCGAATTCTCCCAGACTACGTGCGAAGGAAAGCGACAGGCCCGCAAGAAGTGCAGGCGTCAACAGCGGGAGAATGACCTTGCGGAAGATTTCCAGATCCGACCCGCCCAAAGATTGCGCCGCCTCTTCCAAAGCGGGATCGAGATCCTCGAGCACGGGCTGGACCGTGCGAACGATGAAAGGCAGGCTGGTAAAAGCCATCGCGACCATAATGCCCAGCGGCGTATAAGCGACCTTGATGCCGAACTGCGCCAGCACCGATCCGAACCAGCCATTTCCGGCGAAGAGAGCCGTCAGCGCGATACCGGCAACGGCCGTGGGCAACGCAAATGGCAGGTCAACGATTGCATCGACGATGCGCCAGCCGGGAAACCGGTAGCGCGTCAGAACCCAGGCGAGTGCCAGACCGAAAACGACATTGAAAACCGTCGCGGCCAGAGCGCAGAGAACGGTTACGCGGTAGCTGGCAACAGCTCGCGGAGAGGAAATGATCGACCAGTATTCCGCAGGGCCGAGGCTTGCCGCTTTGAAGACCAGTGCTGCAAGCGGCAGAACGACGATGATGCCGACGTAAAGCAGGGTGACACCAAGCGAAAGCCTGAGCCCCGGCAAGACATTTCGTTTCAAACCCGCCCCCTTGAAGCAATTGCGCGCATGCCGCGTCGCTTGCTCGCGACTTCGGCATGCGCCAGAAAAGATGGAAGCACCACCACCAATTTGGTCGCGCGCTCAAGATCGAAAATCGACCCGGCAGAAACCCACCGGGTCGATGAAATGACTCTTCAGATGAAGCGATTAGCGGTTGCCGTAAAGCGTATCAAGCTTGCCGCCGGACGCGAAATGCTCTTTTTGAATCTTGTCCCAGCCGCCAAAAACATCATTGACGTTGACGAGGCGAATTTCCGGAAACTGATCCTTGAACTCAGCGGCAACTTTCTGATCGTGAACGCGGTGGCCAAATTCCGCAGCGATGCGCTGGCCTTCTTCGGTGTAAAGGAAGCCAAGATAGGATTTTGCCAGTTCACGCGAGCCGCGCTTGTCCACGACCTTGTCGACAATGGCGACCGGGAATTCGGACAGAAGGCTGACGGAAGGCACCACGCCCTCGAACTTGTCCGTGCCATATTGCTTGGCGATACCGCGCGTTTCCGCTTCGAACGTGATCAGCACGTCGCCGATTTCACGCTCCACGAATGTCGTGGTCGCAGCGCGGCCTCCGGTGTCGAAGACAGGAACGTTTGCGAAGATTTTCTTGATGAACTCATCCACCTTCGCCTCATCGCCATTGAACTTTTCCTTGGCGAAGGCTGCTGCTGCGAGATAGGTGTAGCGGGCATTGCCGGAGGTTTTCGGGTTCGGGAACACGATCTTCACATCGTCACGAACCAGATCGTCCCAATCCTTGATGTTCTTGGGGTTGCCCTTGCGCACGAGGAAGGACGGGAAGGAGTAGAAGGGCGAAGCGTCGTTGGGGAAATCTTTCTGCCAATCGGCGGAAACGAAGCCCTGCTTCACGAGGAAATCGATGTCTGTGACCTGATTGAACGTCACTACATCGGCAGCCAGACCTTCAACGATGGCTCGCGCCTGCTTGGATGTGCCCGCATGTGACTGATCGATGGTGACGCCGGGATGAGCCTTGATGAAGGCTTCGTTTTCCGCTGCGAAGATTTCGCGTGCGACATCATAGGATGCGTTGAGAAGCGTCTTTGGCTCCTCTGCATGGCTGGCTGTTGAAATCAGTGCCGCGATTGCAGCGCCGATAAGTGCGATCCGTTTCATATTGCCCCCTGCAACTCCAATTGAGAGGGAAGATAGACAAGGAAGGATATGCGCGCGAGAAACCCTGCTCCTCACGCAAGCCGGTTCGGGGAAAGTTAAACTCCCAAATGCCCGCTTCTCGCAGTTATTTTCTGCGTGCCAGAATCAAAGCCGATGATCCGGAAAAAGGGGCGCAGCGCTTGGCTTAAGGTAAGACGCAATATCGCTCTCAGTCACATCGGCCAGCGAAGACGGCTTCCACTGAGGATTGCGGTCCTTGTCCACAAGCGCCGCCCTTACTCCCTCGTAAAAATCGTGGCGCCGCAATATCTCGCATCCCGCCGCAAACTCACGCTCCAGACACTCCACCAGGCCGGAGCTATCGCGCCCCTTGCGCAACAGAAGAAGCGTCAGCTTCAGGCTGGTGGGGGATCGCATGTTCAGAAGGGCGAGGCTTTCGCGGGCGAAATCGTCATCGCGTTTTTCCAGTTCGGCGATGATGTCTTCCACTTGATCGAAGCGGAAAGCCTCATTGATGAGCGCTTGATTGCGCTGCAGCACACTCTCGTCCGGCGCGGTCGCGAAATGCCTGATCACCTGATCGACATTATCTTCATTTGAAACCTCTGAGAGGCCATCGATCAGTTTCGAAAGTTCTTGTGATGGGACGTGGTAATCTGCAAGCCCCGCATAGAGGGCATCGGCTGCACCGATTTCCTTTCCGGTCAAACCCAACCACGTTCCGGCCTCTCCGGGGGCCTTGGGCAAAAGCCAGGTCGCGCCGACATCGGGAAAATACCCGATGGCGGTTTCGGGCATGGCGAGCCGCGTCCGCTCCGTGACGATGCGATGGCTTCCATGGGCGGAGATGCCGACGCCGCCACCCATGACGATACCGTCCATCAGCGCGACGAACGGCTTGGAATAGTGCGAGATCAGGTAATTGAGCGGAAATTCATCGCGCCAGAACCGGGTGCGCTCCTCCTCCGATGCAGCGCGGGCGCTATAAATCTGGCGTACATCGCCCCCGGCGCAGAGACCGCGTTCGCCTTCCCCCAGAAGTATCACGCATTTTACGGCTGAATCCCGTTCGAAACGCTCCAGCGCCGCTCTCATCTCGTGCACCATGGCAAGCGTCAGGCTGTTGATGGCTTTCGGTCTGTTGAGCCTGATGATGCCTGCCGCGCCGCGCCTCTCGGTGACGACATCCGTATCGGCAAAATTATTTTGCATGAGGCTCCTCCCAAATCGTGTCTGCGCAGTTTGGAGATCGCGGCGGCATCACGCAACGTTTATCGAAAGGAATTGACGCAGATCATGACCCGCCTCGTTGAATAAGCTAAACAAACAACAACCATAGCGTTATTGCAATGCAGCAAATTCACTTGACCGTCCCTCGAATCGTGGCATCTAATACAAGAAAAAAGACCGCCGCTCATTCCTGTCCAGCGCTGCCGCCGGACCACGCAGAACGCCCTGACGGGCATCGACGTCACTACAGGAGATAGACATGCAGGTTTCAGAATACGAGTGGATCAGTAAGCGGGCTTATACACTTTGGGAAAGCGAAGGGCATCCGCACGGGCGCGACGCCGAACACTGGGAACAGGCGAAAAAAGAATTCGCGTTGATGGAAAATACAAAGGCTACCAAACCCGCACACCGCAAAAAGGGCGAAGTCAAAGTGGCCACCCTTGGAGAAGAAGCGGCAAAGCCGAAGACGCGGGCACGCAAGGTCGCAGGCGCCAAGTAACCGGATAAAGCATCGAACGACACAAACAAAAAAGCCCCGGCATGCGGGGCTTCAATGTGTCTCGAGTAGCTGATCAGAAGGTCAGCGCACGGTCGCCATTCTCATCCTTGATGCGGCTTGGAAGGCCGATTCGGTTCAGGATGTTGAGGAATGGCTGCGGCGGAAGCTCTTCCACATTCGCCATCTGCTTCACGTCCCACTCACCCGTTGCAATCAGCATAGCGGCGGCGACCGGCGGAACACCGGCGGTGTAGGAGATGCCCTGGGAGCCCACTTCTTCATAGGCTTCCTTGTGGTCAGCCACGTTGTAGATGAAGACTTCCTTTTCCTTGCCGTCCTTGGTGCCCTTGACGATATCGCCAATGCAGGTCTTGCCGACATAATCGGGTGCCAGCGAGGACGGATCGGGCAGAACCGCCTTGACCACCTTCAGCGGAACGACTTCCAGACCTTCTGCCGTCGTGACCGGCTTTTCGGAGAGCAGGCCAAGGTTCTTCAGCACGGTGAAGACATTGATGTAGTGATCGCCAAAGCCCATCCAGAAACGCACATCCGCACCGTCCATGTTCTTCGACAGCGAGTGCACTTCGTCGTGGCCGGTCATATAGGCCTTCTGCTTGCCGACGACCGGCAGATCGAATTCCTGACCGACTTCGAACATCTGGTTCGTCTGCCACTGGCCTTTCTGCCAGGAATAGACGACGCCGGTGAATTCGCGGAAGTTGATTTCCGGATCGAAGTTGGTGGAGAACCAGCGACCGTGGCTACCGGCATTGATATCGACGATATCGACCGAGCTGACCTTGTCGAAATACTCATCCTTGGCAAGACGCGCATAGGCGTTGACCACGCCCGGGTCGAAGCCGACGCCGAGAATGGCGGTGACGCCCTTTTCCTTGCATTCCGCGGCGCGCTTCCACTCGTAGTTTCCGTACCACGGCGGCGTTTCGCAGATTTTCGTAGGATCCTCGTGGATCGCCGTATCCATATAGGCAACACCCGTGTCCATGCAGGCCTGAAGAACGGACATATTGACGAAGGCAGAACCGACGTTGATGACGATCTGGACGCCAGTCTTTTCTATCAAGGCCTTCGTGGCCTCGATATCCAAAGCGTCCAGCGCGTGGGCCTCAAGTTTCACCTCTGTCTTGAGGCTCTTCTTTTCACGTACGGATTCGACAATCTTGCGGCACTTATCGACAGTGCGTGACGCAATATGAATGTCTCCCAATACATCGCTATTCTGGGCGCACTTATGCGCCACGACCTGTGCTACGCCACCGGCGCCGATGATGAGAACGTTCTTCTTCATTTCAGGTGATGCCTCCTTTTCCCCGCAGGGATGGCTTGTTGAATGAGGGTTTTACAAGCGTTCCTTGGAACGCGCTGTTACGACAGACTTTGCTGGTAGTCAGTAAAGTCAAACTCGCGAACGGTGCGAATGCTCCCGTCCAATTCCTTGATGGCGATGGCCGGCATCTTGACGCCGTTGAACCAGTTCTTCTTGACCATCGTATAACCGGCTGCATCCTGGAAGGAGATGCGGTCGCCGATCTTCAGCTCGTCGCCAAACTTGAACTCGCCGAAAACATCGCCCGCAAGGCAGGACTTGCCGCAGACCATGTACGGATGCTCACCTTCATTGGGAGCAACCTTGGCGCTTTCGCGGTAGATCAACAGATCCAGCATATGGGCTTCGATGGAGCTATCGACAATGGCGAGGTTCTTGCCGTTGAACAGCGTGTCGAGAACCGTCACTTCCAGCGTCGTGCTCTTGGTGATCGAAGCTTCGCCCGGCTCGAGATAGACCTGCACGCCGTATTTTTCCGAAAATGCCCTGAGGCGATCACAGAACTGGTCCAGCGGATAGTTTTCGCCGGTGAAGTGGATGCCGCCGCCCAGGCTCACCCATTCTGCGCGCGACAGGAGCGAACCGAACTTCTCTTCGATCTGCGTCAGCATACGGTCGAACAGGCCGAAATCGCTGTTTTCGCAATTGTTGTGGATCATGAAGCCGGAGATACGGTCCATGACCTTCTCGACCTTGGCGACATCCCATTCGCCGAGGCGGCTGAACGGACGTGCCGGGTCGGCCAGATCGAATGTGGAGGAACTGACCTGAGGGTTCAGGCGAAGGCCGCGCACTATACCGGAAGCCTTGTCGCCGAAGCGCTCCAGCTGGCTGATTGAGTTGAAGATGATCTTGTCCGCATGGGAGACGACTTCATCGATCTCGTAATCGGCATAGGCAACGGAATAGGCATGTGTTTCGCCGCCGAACTTCTCATGGCCGAGCCGCACTTCATAGAGAGAAGAAGAGGTGGTGCCATCCATGTACTGCGCCATGAAATCGAACACCGACCATGTGGCGAAACACTTCAGCGCCAGAAGGGCCTTGGCGCCGGATTTTTCGCGCACATAGGCAATCTTCTCCATGTTGCGGAGTAGCTTCGTTTTGTCGATCAAATAGTAAGGTGTCTGCAGCATCGGCCAATTACGTCGTTCGATTGATGGAGATCATGGGGATCATTTTCCCGGCCTTATATGATGCTTGTGACAGGAAAACAAACCCGCAGCATGCAATTGCAAAGATTCTGGCCTTTCTTCGTTAATCCGCGGGGAACCAATCGACCGGGGCAGCGTTTGTTGGTCAGGCGCAATCTCGCATCAGCAAAAAAAGGATCCGACATGGCAAGCGTTCGTAACGTGGAAGACAAGGTACGTGAATCTCTCCAGAGCGGCGATGCTGCCGATGTTGCAGCCCAGCTTTCGCAGCTGCGCGAAGACCTCGCAAATCTGGCGCACAGCGTAAAGGCACTGGGCGTTGGTGTTTCTTCCGAGGTTAAGGCACAGGCCGCTCGCGTGGCTGACGATGCGCTCAGCGCGTCAGAACAGACGGTTCAGAACGTCCGCGACGAAATCCAGACCATCAACGACAACCTCGTTTATCAGGTTCAGAAAAACCCGCTTCAGTCCCTCGGTGTTGCAGTTGCAGCAGGTTTCCTCATCGCTCTCGTCACCCGTCGTTAAGGCAGAAACATGCTCCAGGCATTTCTGCTTTATCTGGGCGATACGCAGCGCGAAGGTACTTTCGTAACGCGTCGCATCAAGTCCGCGATCATTCTCAGAGTGCTGGCGGGCTTCTTCTTTTTGATAGCGGTCATTGCGGCAGGCATTGGTGGGTCTATTTACCTTGCCAAGGAACTGGGCGCCGGGCCTGCGGCTCTGGTGATTGCAGGCGTTGCATTCCTGCTTGGCGTGATCATGCTGATCATTTTGGCACTTGTTCGCAGGCCACGGGTTTACCGCGCTCCGGCTGTGTCGCCTCTGGCGGCAGCTCCGCTTGCCGTTGAGGCAATGGCTGCCGGTGCCTTGGCCAAACGCCCTTTCGTAACACTTCTCGTTGCGGCTGCGCTCGGCTTCATCACCACCCGCACGACCATCAGAAAGAAATAACAAAACGTCACGCGCATTTCCGGCCCAGCTGGGAGTGCGCGTTTTCATTGAAAAGAATTAACCCCTCCACAAATTCCCACTGCCCTTCTGCGGACAAAATGTTACGCAGTCTTCCGACCCGTCTGTTTCATGAGAGGATGTTGGATGCGGAAGAAAGTTCTTGTCGTTGGCGGTGCCGGATATATCGGTTCTCACACATGCCTGTTGCTCGCCGAACGGGGATATGAACCTGTCGTTTTCGACAATCTGACCAATGGTCACGAGGAATTCGTTCGCTGGGGGCCATTCGAGCAGGGCGATATTCGCGACCGCGCACGTCTGGATGAGGTCTTTGCAAAGCACCAGCCAGAAGCCGTCCTGCATTTCGCAGCGCTGATCGAGGTCGGAGAATCGGTCAAGAACCCGGTTGCCTTTTACGATAATAACGTCACAGGCGCGCTGACCCTTCTATCGGCAACGATGGATGCTGGTGTGAAGGCCTTCGTCTTCTCCTCCACCTGCGCGACCTATGGCCTTCCGGAGCGCGTACCGTTGGACGAGACCCATCCTCAGGCGCCGATAAACCCCTATGGCCGGACGAAATGGATCGTCGAACAGGCCTTGAAGGATTTCAGCACCTATAAGGATTTGAAATCCGTCATGCTGCGCTATTTCAACGCAGCGGGAGCGGATTTCGAAGGCCGCATCGGCGAGTGGCACAAGCCGGAAACGCATGCCATTCCGCTTGCCATCGAAGCAGCACTCGGGCGACGCCAGGGCTTCAAGGTTTTCGGCACCGATTACGACACGCGCGACGGTACCTGCGTGCGCGACTACATCCACATTCTCGATCTCGCGGATGCGCATGTCCGCGCCGTTGATTACCTGCTGGATGGCGGCGAAACCGTCGAACTCAATCTCGGCACCGGCACGGGCACGACCGTTAAGGAACTTCTGAACACGATTTCTGATGTATCCGGTCGTCCCTTCCCCGTTGAATATGCGGAGCGTCGCGAAGGCGATTCCACGACACTGGTGGCGAATAATGACAAGGCCCGCGAAGTTTTGGGCTGGGAACCGAAATATACGCTGGAAGACATTATCCGTTCTGCGTGGCGCTGGCATTCGTCGCTCAACGCAGAAATCTAACCTGACGAAGACATAAAAAAAACACCGGTCCGAAAGGACCGGTGTTTCTGAGAAACTGGCATCATGCCAGCCTCTCGGGCTCCTCTCCCGTAACAGGATCAGGGCTTGGTGGCAGAAGTTGTCGTGCCATCCGTTGCTGTCGGGGCAGGATTGGCCGCCGTTTTTTCCTTCATGGTCACGAACTCAGGCGCTGCCTTAAGCGAATCGGCGGTTTCCGTAGTCGTCAGGCGGATCGAGCCATCGTCCGTGCTGCGGGTCATTGTGATCTTGTCCATCGGGACAGCCACATCCTTGGCACCCATACCTAGGAAGCCGCCGACGCCGACGACAGCAGCGACGATGCCGCCATTTTCTTCAAGGATGAGGTTGGTCACGTTACCAATGCTTTCATCCGCAGATGTGTAAACCGCACTACCAATGTAGTCGTTTGCGCTGATCTGGTTTGCAGCCTGTTCCGTCAGGTAAGAACCGGAAGCAGCACCTGCGTCAGCAGAGGTGTTTGGAGCGGCGGGGGTCATTGGTTCGGCATTCGGCGTTGCTGGTGCCGTCTGACCCGGAGCCGCCGGAGCGGGCTGCGTCGTAGTATCCTGGGCGATGGCTAGCGGTGCGAACGCTGTTGAACCCATGAGGGCGGCCGTCGCGATAAGGGTCAATGTCTTTTTCATGTCGTACCTTCCTTTCATCGTCATTTAAACTGGCTGGAGACCGTTCATCGGTTCCTCCCTTCAGCCTGTTCGATGGGCAAACGGCACGAGTTGGAAATTAGTTCCGACATTTTTGTCGCATTTCAACAAGTGGTGAAATACGAAAAAATTCCGATAGATATCTCGCATATTGCTAAAAGATGAGCGCAAACGGCATTGTGCGCGGGCGAGAGACGCGTATTATCATACCTGAATTTTCAGCCCATGCTGACACTGGCAGATCTATGCGGGACGCGACGATTTCCAAGTTTCGAAAATCTCTGGCCAACTTTTTTCCTACCGCCTCCCTGGGCGCATATCTCGTCATCATGACAACGGTCGTCACGCTGCCGCTAATTATATTCGCGGGCTATCTGATGCTTCGGCTGGAGGCGGATGAGCGGGAGGACCTGAAGCGTGAAGCCGTTGAAGACGCACGCGCAATTAGCCTCAATATAGAACGCCGCCTTCAGGAAATGTCCACGACGCTCAACCTTCTGTCGCAGTTCCCGGAGTTGGAAAATGGCGATCTGGAAGTGTTTCACAAGCGCGTCAGCGAGAGCCTTCAGAAACGCGGTCTATACGTCATCGTCGCGACGAAAGACGGAAGACAGAGGCTGAACAGCCGCGTTCCTTATGGCCAGCCACTGGCATCCGTTCCAGCGCAGGCTGACATAGGCGCAGCGACCGAGGCGAACCGCATTGCGGTTTCGAATATCTTCTTCGGCGTCACCAGCAAGGAGTGGGTGTTCAACGTCACACTTCCGTTACCGCGCCAGCTTTCTGCTGCGGGGGACGCGTTGATCGTCACTCAGGGCGCAAAGGAACTCTCGCGCCTGATATCGACTGACGCCATTCCCAATGGATGGTCGGCGGCGGTTCTGGACAACAGCGGTCACGTCGTCGTTTCCAGCGATCTGGAGCGCACAAAACCGGGCGATATCTATGAGTCGCCTGAGACAACCGCCCGCATGTCGTCCTTTAGCGGAAGCTTCATCGATGAACATAATGAGATCCATGCCTATGCCCAGCTTCCGGGCTGGTCATGGAAGGCAGTGGTTTGGGGGCCCGTAGACCGAAGTGAATCCGCCCTCACCAGCACATGGCGGCACATGATCATCGGCAGCTTCATCCTCGTGCTTGTCGCGGTGCTGGGTGCCTATGTCGTCGGGCGCCAGCTGCGCCGTTCCGTCCATGAACTGGCGGGTGTGGCGGAACGCATCGGCGAAGGCGAAATCGTTTCACCGATCCAGACCAACGTCACCGAGCTCAATCAGGTGGCCATAGCCCTCTCCAATGCGTCCTTCGATCGGAGCCAGGCGGAAGATCGCAACCAACTCATCCTGCATGAACTGGTGCATCGCTCCAAGAATATGCTGACCCTCGTGCAGGCAATGATGCGCCAGCTTGCGAGGGAGAACACGACCGTCGCCGATTTCCAGAAGGAAGTGGACCACAGGCTGCGCGGCCTTGCCATGTCCATCTCCGCCCTTTCGGATGTTCAGTGGGAGGGCCTGCCTATCCACAGGCTGATCAGAACGCATATGGACGTTTTCGGTCGGACGGCCGAGCAAGTGGATATAGAGGGCGAAGATTTCATACTCTCACCGGATGCGGCACAGAATTTCGGACTGATCCTGCACGAACTCAGCACGAACTCCATAAAATATGGAGCATTGTCGGATCCGGCAGGCCGTGTCCATATTCGCTGGAACAGCGAAAAATCCGGCGATCACGAGTTGTTGAATATGGAATGGGTGGAAAGCGGCGGTCCGGTAACAACTGCGCCCACGCGTCGCGGGTTCGGATCGACCATCATCAAGCGCCACGCCGAAAGCGCGTTTTCTGCAAATATTTCAATCGATTATGCACAGACAGGCTTTATGTGGAGCATGTCTGCGCCGCTGCGGCATTTCCTCAAAAGAAACACTGTCAATCCCACACAATAAAAAACTGCAACGAAGTGTGGAACCGAGTGTCAGGACGTGCGTTCTTCCACCATGCCAAGCCATTCCCCCGTCCCCGCCTGCGGCTTGGCGATGCAGGTTTTGCCCCTGAAAACCTGCCATGAATAGCACGGCTCTGCCCAGAGCCGTGCTTTTCTATTTCTGGCAAGTGTTTAGGACGAATTCAGAGCGTTCCCTGGTAAATGGAAGCGCTCTAAGCAGCCACCGGCGCGGGGAAACGCAAGAAGTAGCTCACCTCATCGCCTGAAACCTTGTAATTTGCTTCGCCGCCAAGAGCCGCGGGCACGACCTTCTCCAGAACAACGCTGCCGAAGTTCCCACGCCGGTCATCGTCTGAGGAAGACGACGCGACGTCACGCCCCAGAGGCTCACTCCAGCGCACTTCATAAAAATCGCTGTCTTTCTGACATTCGAGCGTGATTGGCAGATGGTTGCCAAGATTGGCGCTATGGCTGACCGTGTTGACCACAAGCTCATGAAACGCCAGACCGACATACAGTGCGCCGTTTGGATTGAGCAGAAGGTTTTCACCCTTCATCTGAATGAGATGGGGGTATTCAGGCAAATAAAGATCGGCCTGCTGCTTGAGCAGATCGAAGATTTCCGCCCCGCGCCAATCGGAATCGGTGATGAGATCCTGAGATTGCGCAAGCGCGTGCAGCCTGCCGCGAAACTTCCGCAGGAAATCCTCTTTGGTGAAGCTGAAGCGAGCGGTCTGGGCAGAAAGACTCTGAATGATGGCCAGCAGGTTCTTGGAGCGGTGGCTCACTTCGCGCAGTAGCGAGCGAAGCAGCTGCTCGCGCCGCCGCTCGACCGTTACCTCACGGATCGTGGTTTTCAGCACCCGTTGGCCGGACATGTTGACGGTGGAATAGACATGGAACTGGAAGACCCGATCCTTGCCCGCCGTTACCTCCAGCATGCCACGGCTGCCCGCCGCCGTCAGGTCCTTCTTCAGTTCAGAAAGCCTGAGCGCCAGATCCTTGCCGAAAATATTCTGATCGTTCGGATCCTCTTCCGAGTGCTGCGGCAGAGCCCAGACATCCGGCAGATTGGCGATGAAGATATATTCCCGGTCGCGATCCTGCAGCATGACAGTCTCGCCGGAATCAAGCAGGGCCAGCACGAGCGAGTCGTGCAGTTCACCCTCATTTCGATCCGTATTATGCCACGCGAGCCGATGCAATATAGTCTCCTAGCGGGAAACGGCGAGATGCACAGGGATGCTCACACCGAACAATCCCCTGCCGAACGCCCGGCGAGAACCCGAGTTGCTGGACATTTCAACATTCAGCATGTGTTACGCGGCAACACGTGAACTTTCATTGAAGAAAAGAGCCTGACTGATGAGGGCCTTCACCATATCCGGGTTGAACGGCTTGGTAACAAGGAAGGTCGGCTCCGGGCGTTCGCCCGTCAGAAGTCTTTCCGGGAACGCAGTGATGAAGATCACCGGCAGTGACGTCATCTGAAGGATATCCTTCATGGCGTCGAGACCGGAGCTTCCGTCTGCAAGCTGAATGTCCGCAAGGATCATCTTTGGCTGCGTGCGATGGAACAGTTCGAGCGCTTCTTTGTGCGTGCGGGCGATACCGGTCACGTTGTGACCGAGGTCGGTAACCATCTGCTCGATATCCATCGCAATCAGAGGCTCGTCCTCGATGATCATGATATCGGTTGCCACCTGGCGCGCAATTTCGGATGCTGCTTCGTCGATGAGCTTGCCGATTTCGCTTTCCGGCACGCGCAGAATTTCAGCCGCTTCGGAAGGAGAAAATTCCTCGACCGTCGTCAGAAGGAAAGCCTGTCTCGGCACCGCGGGAACGGCGGAAAGGTTTGCGGATGCGCGCTTTTCCCAGCCGGAAAGGTTCTCGTCGCTCTTAATATTGATGGTGACGGAACTAAAGATGGAGACAAACAATTGGTAAAGCGAGACGCGATCGCTGCTTGTCTGCGGGAAAATGCTGACATCTGCGATCAAGGCTTCCAGGCTGGCAGCCACATAAGCGTCACCGGTGGATTGAGAGCCGCAAACAGCACGCGCGAACCTGCGCAGATATGGCAGGTGCGGTGCAATGCGAGTAGAAACGGACATGGAATTCTCCCCTGTTCATGCGGTTTGCAGCGCAAACCTGCGGGATTAACGTACACCTCGAAAAAAAGTTCCGCGCGGGCGGAACGTTTTTTTTGATTGCGCATTATTGATAGGTCACAAAAGGAATACCCGAACTCATGAGCATGTTTCAATCGGATCAGGATCCATCTGATAACGGGGCGGGGCCGACTGTCCCTGATTCCGGTCGGGCAGTTATTACCCGCAAACTTAGAGAACTTTACGACGCCGTTCAGGATGAAGGTATCCCGGACAAGTTTCTCGACCTACTCGAAAAGCTTGACGAGGCTGAAAGCAAATCGAAAGCTTCGGGTGGATAATGACAAAAGACGTGGAAACAAACGGCCACAATTTCAAACGTGAAATGTTGGCGGCGCTGCCAAACCTGCGCGCATTCGCCATCTCTCTCATCCGCTCGCGCGACCGCGCAGACGATCTCGTCCAAGACACGATCATGAAGGCATGGGCAAAGCAGGAAAGCTACCAGCCCGGCACCAACATGCGCGCATGGCTGGTAACGATCCTCCGTAACGAGTTCTACAGCCAGATCCGTAAATCGGGCCGCGAAGTTCAGGATACGGATGGCGCCTACACCTCGAGACTATCGGTGCCGCCGGAGCAGCACGGTTCCGTCGATCTTCAGGACTTCCGTCAGGCTCTCGATAAGCTGCCGGACGACCAGCGTGAAGCGATCCTTCTCATCGGTGCCTCGGGCTTTGCCTATGAGGAAGCAGCCGAGATTTGCGGTTGCCCTGTCGGAACGATCAAGAGCCGCGTCAGCCGCGCTCGACTTCGCCTTCAGGAATTGCTTGGTATCGAAGACGAGAACGAATTCGGACCGGATGCACAGACGACCGCCGTGACTGCCGCAGCCTCGCTGCGCTAAGCACGCACTACATATCTAACGAAGGCGGCGCTCATGCTCACGGCGCCGCCTTTTTCATATGCCGGTATCCTTAACCGACTCCATCACGACAAAGGTGGATGTGTTCGATACGGACGGCAGGCTCGATATCTTCTCGCCCAGAACACGCCGGTATTTCCTGATGTCGGTGGTGCGCACTTTCAGAAGATAGTCGAAAGCGCCCGCAATCATATGGCACTCCTCCACCTCCTTGATCTTGCGGACCGCTGCGTTGAACTCGTCCAGGGCCTTCTCACGAGTGTCCGAAAGCTTCACTTCCGTAAAAGCGATGTGCTCAAGGCCGAGCTTCGCTGGATTGAGTGTGGCGCGAAACCCGAGAATATAGCCCTCATCGACCAGACGCTTGAGCCGCGTCTGGCACGGCGTCTTGGAGAGACCAACCTGCTTCGACAATTGCAGCACAGACATCCTGCCATCCTCGCTGAGCGCCTCCATTATTCGCATATCGAAGTGATCCAGTTCGCCTGCATCTTGGGCTTTTGCCATATAGATTGATCCAATCGCACATCAATTAAAGTTCGTATGGCCTGTTTTATTGCTAAAATAAGACCATATCAATTTCAAATGCGATGATATTCTGCATGAAGATGTGGAGGAGGCGAATGGCTTTCCCGCAGACCCATTCACTTCAATCGAGGACCGACCGATGGCGGACAATGCTTCCACCGTTGCACTGAAGCAGGCAGCTCAGCCGAGCGAGATTTTCGACCTATTTGCGCCACCGGTCCGCACGCAAAGCGTATTGCGACAGGCAATCACTGCCGCATATCGCCGGTCTGAACCCGAATGCCTTGCGCCGCTTCTGGAAGCAGCCAGTGTTTCCGAACAGGAAGCGGAAACAATTCGGGCAACCGCACGCAAGCTGATAGAGGCGCTTCGCGCCAAGGCAAAGGGAACTGGCGTCGAGGGGCTGGTGCAGGAATATTCGCTTTCCAGCCAGGAAGGCGTGGCGCTGATGTGTCTGGCCGAAGCGCTGCTGCGTATTCCCGACACCGCAACGCGTGACGCGCTGATCCGAGACAAGATCGCGACTGGTGACTGGAAATCGCATCTCGGCGGTGGCCGCTCGCTTTTCGTCAATGCCGCTACCTGGGGTCTCGTCATCACCGGAAAGCTGACGTCGACGGTCAACGACCGGGGCCTTTCCGCCGCCCTTACCAAGCTCATTTCCCGCGCGGGCGAACCGGTCATCCGCCGTGGTGTCGATATGGCGATGCGCATGATGGGCGAGCAATTCGTCACCGGCCAGACCATTCAGGAAGCCATCAACCGCTCCAAACCCTTCGAGGCAAAGGGTTTCCAGTATTCCTACGATATGCTGGGCGAAGCAGCCACGACTGCGAAGGATGCCGAGCGCTATTACCGCGACTACGAACAGGCTATCCACGCCATCGGCAAGGCTTCCGCAGGACGCGGTGTCTATGGCGGTCCCGGCATCTCCATCAAGCTTTCGGCGCTACATCCGCGTTACTCCCGCTCGCAGGCGCAGCGTGTCATGGCTGAGCTTCTGCCGCGCGTGAAGTCCCTGATGCTGCTGGCCAAAAGCTACGACATCGGCCTCAACATCGATGCGGAAGAGGCAGATCGTCTGGAACTCTCGCTCGATCTGCTGGAATCCCTTGCGCTGGATTCCGAACTAGGCAACTGGGAAGGCCTCGGCTTCGTCGTTCAGGCCTATGGCCGCCGCTGCCCGTTCGTTCTGGATTACATCATCGATCTCGCCCGCCGCGCCAACCGTCGCATCATGGTGCGTCTGGTAAAAGGCGCTTATTGGGATGCCGAAATCAAGCGTGCGCAGTTGGATGGGCTGGAGGACTTTCCAGTCTTCACTCGCAAGGTCCATACCGATGTGTCCTACATTGCCTGCGCCCGCAAGCTGCTTGACGCCCGCGATGTGATCTTCCCGCAATTTGCCACACACAACGCTCAATCGCTGGCAACGATCTACCATATGGCGGGACCGGAATTCAAAATCGGCGACTATGAGTTCCAGTGCCTGCACGGCATGGGAGAACCGCTCTACAGCGAAGTCGTGGGCAGGCAGAACCTTGACCGCCCCTGCCGCTTCTATGCACCGGTCGGCACGCATGAAACGCTGCTCGCCTATCTCGTCCGCCGCCTGCTGGAAAACGGTGCGAACTCGTCTTTCGTCAACCGTATTGCCGATCCCAACGTGCCGGTGGATTCTCTGCTGGAAGACCCGGTTGCCGTCGTAAACGCTATGCCGGTGCCGGGCGCGCAGCATGACAAGATTGCCAAGCCCGAAGCGCTCTATGGCGCAAGGCCAAATTCCGCCGGACTGGATCTCGCCAACGAGGCAACACTGTCCGAACTGAGCGACGCGCTTTTAAAGAGCGTCAAGATGGAATGGACTGCCACTGCACCGAGTGCATCAGGCGAGACACGTCCAGTCACCAACCCCGGCGACCGCAACGACATCGTCGGTTATGTAACAGAGCCGACCGAGGGTGACGTTCAAAGAGCCGTCGAGACAGCGGCGGCATCGGCATGGCCGCAGACCAGCGTGGAGACGCGCGCCTATTGTCTGGAAAAAGCTGCCGATCTGATGCAGGCAAGATTGCCGACATTGCTCGGCCTGATCATGCGCGAGGCGGGCAAGTCTGCTCCCAATGCCATCGCGGAGGTTCGCGAGGCCATCGATTTCCTGCGTTACTACGCGGCGGAAGCGCGCAGCACATTCGGTCTGCTGCAACAGCCGCTTGGCCCCGTCGTCTGCATCAGCCCGTGGAATTTTCCGCTTGCTATCTTCATCGGTCAGGTGGCCGCAGCACTGGTTGCCGGCAACCCGGTTCTGGCAAAGCCTGCTGAAGAAACGCCGCTTATCGCAGCGGAAGGCGTGCGCATTCTGCATGACGCGGGCGTACCAGCCGATGCCGTCCAGCTGCTCCCCGGCGCAGGACAAACCGGCGCGCAACTTGTGTCTGCACCGCAGACGGCAGGCGTCATGTTCACCGGCTCCACCGAAGTTGCGCGTCTCATCCAGAAGCAATTGTCCGAACGCCTCGCCAGCGATGGCCGAACGATCCCCCTCATTGCAGAAACCGGCGGCCAGAATGCGATGATTGTCGATTCTTCCGCACTTGCAGAACAGGTGGTGGCGGATGTCATTGCATCCGCTTTCGATAGTGCAGGCCAGCGCTGCTCTGCACTGCGTGTCCTTTGCCTTCAGGATGATGTGGCTGATAGAACGCTGACGATGCTGAAGGGCGCGCTGCACGAGTTGCGCATCGGCAGAACCGATAGGCTTTCGGTGGATGTCGGTCCGGTCATCACCGCAGAGGCGAAGGAAAACATCGAAAAGCACATCGAAGCGATGCGCGGCCTTGGCAACAGGATCGAGCAGATTTCTCTTACCGGTGAAACCGGCGAGGGCGCGTTCGTACCGCCGACCATCATCGAGCTGAAATCGCTTGCCGATCTCGACCGCGAGGTTTTCGGCCCCGTGCTGCACGTCATCCGCTTCAAGCGCGAGAAGCTGGACCAGTTGATAGACGATATCAACGCCACGGGTTACGGCCTGACATTCGGCCTGCACACCCGTCTGGATGCGACCATCGCGCATGTGCTGTCGCGTGTGAAGGCAGGCAATCTCTACGTTAACCGCAACATCATCGGCGCGGTTGTCGGCGTTCAGCCCTTCGGTGGACGCGGCCTTTCCGGCACCGGCCCGAAGGCAGGTGGTCCTCTCTATCTCGGCCGCCTCACCCGCATAGCACCGGCTGTGGAGCGCAGCGGGCAGGAGAAGGATCAGGCAACTGCCGAGCTTGCCCGGTGGCTGGATGGCAAGGACGAAACGCAGGCCGCAGAAGTAGCCCGGACTTCCGCCCAACTCTCCGGCCTTGGTTTCGAAGCCGAGCTTGCCGGTCCGGTTGGGGAGCGTAACGTCTATGCCCTCCACCCGCGCGGCACGGTTCTGCTGGTTCCGGCCTCCGTTCAGGGTCTCTACCGGCAGCTTGCAGCAGCGCTTGCAACCGGCAACAGCGTCGTCATCGACAAGGAGAGCGGGCTTGAGGCCGCGTTGGCTGGCATCCCTACATCCGTTGCAAACCGAGTGATATGGTCCCGCGACTGGAATGCTTCCGGCCCCTTTGCGGGCGCGCTGGTTGAAGGAGACGCGGAGAGAATTCGCACTGTCAACCGCCGTATCGCGGAGCTGCAGGGTCCACTTGTGCTCGTTCAGGCCGCAACACCGGAAGAGCTTCAGGGCGTTGCCCAACCATACAATCTGAACTGGCTGCTTGAAGAAGTATCCGTCAGCGTCAACACCACGGCGGCAGGCGGCAATGCCAGCCTGATGTCCATCGGGTAAAGCAAAAACGCCGGTGAGGCTGACGCCTCAACGGCTTGAACCGAGATCCCGCAGATAGCTATTGTCAGCCAGCGAGGCGGCGTAGGCTGCGGGATCGATTTCCGCAAAAAGCAGCGCTTCGCCATCGGCAGGCGCTCTCGCCAGAAAAGAACCATCAGGCGCGACGATGGCCGATTGACCGGCATAGTCGAAAGCGCCGTCGCTGCCATTATGATTGACGTAAGCGACGAAAACCTGATTTTCGAAGGCGCGGGAGCGGATCATTACGTTGGCGATGAATTCTCCAGACGCGCCTTTGGGTAAAGCTGTCGGAACGACAACCAGGTCCGCGCCTTCCAGCGCCAGACGGCGCACATTTTCCGGGAACTCCACATCATAGCAGATGAGCATCCCGAAACGCAGGCCCATCAATTCGACCATAACGCTTCTGGGCGTTTCTGGCCGGAAGTGCGTCTTCTCGTAATCCCCGTAGAGATGGGACTTGCGATAGACAGCACTCCGTCCTTCCGCATCCACGAAGATCGCGCTGTTGAAGACCTGCTTGCCATCGCGTTCCGCAAAGCCAGCGACAATCGCAATCTCATGCTTTTTCGCAATGGCCTTCAATTGCACCTCGACATTCCCATTCGCAGGGCAGGCAAGATGAGCGAAATCGTCTCCCGCACCATATCCGGTAACCGCCAGTTCCGGGGCGGTCAGCAATTTCGCGCCTTGACGCGATGCTTCCGCCGCAGCTTTTTCGATCCTGCTCAGATTGGCATCGCAATCTGCCACCCTGCAACTCATCTGAAGCGCCGCGATCTTCATGATGCCACTCACTTATCGTTGGAGGACATGGCACCAAGCAGCTTCGGCAAATCGCCGAAGCGCGCGACAAGCCCGAAGACGACCGCGGCAATCGTCAGGAACAGCACGGTGACGGAGGCCATTGTCGGTGTGTAACCGTAGCGCAGGGCATTGAAAATCTTGATCGGCAGCGTTTCCATGGTGAAGCCGACCGTCATATAGGCGACGATATATTCGTTCAGCGACAGCACGAAGGCGAAGGCGTAACCCGAAACCAGATACGGCAGGATCAGCGGAAGAACGATGGTGCGAAACACCGTCCTGTCATCCGCACCCATGGTGGAAGCGGCCTCTACCAGCGAGCGGTCGATAGAGGAAAAGCCCAGCGAAATCGTCACCAGCGGCAGCGTCACGAAGAAGATCGCGTGGCTGATGACCGCGGTCCATGGCTGGCCGTAAGAGCCGGTCGTAGCCCAGAAGGTCAGAAGCCCCAATGCGGTGATGACAGGCGGCAGGGTGAAAGGTGCGATGCCGAGAAGCTGGAAGATGTTGGCCCATGGGGCCACCCGGCGCCACAGAAACCAAGCCAGTGGCAAGGCAATCAGAAGCGCCAGTGCCGCCGATGTTGCGGCGAGCGTGATAGACGCGATCAGCGCATTTCGCCATTCGACATTGGTGAATATCTCACCATACCAGGAGAGCGAAAAGCCCTGCGGCGGAAAGGCGAGCGTCTGCTTCTGATTGACCGAGACACCCGCAACGACGACGAGTGGCATGGCCAGAAACAGGCCGATGAGGAAAAAATAAAGCCGCTTCAGGAAGACGCTCATGCCGCTTCTCCTCTTTTACCGGCATAGACCGTCAGTCCCACAAGTGCCAGCGTCACGAGTACGAGAAACACCGCCATCGCCGCCGCAAACGGCATGTTGGACTGGTAGATCGCCTGATCGGTGATCAGTACGGAAAGCGTCCAGTGCTGGGGACGCCCGAGTAGCTGGGGCAGAAGATAGGAGCCGAGTGCGAAGATGAAGACCATGATCAGCGTTGCGATAATGGTGCTTTTCATCGCTGGAACGACGATGGTGAAGAAGGCTTTGACGGGCGAGGCACCGAGCGTGCGCGCAGCCTCCGTCAAGGTCGGATCAAGCCGCACCATGGCGGGATAAAGCACCAGAACCGTGTAGGGCAGCGCCTGATAGACAAGGCCCGTCAGCACCGCCCCGAAGCTTGGCGTCAGCGCCTTTGCCTGATCCATCAGGCCGATGGCGACGAAGAGGTTGGTGATACCGGCAGTGCGCGAAAAAAGCGTCGACCACGCAAAGCCGATCATCACTTCCGAAAGCGACAGGACAGACAGCAACGCTACCAGCCACAGTACCTGCACCTTGCGAGCGGAACGCGACAGGAGATGCGTGAACGGCACCGCAATGACCACGCAGCAGAGCGCAACCAGCATTGCGAGCATCAACGAAAAACCGAGGACACGGCCAAAGAAGAGGCTCAGAAACCGGGCGTAATTATCGAAGACGAAAGCAGGCTCGTAAAAAGCACCCTGCAAACGCTGGAAAAACGAAACCGAGATCATCGTGCCGAAAGGCACGACGAAAAAGACGATCAGCATCAAGGCGGGAAAGAGAAGCGGCCCGTAATCAGCCAGTCTTTGCGGAGCTTCGCGCCTCATGACTTCAGCACCACGCAGACATCCGCGCCAAGCTTGACGCCGACGCTCTGCCCGACAGTCACATCGGGCCGGGCATTCGGCGTGGAAACGGCCACGATCTGCTTGCCCCCGGCTTCGATGAAGGTCTCGATGGTGCCGCCAAGGTCACGCACGAATGTCACCGTGCCGGTGATCGCACCATGGCCGGGTGCTGTAAGATGCACGTCTTCCGGACGGATGGATATGATGCCCTTCGAAAGGCCAGAGGGAACGGAAAGCCCTTCAACCGTCTTCCCAAGCGCAGATGCGTGACCGGCGCTGTCTGCCGAAAACTCGATGAGGTTGGTCATGCCGATGAAATCAGCAACGAAGGTATCGGCGGGCTTGCGATAAACATCCACCGGTGCTGCCGCCTGACGAATTTCGCCGCCGCTCATCACGACGACGGTATCCGCCATGGTCATGGCTTCGCGCTGGTCGTGCGTTACGACGATGGTGGTGATGCCGAGACGCTGCTGCAATTGCCTGAGCTCGACCTGCATGGCCTCGCGCAGCTTCGCATCGAGCGCGGACAATGGCTCATCCAGCAGAAAGAGCTTTGGCGAAATCGTCAGGGCACGGGCAATGGCAACGCGCTGACGCTGGCCTCCGGAGAGCTTGGAGACCGGTCGGTCGGCGTAACCCGAAAGATGGATCATGGACAGCAACTCGTCCACCCGCTTCTTCTGCTCCTCCTTCGAGGCGCCGCGAATGCGCAGCGGATAGGCGATGTTTTCGCCGACAGTCAGATGCGGGAAAAGCGCCAGCGATTGGAAGACCATGCCAAGCTCGCGCTTGTGGGTGGGAACTGCCGTAATATCCTTGCCGTCCAGCAGGATATTGCCGCTCGTTGGCAGATCCAGCCCTGCAATCATCCGCATCAATGTCGTCTTGCCGCAGCCGGAAGGCCCGAGCAGGCACACGAATGTACCGTGCGGCACCGTGAGGTCCACACCATTGACGGCGGTGAAATTACCGAATTGCTTGACGATGTTGTTAAGGGCGAGGCCGGACATCAATGCTTCCCGTTCTTTTCGGCTGGCCCATTGAAGGGCCAGCTTCTTATTATCTGTCGGCAGATCAGCCGGCGATCATCTCTGTCCATTTCTGGTTCAGCCAGTCGGATTTCGTCTGGTAGAGGTCGTAGCGCGGGATGACCGGATCGATATCCGACGACACGGCGGCAAATTCCTCTGCCGTCAAATCCGTCAATTCGCGCTTGACGGTTGGCGATGTGCCGACCTTGCGGGACAGCACGGCCTGAAGCTCCGGCTTGCTCATGTAATCGATGAAGACATGCGCTTCTTCGGTCTTCTTCGAAGCACGCGACAGCACCCACGAGCCCGCATCCTGAATGCCGCCTTCTTTCGGGAAGGTCGAGCGAACCGGCTGGCCTTGCGAAGCGGCAAGACCGGTGACATCGTGATAATACTGACCCATCGGAATTTCGCCGGACTTCAGCGCCTGCTCGAACTGCGCCTCATCGCGATACCAAAGGCTGACATTCGGCTTGACCTCGGCAAGTTTCTCGAAAGCTTTCAAAAGCCCTTCTTCCGTATCGAGAACCTTGGTGCCGCCAAGGAATGTCTTTGCCGTCACCTCCAGCAGGAAGGAGTTGGAGACGAGAGCGAGAAGACCGATCTTATCCTGGTTTGCCGGGTCCCATAGTGCAGCCCATGAGGTCGGTGCTTCCTTGTAGACATCGGTGTTCGTAACCAACGTGATGTACCAGGACACCGCGCCGATGCCGGAAACACGGCCATCGGGATATTTGTTGACGAATCGCTCGATCAGTCCGGAAGAATTCGGAATTTTCGCAAGGTCGAGCGGCGCCCAGAGCTCGGTCGCCTGACCCTTCAGAACCGCGACCTGAGACATCATGGAAACGTCCGCCGGGGCCTGACCCGCCTTTGCCGCCTGCTCCAGCTGCACAAGCCATGCTTCGCCTGTCGGCTCCGCCACGGATTCCACGGCAATGCCCGTCGCCTTGGTGAATTCGGGGAAAATGTTCTTGTCGAAGCTATCCTTGAAGTAGCCCCCGTAAACGCCAACCTTCAGCGACTTGTCCTGCGCGCGCAGCACCGCTGGCATGGCAAGCATGGAGGCACCGGCAAGACCCGCTCCCAGAACCGTGCGCCGGCTAAGCGGCAGCTTCGAAAATTCCGACATGATTTTTCTCCTTATTATAGACCGTGCTGACGCACGGCCTGTTCCCGTTGTTTCTGTTGGTCTTTATCTTACGTCAATATCAGCGCTTCACGGAAGGGCTGAACACCATCAAGCTCAAAATCTCAAACAGCATCTGCGCACCGGCATGGGCCGTATTGGTGGTCGCATCATATTGCGGAGCCACTTCCACGACATCGCCGCCGACGATGTTCATGCCCTTCAGACCTCGGATGAGTTCGAGAACCTCCCGTGTCGTCAGCCCGCCGATTTCTGGCGTGCCCGTGCCCGGCGCAAAGCTCGGGTCGAGGCTGTCGATATCGAAGGTGAGGTAGGTCGGACCGTCGCCGATGATCGCCTTCGCCTTCTCGATGATGGCCGGAATGCCAAGACCGGTGACCTCCTCGGCATGAATGACCGTCATGCCGGACTCGTAGGAAAACTCCCAAAGATATTCGGAGGAGCCGCGGATGCCGATCTGGATCGTTCGTGTCGGATCGAGCACGCCATCCAGCACCGCATTGCGGAACGGTCCTCCATGGTGAAATTTGGTCAGATCATAAGCGCCACCCGTGTCGCAATGGGCGTCGATATGGATCATGCCGACCGGCTGCTTCTTGCCCACCGCCTTCAAAATGGGATGCGTGATGGAATGATCGCCGCCGACCGAAAGCGGCAGCACACCGGCATCCACAATCTGTTGCACACGCTTTTCGATGTCGTCATGGCTGAGTTCGAGGCGATAGCGGCTGCGGAACGGCACATCGCCGACATCGGCCACACGCAGATCATGCACCGGCGCGCAGCCGAGAACGTGATTGTATGGACCGATACGCTCGATCGACCGCAATGCGCGTGGTCCGAAGCGGGAGCCCGGGCGGTTGGTCACGCCGAGGTCCATCGGCACGCCGAGAATTGCCACCTGAAGATTACCGAAATCCGGCTCCTCGGCATCCACCGGCATATAAGGCGCGGTCAGAAAGGTCGGCACGCCCGCATAGGGCGCAAGCCGCGTTCCATTCTTCGAAAAAATCTTGTCCGCCACCTTGCGAAATGCCGGATCGAAAAGCTCGCCGCCATGGCTTTCGGCGTATTTCGCCCGCAGCTCCTGCAGCTTTTTCTCGTCAAATGTCATGATCGCTCTCTGTCCATAATAAGCGGGTCATTTTAGCACCGGCAACATCTGCATGTTTTTTTTGCCCGTAGCGAACCCGCCTATGTTTTAAACATTTCAGCGCATCCCTGTTGAAAATGCAATTCACGTTGTTATAGCAGTTATTGTGAGATTTTCTCACGGAAGCTATCAATATGTCTGGACGTCTACCGCCGCTCAATCCCCTGCGCGCCTTCGAGGCAACAGCCCGAAGGGGCTCTGTTTCCGCAGCTGCGCGTGAGTTGAACGTCACCCATGGCGCGATAAGCCACCAGATCAAGGCACTGGAAGAATCTCTCGGTGCCGCGCTGTTCGAGCGCGGCAGCAGACGGCTGAAGCTCACCGCGCAAGGGGCGTTGCTGTTGCCTGTCGTGACACAGGCCTTTGGCAGCATTGCAGCAGCAACAGCGCTGATGGCGCGGCCTGCGACCAGCGGCAAACTGACGATTTCCTGCGTTGCCGGTCTTTTGTCTTTCTGGATTTTGCCTCGGCTCAACAGCTTTGCGGAGCGCTTCCCGGATATCAATGTCACATTGCTTGCAAGCAACGATCCTTCGGCCCTGAACGATGCAAATATCGATATCTGCATTCTTTACGGTGATGGGAAGTGGCCGGATGTCTGGAGCAGCCTCTGGAGCGAAATCCATCTTTTTCCGGTGGCAAGCCCGAGCCTTCTCAACACGCGCCCCCTTCGTTCCATCCGCGATTTACAGGATCACGTCCTTTTTCACGGAGATAGCGGGCGGGAATGGAATACCTGGCTGACGGCAGCGGATGCTTCGGCCATCCAGATACGGCGTCAGCACTTCATGAGCGATGCACGCCTTTCCACCGAGGCGGCTTTGCATGGGCAGGGCATTGCTTTGGGGGATACGATCACGGCTGGCGGGCATATCGCCAAAGGCGAACTCATCGTTCCCTTCGATTTGAGCGTCCCCGCGGGCCAGGGTTTCTACGTGGCGTGCCGCCCGGAAGTCCGGGAAGCACCCATCGTCAGCGTCTTCATCGACTGGCTGTTTTCCTCGCTCGATCCGGGCAATCTTCCCGAGCCAAAAACATCCGCGCATACGATACTGCGCTCTCGCCAGACCCGAGCCTCTACGGATACGTGAGAAAAGCTCCGCCGAATTTCGGCGGAGCCTTAAGGATCAATCGATATCGAAGGAAACACCCTGCGCCAAAGGCAGTGCCTTGGAGTAGTTCACGGTGTTGGTCGCGCGGCGCATATAGGCCTTCCAGGAATCCGAGCCGGATTCACGACCGCCGCCGGTTTCCTTCTCGCCACCGAATGCGCCGCCGATTTCGGCACCGGAGGTTCCGATATTGACATTGGCAATGCCGCAATCCGAACCATCGGCTGCCAAGAAGCGCTCGGCTTCCTGAAGATCGCGGGTAAAGATGGAGGACGACAGGCCCGCAGCCACGGCATTGTGGTCCGCAATCGCCTGATCGAAATCGCTATACTTCATCACATAGAGGATGGGCGCAAAGGTTTCCTCAAGTACGGGACCGGCCTGCTTCGGCATTTCCACGAGGGCTGGCTTCACGTAATAGCCGTTCGCCGCACCCGTATCGACACGTTCGCCACCGGCAACGACGCCGCCGTGGTTCTTGGCTTCGCCGAGCGCCTTCTGCATGCCATCGAAGGCGGCCTTATCCACCAGAGGACCGACAAGCGCCGAGCTTTCCAGCGGATTGCCGACGGACACGGAGGCGTAGGCCTTCTTCAGGCGTGGAACGAGCTCATCGTAAACGCTCTCATGCACGAAGAGGCGGCGCAATGTGGTGCAACGCTGACCGGCAGTGCCCATGGCACCGAAAGCGATTGCTCTCAAAGCCATGTCGAGATCGGCAGATGGGCAGACGATACCGGCATTGTTGCCGCCGAGCTCAAGGATGGCGCGAGCAAAACGCTTGGCAAGCCGCGGGCCGACATCGCGGCCCATACGGGTCGAGCCGGTGGCGGAAACGAGTGGTACCTTCGGATGGTCTACCAGCGCTTCGCCAACGGTGCGGTCCCCGATGATGAGCTGGCTGAGGCCTTCCGGCGCATCGCCGAAGCGGGCTGCGGCACGCTCGAAGATGCCCTGTACGGCAAGCGCCGTCAGCGGTGTCTTCTCTGACGGCTTCCAGACAACGGAATTGCCGCAGACGATGGCGAGTGCTGCGTTCCACGACCAGACGGCAACGGGGAAGTTGAACGCCGAGATGACGCCGACGACCCCCAGCGGATGCCAGGTTTCCATCATGCGATGGCCGGGGCGCTCGGTCGCAATGGTCAGGCCGTAAAGCTGGCGCGAAAGGCCGACTGCGAAATCGCAGATATCGATCATCTCCTGCACTTCGCCCAAACCTTCGGACGGAATCTTTCCGGCTTCGAGAGATACGAGACGACCGAGATCGGTTTTGAAGGCGCGCAATTCTTCACCGAGAAGGCGGATCAACTCGCCACGGCGCGGCGCTGGCACCAGCCGCCATGTGCGGAAGGCTGCATCGGCTTTCTCTACGATTGCAGCAACCTCCCCAACCGAAACGGTCTTGAGGCTTGCGACCTGTTCACCCGTCACCGGGCTGAAGGACGCCATGCTGCCCCCCTGATAAAGCTCAGACGAAACGCCCATCTTGGCAAGAAGCGCTGCGGCTTCCTTGACGACATCGACTTTGGCTGATGTTGCGGTCATGTACGGCTCCCTTGAGGCGTCGCGCCTTCGCATAGGCAAATCGAAAGGCGGCTTGGATCATCTAAGCGAAGGGCTGGTTCGTTCCTTGTCCGACGGCCAAGGAAACCACCCATTTCATTCTCGTTCAGGATCATATACGGGTAGAAGCGCCCAATTCAAATGAGTAAAGCGGTTGGGTTGATGCGGGGCAGGAATGGATACGCGCAGACGGCTGGTTCCGGATATCGTGACATTACAGGCATTCGAATGCGCAGCGCGGCATGGCAACTTTACCCGCGCGGCGGAGGAACTGAACCTGACACAAAGCGCGGTCAGCCGCCAGATCAGCGATCTGGAAGCGCAGACCGGCATGCTGCTTTTCGAGCGCATCCGGCGGCGCGTGGTGCTGTCCGATGCAGGCCGAAAGTTTCTGCCCGATGTGCAGAAGCTTTTGCAACAATCCGAGCAGTTGATGGTGCGGGCGGTGACCGCCGGTACCTCCAACGCAGCGCTTTCCATTGCGACGCTCCCGACTTTTGGAAGCCGCTGGCTCACCCCGCGCCTGCACAAGTTCATGGCCATTCACCCGGAAACGGTTCTGACCGTTGGCTCGCGCTCGCATCCCTTCGATTTCGATGACGAAGGTTTCGATATTGCAATCCATTACGGCCAGCCGGTCTGGGCGCATGGAACCTGCACCTTCCTCTGCAACGAAGTCATCGTGCCGGTCGCCAGCCCCTCGACGCTGCAAATCCACAATCCGGAGAGCTTTGACGACCTGTTGCAGAAGCCCCTGCTCCACGTCACCACCCGTCCCAAGCTCTGGACGGACTGGTTCGAGATGAACGGCATTTCATCCGATGGCGCCTATCGCGGCAGCCGTTTCGACCAGTTTTCCATGCTGATCGAAGCCACGATCAGCGGTATGGGCTTTGCCCTTTTGCCGAAATATCTAATCGAAGCCGAGCTGAAATCCGGCCAGTTGGTCGTCGTCTTCGATGTTCCGTTACAGACGGACAAAAGCTATCACATCGCGCTGCCGGAAGGGCGTCAGGACAATGTGCTGGCGCGCGCCTTCCAGACCTGGCTGCTGGATCAGGTCGGCAAGCCGCTTTAAAAGGATCAGGCCAGTTCCGGGTCTATGGTGAAAAGCTCGTGGGCTCTTGCAAAACCTCGCAATGCATAGCGGCCTATCGAGACCATCAGGTCACGCATTTCGGCAGGACACATCGCCGCGAAATCCTTCGACATGACCGTATCCCGATCCACCGATCCACATAGTCCCTCGATGCGGCTGACCATGTTGACTGCGGGGCCGACGACGGTGAAATCCAGCCGGTTGCGGCTGCCTATATTGCCATAAAAAACTTCGCCGACGTGGAGCCCAAGATAAACATCGGTGGTGGGAAGCCCCTCGAGCCGGCGACGATTATTGAGGACCGAAAGGTTGGTACGCATGGTCATCTCGGCTGCAAGCGCTGCTGCACAATCGTCGCGCTGGTCGCCGCTGCGAAAAATCGCCAGCACCCCGTCCCCGATCAGCTTCAACACACTGCCACCATGGGCATGAACGGCATCGATGACCAAACCGGCGTAATCATTGAGAAACGGAATGATCTGGTCTGGTTCCGCCCGGTCCGATATTCCCGTGAAATCCCGCAGGTCGGAGAACCACAAAACGGCATCGATCCTTTCCACCTCGCCACGCGTGATCGTGCCGCTCATCACTTTGCGCCCCGCATCGCGACCGAGATAGACATCGGTAATGGTGCCGATGATCCGCATGCAGCAGGCCGTTTTCACCGCCAGCGCCAGCGTAGGAAGCAGCATGCGTAGCGCTGCCAGTTCGTCGTCATGAAAGCCCTCCGGGTGGCGGGTCAGCCACCGGGAATAAAAGGCGCTCATCTCGCCGATGCTGCCGCGCTCGGTAAAGCGGTGGATGGCGGCGATATAATCGGTGTGGCCCGCATTCCGCAGCTCATCCAGCTTATAGAAGTTCGCCTCCTCATTGAGGTGAAGACGGCGGCGGATTTCCTGCGCATTTTCCCGTATCAGATGGAAAAAGACAGAACTTTCCCAGTCTTCGCGCGCGGTTCCCTCATCGGTAAAATCATAGACGCTGGAGGACTTGAATTCGTCGCGACTGTCCCACTGGAAGGCGTGCCCCTCGAAATCGGGATGCAGCGTGTCCATGAGGATCAGGGCAGACGAAATCGAAACGCCGATGGCGTTGCATTTTTCGCAGAAGCCAGAAAGCAGATCCTCCTCCGGCGTGCCCTCATAACCCTGCTGCGAGAGCCAGAACGCAATTTCCTGAGGGCGGCTTTGCTCGATCATGAACGGATCCTTGGGCGATGATGGGGCGGGACTAATTGAGCTATAAATGAATGAACACTCAGGAGGTGGCGTAGGCTCCGTTCGTTCACAACAAAATATCGAAATCGTCGTTGAAAATCGTCTGTGCGCTTGGACATGTCACAGAAGGCAGTTAAACACCTATCCGATTGAATTTTGAAGCGGTTGATGATTTCCCGCCGTCTGCACACCGAAAGGTTCACGAATGCGCATTGTTATGATCGGGTCTGGTTATGTCGGCTTGGTGTCTGGCGCCTGCTTTGCTGATTTTGGGCATGACGTGATCTGCGTCGACAAAATGCCGGAAAAGATCGAAGCGCTGAAAAACGGTCAGATCCCGATTTTCGAACCGGGTCTCGATGCCATCGTCGCCAGCAATGCCAAGGCGGGCCGCCTGAGCTTTACGACGGAATTGAAAAGCGCCGTTGCCGATGCGGATGTCGTCTTCATTGCCGTCGGCACGCCTTCACGCCGTGGCGATGGCCATGCCGATCTCGGCTATGTCTATGCCGCCGCACGCGAGATCGCAGCCGCCATCACCGGCTTTACCGTCATCGTCACCAAGTCCACCGTTCCGGTGGGCACCGGCGACGAGGTTGAGCGCATCATCCGCGAGGAAAATCCTTCGGCTGATTTTGCGGTCGTCTCCAACCCCGAATTCCTGCGCGAAGGTGCAGCCATCGACGACTTCAAGCGTCCGGATCGCATCGTGGTCGGCCTGTCCGACGAGCGCGCCCGCCCGGTGATGACGGAAGTATACCGTCCGCTCTATCTCAACCAGTCGCCGCTGCTCTTTACGACGCGCCGCACATCCGAGCTGATCAAATATGCTGCCAACGCTTTCCTTGCGATGAAGATCACCTTCATCAACGAGATGGCGGATCTGTGCGAAAAGGTTGGGGCGGACGTTCAGGATGTGTCTCGCGGCATCGGTCTCGATGGCCGTATCGGGTCGAAGTTCCTGCATGCGGGCCCCGGTTATGGCGGCTCCTGCTTCCCCAAGGATACGCTGGCTCTTGCCAAGACGGCGCAGGATTATGACAGCCCCGTTCGCCTTATCGAGACGACGATTGCCATCAACGACAACCGCAAACGCGCGATGGGCCGCAAGGTCATCGCAGCCGTGGGCGGCGATATTCGCGGCAAGAAGGTTGCGGTTCTCGGTCTTACCTTCAAGCCCAACACCGACGACATGCGCGACAGCCCGGCAATCGCCGTAATCCAGACGCTACAGGATGCAGGCGCGAAGGTAACCGGCTACGATCCGGAAGGCATGGCGAATGCCAAACATCTGATCGAGGGCATCGAATATGCTGAAGGGCCTTACGAAGCGGCACAGGATGCGGATGCGCTGGTGATCGTGACCGAGTGGAACCAGTTCCGCGCGCTCGATCTAAACCGCCTCAAGTCCACCATGAAAAGCCCGGTTCTTGTCGATCTGCGCAACATCTACCGTGCCGACGAGGTCACCGCTCACGGCTTCTCCTATTCCAGCATCGGTCGCGCGGAATAAGCACAGGAAGGCATCTCTGACATGCGTTATCTGATCACCGGCACGGCGGGTTTCATCGGCTTCCATCTGGCAAAACGTCTGCTGGACGATGGCCATTTCGTGGTCGGCTTCGATGGTATGACGCAATATTACGATGTTGCCCTGAAGGAAAAGCGCCACGCGATCCTCTCCCGCTCCAACGGCTTCAAGGCTTCCATCGGCATGCTGGAAGACGCGGACGCGCTGAACCGCGCCGCCGATCTGGCCGAGCCGGAGGTGATCATCCACCTCGCAGCACAGGCAGGCGTGCGTTACAGCATCGAGTGCCCGAAGGATTACGTGAATTCCAACCTGATGGGCTCCTGGAACATACTGGAACTGGCGAAAACGCTTCAGCCCAAGCATCTTCTGCTGGCCTCCACATCCTCCATCTATGGTTCGAACGAGAAGGTTCCGTTCGCGGAAAGCGACCGCGCGGACGAGCCGATGACGATCTATGCCGCGACCAAGAAGTCGATGGAGCTGATGGCGCACAGCTATGCCCATCTGCACAAGGTGCCGACGACCGCGTTCCGCTTCTTCACCGTCTATGGTCCGTGGGGCAGGCCGGATATGGCGCTGTTCAAATTTGTCGATGCGATCCTGAAGGGTCAGCCGATCGACATTTACGGTGAAGGCAAGATGAGCCGGGATTTCACCTATATTGACGATCTCGTGGAGGGCATCATTCGCCTCAGCCACATTGCGCCTTCGGAAGACAACCGCGTGACCGGAGAAGGTGTTACGGATACGCTGTCCAGACATGCGCCATTTCGTGTCGTCAATATCGGCGGCGGACAGCCGGTGGAACTGATGCGTTTCGTGGAAACCGTCGAGACCGTGCTTGGTCAAAAAGCCATCCACAACATGCTTCCCATGCAGCAGGGAGACGTGCCGCGCACCTATGCGTCACCCGATCTTTTGCGCGCCTTGACAGGCTATGCGCCGGAAACGCCCGTCGAAACGGGCGTCGCCTCTTTCGTGGATTGGTATCGCAACTGGCGGACTGAAAAGGCGTAGGCCTTTTAGCTTTTAGCTTTCCGCCTCTGCGCCTTCATCATTGCGTAGCAATCCCGCAATGGCTGCGCAGTTTGGATCGCTCGTGTCGAGCATTTGCACCGGCGAGGTCCAGCCGAGCGAGAAGCCAGCGGCAGTCGCAATAGCCCAGCCCGGCTGTTCACCTGCACGCTTCAACAATTGCGGTGCCTGACTTACAATACACTGCTGCGACTGCTGAATGATTTGAGTGGATGCATTCGCCCTGTCCAGATGCTCGCGCACCTGCGCCTGAAGCGGATCGACAACGAAAAGCGTGATGAACCACGCGGCAATATCTGAAAGCATGAGAAAACCTCTGCACCATCGGCGTCATGTCGGAAACGGTCCGACATCGTGAAAGCGCCGGGACTTTCACCAGAGGGGCCCGGACCAGCGGGTCGAGAGAGATGTAGGAGAAGGGTCGCCTTCTTCAAGACGACGATCCGAAAATTTCGCAGCGGCTCATAAAGTCTCAAGCGTTGGCGCGCGATAGCGGATGTGGCAGGCGTCTTCTCCGTGGCGTTCGACATCCACATCGACGCCGAAGACATCCATGATCAGTTGACGCGTGAAGACATCGCATGGTTTGCCCAGAGCTACGAGTTCGCCCGATTTCATGACCGCGATGCGGTCACAGAACATGGCCGCATGATTGAGATCATGCAGCGCCGCGGCAACCGTCAGCTTCTGCTTGCGCACCAGATGCAGAAGCGCAATCTGGTGGCCGATATCGAGATGGTTGGTCGGCTCGTCCAGCAGCAGAATTCTCGGCTCCTGGGCAAGGGCGCGTGCAATATGCAGACGCTGGCGCTCCCCGCCGGAAAGCGTATGCCACATGCGCTTGCCAAAGCCCTCCATATCCACATCCACCAATGCCTGATTAACGATTGCATCGTCATGGGCAGACCATGGAGAAAGGGCTCCGAGATGAGGAATACGCCCAAGCTCTACCGCCTGACGCGCATTGATCCGCTCCTGCGTTTCCGCCTGCTGTTCGACCAGCGCGATGTGACGCGCAATGTCGCGTCTCTGGAGCAGGTCCATGGGCGTTCCATCCAGGGATACCTCACCCGCGCGCGGCTTTCTGAGACCGGAGAGAATGGACATCAGGCTGGTCTTGCCAGATCCGTTCGGGCCGACGATGCCAAGAAACTCACCCTCGGACAGATCGAGGCTGACATTTCTGACGATCTCCACACCCCCTGCCGACCAGCTGAGATTTTTTGCTGAAAGCATTACGCCGCCCTCCGCCGCTGGGACAGGATGAGCGCGAAAGCTGGCGCGCCAAACAGCGCGGTTATAACCCCGATGGGCAGCACCTGCCCCGCAATGATCGTGCGCGACAGTATATCCGCCGCAATCATGAAGATGGCGCCGATGATCGCAGCGGCGGGAAGCAGGCGCCCGTGGCGAACACCGACGACGAGGCGCGCGGCGTGAGGAATGACCAGACCGATGAAACCGATGGATCCGACGATGCTGACCATGACAGCCGTCATCAGCGCCGAGATACCCGTCAGTACCACATAGACGCGACGCACCGGAATGCCGAGCGACGCGGCGGATTCAGCGCCGAAGGTGAAGGCGTCCAAGGCGCGGGCATGCCAGAGACAGACGACAAGGCCAAGGATCGCAACCGGCAGCGCCAGCGAGACATCCGGCCAGCGAACACCGGAAAGATTGCCCAGAAGCCAGAACATGATGCCACGCGCCTGTTCCGCATTGGCCGACTTGGTGACGATGAAGGACGTCAGCGCGTTGAACAGCTGCGACCCCGCAACGCCTGCCAGAATGATCGCGCTATTGCCGCTTCCAGCCCGCAGCGCCAGCAATGTGACGAGGGCGAAGGCAACAAGTGCGCCTAGAAAGGCCCCGAGCGGCATGGTGAGCATGCCCGCCCCGAAACCGAGAATGGCAACACCGACTGCGCCCGTCGAAGCTCCAGCGGAAATGCCCAGAATATAAGGATCTGCCAGCGGATTGCGCAGCAGCGATTGCAGCACGACGCCAGAAAGCGCCAGGGCCGCCCCGCAACAGGCGGCAACCACTGCCCGGCTTAACCGGTAATTCCAGACGATACCCTCATCGATGGCATCCAGCGGATAACCCGCATGCCACAGGCGGTTGGCCACCGTCTTGGCGACGACATCCATGGGAATGGATGTCTCGCCAATCGATGCGCCAAGCCACAGCGCCAGCAAGAGGCACCCGGCCGCAATGGCGGCGGCACGGGCATAGATTAAAGGAACCGGCATCGGCTTACTTCGTCAGGCCAAGCTGAACGACCTGATCCGCCAGCACTTCGATGCCTTCGATCGTGCGGATCGTCGGGTTCATGGCCTGCGCATCCATAACCACGATGTGGTCCTGCTTGACGGCGGGCATCAGGCTAGCAACCGGGTCCTCTTTCAGAAACTTCTGTTTCACGGCAGCGTCGTCAGCCGGATAACGGCGACGGTCCATCTTGCCAGCAACAATGATGGTCGGCTGCGACTTCGCAATGGTTTCCCAGCCCACGGTCGGCCATTCCTCATCGCTGTCGATGACGTTTTTGATACCAAGCGCCGACATGATGTAGCCCGGCGCGCCATTCTTGCCCGCGACATAGGGGTCGATATCCAGTTCGGCGCTGGAGAACCAGAAGACGGCGGACAGCTTGCCATCAACTGAGGCAATCTTCTGCCTTGCTGCTTCTTCGCGGGATTTCAGATCGGCAATCAGCTTCTCGCCGCGATCCTGCACGTTGAAGATTTGCGCAAGTTCGGAGATTTCCTGATAGATCTGGTCCATCGTAAATACGGAGTGACGCACGCCATCACCACCGCCGGAATTGTCCTTGCCCGTGCAATCCGAAGGGGACGTATAGACCGGAATGCCAAGTTCCTCGAACTGCTCAGGCTTGGCCACCACGCCTTCCGAACCGACATGCCACTGGAACTGCGCGGTTACCAGATCGGGCTTCTCGGCAAGCACGCTTTCGAAGCTCGGATCATTATCCGCCAATCGCTTTACCTTGGCATTGGCCTCCTCATAGCCTTTGATGACCGGGCCGATCCAGACTGCTGTTCCCACCACCTTGTCTGCCAGCCCGAGCATATAGAGGATTTCCGTCGTGCTCTGGCCGATGGAGACCGTGCGCTCTGGAGCGTGGGTGAAGGTCACGTCCCTTCCGCAATTCTCCAGCGTCAATGGATAGCTGGTTTCCGCAGCCTGTGCGGATGTGGCAGCCATCGAAAGTGCAGCCATGGCTGCTGCAAGGATGGCGCGGCTTAAGTTAATTGTCATGTTCCGATAGTCCCCGAAATCGCCAGCTGCGCGTTACAGCGCAAAGCCGTCATGTGAAGGTGAATGAACATCCATTCCGCAGCCACACGCGAAGGACCGTTTTGAAACCGGAAAAAGAGCAGATTGAATATGGCGCCGGTTGGCGCAAACAACGATCATGACGTCTCCTGTTCAGGGCATCCCCGCCCGTGACATTGGAATGAACTCTCGACGGCAGGTCTCCTGGCTCACGGATGATCGTCTTGCCCGCCTTCCCACGATGACTCGCAGTGGCCTGACGCAAGTGTGCGTCACGAGTGCTCGACAATCCGCTTACAGTTGCGGGGGCAGCCACGGCATTGAAGCAATGCCTCTCACCGTGTTCCCTATTATTCCTTGCGATCTCTCGCTTGGAACCGTCGCGGACCAGATAGAACTATTTGGCTTCCGCCGTCAAGCGCTGATTTGTAATGTTATTACATATCAAAAACAATACACTTATCATTGCGAAACTAAAGAAAATGGCCGGAAAATCCGGCCATTTCCAAATATTCAGATGATCGTCGTCAGCGCTCAGGGAAGCTTATAGGCAATCACGTAATCGCCCGGCTTCGTGCCAACGGAACCGTGCCCGCCAGCGACTATGACGACATATTGTTTTCCGTCATCGAGCGCATAGGTCATGGGCGTTGCTTGCCCACCCGCTGGCAGTCTGGCTTCCCAAAGCTGTTTGCCGCTCGTCAGATCATAGGCACGAAGATAATCGTCCACTGCCGCGCCGAGGAAGGCCACGCCGCCCTTGGTGATCATCGGGCCGCCGATGCCGGGAACGCCGACCTTGAAGGGAAGCGGTAGCGGTGTCATGTCGCGGACAGTGCCGTTCTTATGCTTGTAGGCAATCTTGCCGGTTCTGAGATCGGCACCGGCCACATAGCCCCATGGCGGCGCCTGGCATGGAATGCCGATAGGGCTGAGGAACGGACCCATCAATACGCCATATGGCGCGCCATCGTTACGGTTCAGACCCTGCTCGCTACCCTTTTCATCCTGTCCCTTCGGGGGAATCTGGGCACGTGGAACGAGCTGCGAGGTGAAGGCCAGATAGGTCGGCATGCCGAACATGACCTGACGTTCAGGATCTACCGCAACGCTACCCCAGTTGAAGGTACCGAAGTTACCCGGGTAAACGAGAGTGCCATTCAGCGATGGCGGCGTGTAACGGCCTTTATAGTTCAGTTGGTGGAACTTGATGCGGCAAGCCAGCTGGTCGAACATGGAGACGCCCCACATGTTCTTTTCCTGAAGCGGCTCCGGCTTGAAGCTCAAGGCAGAGGTCGGCTGCGTCGGCGCGCTGAAGTCTTCAGGGATGGCGCCACTCGGAGCAGGCTCTTCCGTCACGGCCAGGATAGGGTCGCCGTTCCGCCGGTCCAGCACATAGATATCGCCCTGCTTCGTCGGGCCAACGAGTGCCGGCACGGTCTGGCCATCCGGCTTCGTAATGTCCAGCAGGACAGGCTGTGCCGGTACGTCCATATCCCAAAGGTCGTGATGGACGAATTGCTTTACCCAGCGATCCTGCCCGGTGTTCACATCCAGAGCCACGATGGACGAGGAATATTTCTCTACATTCTCGCTCCGACCCATGCCGAGCTGGTCAGGAACTTGATTTCCCAGTGGGATGTAGACGAGCCCAAGCGCTTCATCGACACTAAAAACGGACCAGCTGTTGGGAGAGTTGGTCGTATAGGTCTGACCCGGCTGAAGCGGTTGGGTCTGGGTAGGGTTTCCGGAATCCCAGTTCCACAGCAGTTCGCCGCTGTTCACATCGAAGGCGCGGATGACGCCGGACTGTTCCTGGGTGGAGTAGTTGTCGTTGACCGCACCGCCGATAATGATCTTGTTGCCGACGATGGCGGGCGGGGAGGTAGAGTAATAATAGCCAGCCGGATTGTATTGCATGCCGACTTCGAGATGCAGCGTGCCCTGATCCGCGAAAGAGGAGCAGACCTGACCTGTTCCGGCATCGAGCGCAATCAGACGTGCGTCGGAGGTTGGAAGATAGACGCGGGCAGCGCATTGCGAACCCGCCTGGGCGGTGGGCTCTGCGTAATAGGTCACACCGCGGCATGTCTGGTGCTGACGGTCGGGATTGAGACCGACATTCGGATCGTATTTCCACTTTTCCTTGCCGGTCGCAGCATCCACGGCGATAGCCCAGTTGTGCGGAGTGCAGAGGTACAACGTGTTGCCGACCTTCAGCGGCGTAACCTGATATGTCGTCTCGCCCACATCTTGCGGCAGCTTCACGTCGCCGGTCTGATAGCGCCACGCCTCTTTCAGCTCACCGACATTTTCAGTGTTGATCTGCGTCAGCGGAGAATAGCGCTGGCCGTAAGACGTGCGGCCATATTGGTGCCATTCATTATCCGGAACCGGATTGCCATAGGATGGCGAATTATTGACGATCTCGGTGGGCAGATTGCCCTCCTGATCATGCGGGTCTTGCGTCATTGCGAAGGCTGCGACGCCGATGGACGCAATGACGACTGCCAGAAGCGGAACGGCGTTCGCGCCATACCGGATGCCGGTGGGGCTGACGAAGCCGAGGGGCTTTCTGATCCATGGCATCAACAACCAGATACCGATGACGATGATCAGGCCACCGCGTGGCCCAAGCTGCCACCAGTCGAAACCCACTTCCCAGACAGCCCAGCCAAGCGTGGCGAGCACGAACAGCGCATAGAAATGCAGCGCTGCCTTGTTTCTCTTGAAAAGAAGAATTGCGGTGACGACGAAAGCGAGACCCGCGAGAACATAATAAAAGCTTCCACCCAGCATGACGAGCTGAGAGCCAAAGCCAAAAATCGCCAGTCCGATCAACGTCAGGACGACGGCGGTAAACGTAATTGCCATAATGAGGCCCCCGATGGATTCCCGACCGAACAAACAGCCTTGGCCTCAAAAAAGTTCCAAAAAAAACGTATTTTAGCGATCTGCGGCGGTATGCGGGCACCGGTTGGGAGGCAGCCTGACAGGGGCTGCCTCCGTTATTTTATCAGGCCGCATCCACTGTCTGCCGAATACGAACCTTGTCGATGTTGCGGCCATCGAGCGCCACCACCTCGAAAATCAGCGCGCCATAGGCGACCGTCGCGCCCTCCTCCGGAAGATGGCCGAGACGCCAGAGAATGAGACCGGCCAGCGTGGAATAGCGGTCCGCATCGTCCACGAGATCGATTTCCAGAAGCTTGGAGATGTGGCGTATGTCGATCCAGCCATCCACCAGAAGCGAGCCATCCTCCGCGCGCTCGACGGTCAGCTTCTCGTCATTATCATCGGTAAATTCTCCAGCGATGGCCTCCAGCAGATCCGTAGGCGTCACAATGCCTTCCAGTGAGCCGTACTCGTCCAGAACGATGGCCACCTGTACCGGTGACTGACGCAACTGCTCCAGAAGGCGCAGCGCGTTGACACTTTCATGCACCACGAGCGGCTGGCGCAGCGACCGGTCGAAATCGAATTTTCCTGTCTCGAGAAAATCGCGCAGCAAATCCTTTGCGAGTGCGACGCCCAGGAACTCATCGAGATTGTCGCGCGCGATGAGGAAGCGGGAGCGCCCGGTTTCAAGCACCTTGCGCTGCAATTCCTCATGGCTGTCTTCGATATCCAGCCAGTCGATGTCGAGCCGCGGCGTCATCAGCGAACGGGCGGAACGATCCGCGAGTGACAACACGCTTTCGATCATTTCGTGTTCTGCTGGCGTGAAGAGTTCGCTTTCAGAGGCACGCTCCGCGATCACATCGGCAGTATCACCCAGCGATGTTTCGCTTTTACGGCGGCCGAGCAGCGAGAGGACGGCATTTGCCGTGCGTTCCCGCAAATCCCCCGTCGACATGAATTTTTCACGGTTGCGCCGCCCGATCTGGTTGAAAGCTTCGATCAGAACCGAGAAGCCGATGGCGGCATAGAGATAGCCCTTCGGAATATGGAAGCCCAGACCTTCGACGATCAGGCTGAAGCCGATCATCATCAGGAAGCCGAGGCAAAGGATGACGACGGTCGGATGCTTGGAGACGAAGGCCATGAGCGGCTTGGAGGCAAGCAGCATGACGCCAACCGCAACGATGACGGCAATCATCATGACAGAGAGATGCTGCACCATGCCGACAGCGGTGATCACGCTATCCAGCGAGAATACGGCATCGAGAACGACGATCTGTACCAGAACCTGCCAGAAAACCGCATGTTCGATGCGGCCTTCCTTATGCTCGCCATGGCCTTCCAGCCGCTCATGCAATTCCATAGTGCCCTTGAACAGCAGGAAGAAGCCGCCGAAGAGCAGGATGAGATCGCGACCGGAAATTTCGAGACCGAGGACCGTGAAAAGGGGCGCCGTCAGCGTGACGATCCACGCGACCGAGGCCAGCAGCACGAGACGCATGCCGAGCGCGAGGCTGAGGCCGATCAGGCGGGCCTTTTCACGCTGATGCTCCGGCAGCTTGTCTGCCAGAATGGCGATAAAAACGAGATTGTCGATCCCGAGCACGATCTCGAGGACGATAAGGGTGGCGAGGCCCGCCCAAGCGGCCGGGTCTGTCATCCATTCAAATATCATGGTGGATCAATGGCGCACCGCTTCGGGTGGCCGCTCCTTCTGTTCTGGATTGGGAAAACAAAAAAACCGCCCATTGCAATGGGCGGCGGCAAAAAGGACGCACAATGGACGACGGCTGACCCGGTTTTCGGCAGGTCGCTTTGGTCATCAGCATTTCAGAGCTTATCGTCCGAACCGTAATCATCTCGGCAATCTTCGAGATGACGGAACGGACATGCGCAATCGGGTGTCCATGGCTGGACCATTAGCAGAAGCACACCTTCAATGCCAGTGGCTTCGCGCTGTGGTTTATCAGGAGCGTGAAATTGGCGGAAGTAAAGCCTGAAACACGTTCAGGCTGTATCACCTCACAGCGCAAAGTCGTTGAAGGCGCGCTCGATTTCTTCACGGCCAGCAGAAGACGCAATCAGCGACGCAAGCAGGATTCGCGCCTGACCGGGCCTCAGCGTGCGCGAATGTACGGCACCGACCTCGCCCATGTCATGCCCGCCGCCGCCGCCGCCATAACCCGCGACAAGACGACCGACTGGAACGCGGCTGGAAACGACGACCGGAACGCCTTTTTCCGCGCAACGCTTTACCGCCTGCACGACGCGCGCATTCGCATTGCCCGAGCCAAGGGCGGAAAGCACGATACCTTTCGCACCCGCATCGAGGCTGGCGTCGATATGGGTGGCTTCGCAGCCAGGATAGATGGCGACGATATCGACGCGAATGGCATCAACGGCAGCTGACATTTCAGGGCTTGCGGCAATGGCGGCAGGACCTGCCAGCTCGAACGCATCCCGCTCATCTGCGGAGCGCTTGTAAAGGCCCCAGACCGGCAGAAGCTTTCCGCCGAAACAGAGAAGAACGCCCTTTTCAACATTGTCTTCATTGGCGGCAGCGGCAATGGCAGCGCTGAGGTTTTCAGGGCCATCCGCTTGCGGATTGTCTGCGGTAAATTGCGCACCGGTGAAAACGACCGGCTTTTTGAGCCTGTGCTGAAGATGGACGAGAAGAGACGTTTCTTCCATCGCGTCCGTGCCATGCAGCACGACAACGCCGGAAATTTCAGGGTCGGCCAGCTCCGCCGCAACCGCGTTGCTGATGGTCTGCATGTCGGAAATCGTCAGGCTGGACGAATCCTTCGCCATCAGTTCCACGGGCTTCAGCGCGATGTGATCCGCTGAAAGACCGGACAGCAGGTTTTCGCCCGTCAACGATGGCTTGGCTGCACCGCTCTCATCGCGCATGCTGGCAATGGTTCCGCCGGTGGCAATGACTGCCACCAGCTTCTCGGCTTTATCGATATTATCTGCTTGGTTCACTGCTGGCCCCGCGCACCAGTGTCATTCAACATCTGGGCTTTCGACAGCTCCTGAATTCGACCGCGCATCAGATACCACCCCCCAACAAGAGTCGGTGCGATGATGATAAGCGATCCAACGGTCCATGAGCCCGCCGGATAATCGAATGCCATCAGCACCAGAACACCAAAAAGGAAGACAAGCGTAAGGATGCCCGTGTAAGGCGCGCCGATCATGCTGAATTCCGGACGCTGCATCTTCCCCTGCCGGGACAGATGCCACAGCTTGAGCTGGCATAACACGATGACGCCCCATGCGCAAATGATACCCAATGCGGCGAGATTGAGTGCGATTTCAAATGCTTCCGCCGGAACGACGGCGTTGAGAATGACGCCGAGCACGGTAACGACTGCCGTTACCGCAATACCGCCATAGGGCACGCCTGCCTTGTTCATCTTGGCGAGTGCTGCCGGAGCAGAACCCGAAACCGCCATGGAATGCAGGATGCGGCCTGTCGAATAAAGACCGGCATTCAGCGACGAAAGCACCGCCGTCAGAACGACGAGGTTCATGACGATATCCGCACCTTCGATACCGATAGAGCCGAAGAAGGTCACGAACGGGCTCTCGCCAGCCTTATAGGCCGTGTAGGGCAGAAGCAGCGTCAGCAGCAGAACCGAACCGACATAGAAAACCAGCAGGCGGAAGACCACGGTGCGGATCGCGCCGGGGATGACCTTGCGCGGGTCTTCGGTTTCGCCAGCGGTCGTTCCAATCAACTCGATGGACGCATAGGCAAACAGAACACCCTGAATGATGATGAAGGCTGGCAGGATGCCATTGGGGAAGAAACCACCATTATCGGAAATCAGGCTGAAGCCGGTGACATGGCCTTCGATCGGCGTACCGAAAATGACGAAGTAAACACCGACAACGAGGAAGGTGAACAGCGCCACGACCTTGATCAGGCTGAACCAGAACTCCAGTTCACCAAACACCTTGACCGACAGCATGTTCATGCCAAGCACGATGATGAGCGCGCTGAGTGCAAAGACCCACTGGTCGATGCCCTGCATCCACGGCACATATTGCTTGAAGAAATTCATGTAGAGCGCGACGGCGGTCACATCCGCGACCGATGTCATGGCCCAGTTCATCCAGTACATCCAGCCCACGGCAAAGGCCATCTTCTCGCCGTAAAACTCACGGGCGTAGGAAACGAAAGAACCGGATGTCGGGCGATGCATGATCAGCTCGCCAAGTGCGCGAAGCACCAGAAAGGCGAAGAATCCGCAGAGCGCGTAAACGAAAATGAGCGCTGGCCCGGCAACGGCAAGACGCCCGCCTGCACCGAGGAAAAGCCCGGTGCCGATGGCGCCGCCAATGGCGATCATCTGAATTTGCCGTGGCTTGAGCGCCTTGTGATAGCCAAGGTCTTCCTGAATTTCGACCTGACGTTCTCTATTTGCTTGATTTACATTATCCACTGGTGTCGCTCCTCCCTCAGAGCTATTTTCCATCAGTTTGATCCGTCAGCCATCGATTGTGGCTTGACGGCAATATTGATCTTTCGGCTTGGAAGCCATCAATTTCAGGGGCTAAATGCGCCCCGCTGTAATGCTGTATGACAGATTTTTCGACCCATTAATGATCCTCCAAGGCCGCGTCAACCCTCATCCCTACCATTGACCTATCCGTTCGCCCAAGATATCACAAGCAAAATCTGTCATGCAGCTTTACAGATTTTATGTGATCGACTTGGAGGAAGAAGTGATCGATACGCGTCAGGAAAAAGATTTACTGGGTCAGAAGGACATTCCGAGTGAGGCTTACTGGGGAGTTCACACCGCACGCGCCGCGGATAATTTCCAGATTACTGGGACGACGATCAGCCGTTTTCCCTATCTTATCCGCGGTCTGACCTTCGTGAAGGAAGCGGCGGCACGCGCCAACCACGAACTTGGTCTGCTCGACCAGCTTCAGCTCGACGCCATCGTTCAGGCTTGCCGGGAAATTCGCGACGGCGCACTGCATGACCAGTTCATCGTAGACGTTATTCAAGGCGGCGCGGGTACATCCACCAACATGAATGCGAATGAGGTGATCGCCAACCGAGCGCTGGAAATTCTCGGGCACATCAAGGGTGACTACACGCATCTGCACCCCAACGACCACGTCAATCTTAGCCAGTCCACCAACGATGCCTATCCGACCGCCATCAATGTCGCGCTAATCGAATCCATCGATGAACTCGCAGCCTCGATGCTCGTTCTTCAGGATGCCTTCGAGCGGAAGGCGCGGGAGTTCGACGGCATTCTAAAAGTGGGACGCACGCAGTTGCAGGACGCCGTGCCCATGACGCTCGGCCAGGAATTCCGCACCTTCGCCGTGATGCTGGGAGAGGACCGCTCCCGGCTGATCGAATCCGCTGCCCTCCTGCACGAGATCAATCTCGGCGCGACCGCCATCGGCACCGGCTTGAACGCGCCCGCCGGTTATGCCGCATTGGCGTGCAAGCATCTGGTTCAGCTGACCGGAAGACCGCTGGTCACCGCCAGCGACCTGATCGAGGCAACGCAGGATCCGGGTGCCTTCGTGCATCTTTCCGGCGTGCTGAAGCGGGTCGCCGTCAAGCTTTCCAAGACGTGCAACGATCTGCGCCTGCTATCGTCCGGGCCGCGTGCGGGCATCGGAGAGATCAATCTGCCATCGGTTCAGGCGGGCTCCAGCATCATGCCGGGCAAGGTCAATCCGGTCATTCCCGAGGTCGTCAATCAGGTCGCTTTTGCCGTCATCGGTAACGATATCACCGTGACCATGGCGGCAGAGGGTGGGCAGCTTCAGCTGAATGCCTTCGAGCCGATTATCGTCAAGGCGTTGTCGGAAAGCTTTGCGCAGCTTAGCGCCGCCTGCCGCACGCTTGCTGAACGCTGCGTCGATGGCATTACCGCCAATATCGACATCATGGCGAGACGCCTTGAAGAATCCATCGGCATTGCGACGGCACTCAATCCTTTGATCGGCTATTATGCCGCAACGGAAGTGGCGCGCGAAGCATTGGCCAGCGGCCGAACGGTGCCGCAGGTGGTGCTTGAGAAGGGCTATATGAGCGCGGAGCAGCTGATCGAAGCGCTGAGGCCGGAATTGCTGGCGAATATTTCGGCACCCATCCCGCCGAGCGTGGCCAAACCAGCCGCATAATTGGATTGGGAACTCTGTCGGAGGGTACATCACCCTCCGGCGGAGATCACGCCGACTTGGTATCGTCACCCATAATGGCGGTAACCACCTGCTTCACCTTGCCGAGATGAGCTTCCATGGCGTTGCGCGCCGCCTCATCCGATCCGGCGGCAATCGCCTCCGCAATCACCCGATGCTCGACATTCGATGCAACACGCCGATGCGCCATCAGATTGAGCAACTCCGATTGCTGGCTGACCGATTCGCGCGCATCCGCCACGACTTTGGCAAACAGCGAATTGCCGGATGCCTGCGCGATGGCGCTGTGAAATTCCGAATCCAGACGCACCCATTTGTGGGGATCTTCCTGCGCATCCATTGCATCGCAGAGCTTCAAAATATGCGCCAACTGCGCATCCGTCTTGCGAAGTGCTGCCCAACCGGCTGCGGGCACTTCGATGAAGGGGCGTGCCTCCATCAGATCACGGGCGGAATAGCCGCCGTAACGCAGTTCATTGCGCGGAGAATCTGTCAGGACGAATGTGCCGCTGCCCGTGCGCGTCTGCGTCATGCCCAGTGTTTGTAGCGAACGCAAAGCCTCCCGAACAATCGGTCGGCTCACGCCATAACGCCCCGCCAGATGCGTCTCGGAAGGCAAACGCGTGCCTACCGTCAACCGCCCTGAAACGATGGCTGACCGCAAATCCTCAAATACCGATTCTGCCGCATTCTTGCGGCTAACCGGGTTCGCCTCGTATATCCAATCCGCCCCTGCACTCATATTATCAACTTTTCCAAACATAGGATATTTGTCAAGGAGGTCTGCACCGGGAAAGCGTGGACGGCGACAATAAAGAAGCCCACAAAACCAGCAATAAGATTAAATTTTAATCATGATGAAAAAGATTGCATTTATTTGTGCGCTGCGTCATTGATGCTGGCATGACGCTGCGCGACCTCACCATTCTTGTCATCGATGAAAACGCCATTCGCGCCTCGATTATCGAGGAAGGATTGCGCGAGGCGGGGCATATGCGCGTGACCGTCATTCACGAAGTCAACGGCGTTGCGCGTACCATCGAGACATTGCAGCCGGACGTGATCGTCATCGATCTCGAAAACCCGAACAGAGATATGATGGAGCACCTGTTCCAGCTGACCCGCACCGTCAGCCGCCCGATTGCCATGTTCGTGGATCGCTCCGATACCGCCTCCATCGAGGCCGCAGTGGAAGCGGGCGTTTCGGCTTACATTGTGGATGGACTAAAAAAGGAGCGGGTGAAGCCGATCCTCGACATGGCTGTCAGCCGCTTCAACGCCTTCAGCCGCCTGCAAAGGGAACTAGCCGAAGCGAAATCGGCGCTCGAAGATCGCAAGGCCATCGAGCGCGCCAAAGGAATTTTGATGAAGATGCGCGGCCTTTCCGAAGAGGAAGCCTTTGCCCTGCTGCGCCAGACCGCAATGAACGAGAAGAAGAAGCTGTCCGAGATCGCGCAAAGCGTGGTCACGGCTGCCGGATTGCTGATGTGACCGGCAGACACCGGACAAGGAGTGAATGCCATGACGGTAATTGATGATCTCAAGGCCAACCAATCC
>JAAIGF010061800.1_pt1 | contig 50111 bp, 42 predicted proteins | sample 6487441 | NCBI WGS metagenome assembly JAAIGF01 (sample SAMN13974129, study PRJNA590717) | phyllosphere metagenome | biome: pepper field; feature: multiple bacterial spot infested pepper fields; material: pepper leaves; isolation source: leaves from pepper fields | host: Capsicum annuum ...
GATCCGCGTGCAATCGGCACAGGATATGTATGATGCCGTACTGGCAGAATGGGGAAGCACCGATATTATGGTGCAAACAGCAGCTGTAGCCGATTACCGCCCGAAGACCGTTCATCCAACCAAAATGAAAAAGAAAGACGCAGGTCTGCTCCTTGAGCTGGAGAAGACGGTCGATATTTTGCAAAGCTTAGGCGAGCGTAAGCTGGATCAATTCCTGATCGGTTTTGCAGCGGAGACGGAGCAAGTGGCTGAATATGCGATGGACAAGCTCAAGCGTAAACGCTGTGATCTGATCGTAGCCAATGATGTGACAGCTGCGGGTGCAGGCTTTGGTACAGATACGAATCGGGTACAGATTTTTGATGAAAATGGGCTGGTGGATGATCTGCCGCTGATGAGCAAGGATGAAGTGGCTTCGAAGTTGTTACAGCTTGCAGCGAAACGTATGAGCGGGGTGTCTGCCTCATGAGCCGGATTGCCAGGGTGATCGTTGATGTTCCGAGCCGTGGCACTGACCGACCGTTTGATTATTTGATTCCAGACTCGATGCAGGGTTGGGTAGAGATTGGTAGTCGGGTCGGTGTGCCATTTGGCCCGCGTACGCTACAAGGCTTTGTAATCGGATTTGCGGAGCAGTCAGAGACACCGGATATTAAGCTCAAACCGCTCAAGGAACTGCTTGATCTAATCCCACCTCTATCCGAGGATTTGATTGAATTGTCGGCATGGATGAGTGCGCGTTATGCGTGTCACCGTATCACGGCGTTGCAGGCGATGTTGCCCGCGGCGCTCAAAGGCAAGGCAGAGCGTTATATTCGCGTTGCTGATCCATCCGAATGGGGAGAACGGGGCGACACAGCGGCAGCTGATGATGAACCCGCCTTGTTTGAAACGGTGGAAGAATTGGATGAAGCCGAAGCGACGATTGTAGCGCATATTCGCAAGCAGCAGGAAGTGCGCATGGAGCATCTTAGTCGTAAATTTGCGGGTCACGCGGATGTGATCAAGCGTTTGCTACAGCGCGGCGTCTTATCGGAAACGCGTAGCATTCGTGATAAAGTACAGAAAAAGACTGTCCGTACCGTATCCCTGCGATTGCCAGAGGATGAGATCCGCACGATTATCGACGAATTCCCGGCGCGCGCGATGCGGCAAAAGGAAGTGTTAGCCTTTATCGCTGATATTGGCGGCGAAGTGTCGATGAAGGAAATTTTGACGGTGCTTGGCGTTACCGCAGGTACGGTCAAATCGCTGGCAGACAAGGGGTATATTGCAATTCAGGATACCGAAGTATTTCGTGATCCGTATAAGGATCGACATTTTAAACCAAGTCAGCCATTTGTACTCACAGACGAACAGCAGATGGTATACGATGCGATTGTGCAGCGTATTGATAGCCGTACTGAGGGTGAATTTCTGGTACACGGGATTACAGGTAGCGGTAAAACGGAAGTTTATCTGCAGTCTATTCAGCGTGTGATTGAGCAAGGAAGACAGGCGATTATGCTGGTGCCGGAGATTTCGCTTACGCCGCAGATGGTAGAGCGCTTCAAAAGTCGCTTTGGCGATCATGTTGCGGTGCTGCACAGTCGTCTGTCTAGCGGTGAGCGTTATGATGAATGGCGGAAAATTCGCGAAGGTCAAGCGCTCGTAGCGATTGGAGCACGTTCCGCGATCTTTGCACCATTTTCACATCTCGGACTGATCATTATGGATGAAGAGCATGAGACTTCTTACAAGCAAGAGGAAAGTCCGAAGTATCATGCTCGCGATGTCGCTGTGCATCGTGCTCATCAGCATCAGGCAGTCGTTATCCTTGGCTCAGCGACGCCTTCACTGGAAAGTTATCATGCTTCGCGTTCACAAAGTAATGAAGAACTACAGCCGACACTGCTCGAAATTCATGGACGTGCGCTTGGTAGTGAATTGCCAGAAGTACGGATCGTGGATATGAGGGAAGAGCTGAAGGAAGGCAACCGCTCGATGTTCAGTCGTCCGCTGCATGATGCGATCGCAGATCGTCTGGAAAAGAAGCAGCAGACGGTATTGCTGCTCAATCGTCGTGGACACTCCACCTTTGTCATGTGTCGTACATGCGGCTATGTGGCAGAATGTCCGAACTGCGATATTTCGCTGACCTTTCACCAGCGTTCTAACAATCTGCGTTGCCATTATTGCGGTCATGCTGAGCCAGCACCGGAAGTATGTCCGGAGTGTGGAAGTGAGCATATTCGCTACTTTGGTACAGGTACGCAGCGGGTAGAAGAGGAATTAGCGAAGCTATTCCCAGGTATTCGCGTGGTTCGTATGGATGTGGATACGACGACTCAGAAGGGCTCACACGAGAAGTTACTGAATACGTTTCGTGACCGCCAGGCAGATCTACTGCTTGGTACGCAGATGGTAGCGAAGGGACTGGATTTCCCGGATGTGACGCTAGTCGGCGTAATCGCTGCGGATTCGGCACTCCATTTACCGGATTTTCGCGCTGGCGAGAAGACATTTCAGCTGCTCACTCAGGTAGCAGGACGTGCAGGTAGACACCATTTGCCGGGTGAGGTTATTGTGCAGACGTACAATCCCGATCATTATTCGGTTGTCCATGCGAGTAAGCATGATTATGGTTCATTTGTGCGTGAAGAGCTCAAGCATCGTAAGGGGCTTGGTTATCCGCCGTATTGCCGCCTGCTACTCGTCACCTTTTCGCATGAGAAGTTACCGTTGCTTGTACGTATTGCGGAAAATTATGTGCAGATGGTCAAGGATCAGGCACAGCGACTTGGCTGGCTAGGTAGTCTGGAACGCTTCTCCACCGAAGCGCTGGACGTGTTAGGACCGGTTGCGTCACCGATTCCAAGGCTAAAAAATAGATACCGATTCCAATGTATGATAAAATGGCGTGGAGATATGGACGTTGCCCGGCTGGCTGAGTTTATATCTCAGCAGCTTCAGGACAGCGCGCGTGACAAAGAGCTTTTGATCAGCATTGATGTTGATCCACAAGTAATGATGTAGCACAGACTGCCCCGATTACTCGTACAGACAGGCGCCTCAAATGGGGTGCTGGTAGGAGTGACGGGGCTGCTGTGTGCCGATTTTGAAGTTAGCTAGCGCTTAACGATAAGTAAATTGATATGACACAAAGGATGGATGAGACGATGGCAATTCGTATTATTGTAAAAGAACCTGATGAAGTACTACACAAAAAAGCAAAAGAAATTACTAAAATCACTCCGAATGTACAAAAACTGCTGACTGATATGGCAGAGACGATGTACGACGCAGATGGCGTAGGATTAGCTGCTCCGCAGGTAGGCATCCTCAAGCGCGCGATCGTTGTCGATGTTGGAGATGACCATGGACTGATCGAACTCATCAACCCAGAGATCGTAGCAAGCAGTGGCGAGCAATTAGGCTCTGAAGGCTGTCTGAGTATTCCAGCACTGAACGGTGAAGTTCGCCGTGCAATGGAAGTGACGGTAAAGGGTCTGGATCGTGATGGGAATGAGATTACGATTACAGGAAGTGAGCTACTAGCACGTGCACTTCAGCATGAAATTGATCATTTGAATGGCGTACTGTTCACTGATATCGCCGAGCGTGTCTATGATCGTAGACTGGACGAGGAAGGGGAATAAACATTGACCAGAATCGCTTTTATGGGAACACCTGATTTTGCAGTAACCAGCCTGAAGCTTCTGATGGAGCAGGGCATGAATGTGGTCTGTGTGGTCACGCAACCGGACAAGCCACAGGGTCGCAAAAAAATTCTGACACCATCTCCAGTCAAAGCTGCGGCTGTAGAGTACGGATTACCCGTTCTACAACCAACACGGATGCGTAATCCTGAAGCTGTTGCTGAGCTGGCTGCTTATGAGCCAGACCTGATCGTGACGGCTGCCTACGGACAAATTTTACCGAAGGCTGTACTGGATCTGCCACGCCTGGGTTGTGTGAATATTCATGGCTCCTTGTTGCCAAAATATCGCGGTGGTGCACCAATTCAGCGCTGCATCATCAATGGAGAGACCGTAACTGGTATCACGCTGATGTATATGGCGGAAGGCTTGGATACGGGTGATATGATCGCACGTCTTGAAGTAACGATTACGGATGAGGATACATCCGGTACATTATTTGAAAAGATGAGCGTAGCAGGTGCAGAACTATTAAAACAACAGCTTCCACGTCTTCTCGAAGGAAAAGTAGACGCTGAGCCGCAAAATGATGACGAAGCGACCTACGCGCCGAACCTAACACGTGAAGACGAAAAGATCGACTGGAGCAAGGATAGTCGTTCCATTTACAACCAGATTCGTGGTCTGGTGCCATTCGCTGGTGGATTCACTTTATGGAATGGTGATGTATTCAAAGTATGGAAAACACTCAAGCCCGAAGTAGATGCAAGTCTGCCATCAGGAGCTACCGAAGCTGTACCTGGTACGGTGCTGGAATTCAATAAAAACGGAATCGTTATTCGTACAGGTGATGGTGTGCTGACGTTGACTGAGGTACAGCCTGCGGGTAAAAAAGCGCTACGTGCGGCTGACTTTGCACGTGGCAATACGATGACTACAGGCACGGTGCTATCGTGAGTTCATTCGATAAACGCCCATCACAGCCATCGACAGGTAATGCCAAAGGTAGCAAAGGCAAGCGTCCATCATCGTCAGCGCCAGCAAACCGTAACCAATCGGTTAAGAAGCCGCAAGGCGCTAAGTCGGTCGGAGCGCGCAAGTTGTCTGCTCGCGATGTTGCCTTGAATGTACTGACAGACGTAGAATCCAGCGGTTCATACAGTAATCTGCAGCTCAATCAGGCGTTAATACAAGCGGGATTAGAACGTGCAGATGCTGGACTGACAACGGAGATTGTGTACGGTACAATTTCACATCTGAATACGATTGATTATTTTCTCGGTCGCTTTGTAGCGAAGGGAATGCATAAGCTACAGCCGTGGGTGCGAAGCTTACTACGATTGAGCTTTTACCAGATCTATTATCTTGATCGCATTCCGGCTCATGCTGCCGTGAATGAGGCGGTGAATATTGCGAAGCGCCGCGGGCATCAAGGGGTGTCCGGTATGGTGAACGGTGTACTACGTAATGTACTGCGCCAATTGGACGAACTTGTGATCCCCGAGGGCTTACCCGTAGTACAGCGAATCTCGCTACAATATTCTCATCCCGAGTGGCTTGTGCAGCGCTGGATCGAGCAATTTGGCGAAGAGACTGCTGAGCAGATCTGTATGTCCAATAATGAACCGCCTGCAGTGAGTGTGCGTGTGAATACCCATGCAACGACTCGTGAGCAAATGCTAACTACGCTTAATGATGCTGGTTATTATGCACAGCCGTCAGCATTGGCTCCAGATGGCATTTTAGTGGGTGGAAGTGGCAATATGGCATTGACCGATTGGTATCGTGAAGGACTATTGTCGATTCAAGATGAAAGCTCGATGCTGGTTGCTGAAGCGGTACAGCCCGAGCCAGGCATGAGTGTACTGGATTGCTGCGCGGCGCCAGGTGGGAAGACGGCTCACATGGCAGAGAAGATGCACAATCAGGGGCAGATTATTGCTAACGATATTCATGAGCATAAGCGCAAGCTGATCGACGATCAGGCCCAGCGCTTGCATCTGTCGATCATTGATACCGCAGTAGGTGATGCAATGGAACTAGCAGATCGTTATCCCGCAGCGTCGTTTGATCGTATTTTGCTAGATGCTCCTTGTTCTGGACTTGGCGTCATTCGCCGTAAGCCGGATCTGAAATGGAACAAGTCCGCTTCGGATATTAAAGAAATTGCAGCGCTACAGCGTAAGCTGCTGGAGCGTGTATCAACCTTACTCAAACCGGGTGGTATCCTCGTGTACAGCACATGTACGATTGAGCAAAATGAGAATGAGGATGTGGTTCGTCATTTTATGGCGACACATTCTGAATTTGAGCCTGTTGCCATCCCGCTTCTCGCAGATGGAGCAGCATCAACGGTAAGCTCAGATGCTGGAATTTCTTCGGTCGGTGTGCAGATTTTGCCACAGGATTATCATTCAGATGGCTTTTACATTGCTGCTTTGCGCCTTAAGCCCTAAGATGCTTATGAGCGAACAGCAATCATAATGTAAGGTATAGAGGCAAGAAGATAGCTTGGATACAAGATGCACAGGTAAAGTAAAGCCTACAGCGGGCCCGTCAGGAGATGCTTTAGCAAGATTACAGCACCAATTGGCGGCGCGCCCCTTTAGGCTTTCTTTGTTTTGTGCTAAAATAGTAAAGATGTCAACACGATAGTAAAGAACAGATGTCATGTTGTACTGTAATTGTGGCGACACAAAATAAATTTAAGATATGAAGAATAGGTGTGATAAATCCAATGAAACCCTTTATATATGATTTCTCTCTGGAAGATCTCCAGAACTGGGTGAAAGAAAATAATGAGCCTGCATTCCGGGCAACGCAAATTTTTGACTGGCTGTATGTGAAGCGCGTAACTTCGTTTGAGGAAATGACGAATCTTTCCAAAGGGCTGCGTGCGAAGCTGAACGACCAGTTTTCTTTTGTTCTATTAAATGAGATTACCAAGCTACAATCCAAAGATGGTACGGTCAAATTCCTGTTCGGTCTGCATGATAACCATGCGATCGAGACGGTTATTATGCGCCATAACTACGGTAACAGCATCTGTGTTACGACGCAGGTCGGTTGCCGCATCGGTTGTACGTTCTGCGCATCCACACTGGGTGGTCTGAAGCGTAATCTGACTGCAGGTGAGATCGTAGCACAGGTTGTTCAAGCGCAGAAGATTCTGGATGAAACGAATGAGCGTGTGAGCAGTATCGTTATTATGGGTTCGGGTGAACCGTTTGAGAACTATGATGCAACGATGACATTCCTGCGCATTATGATTCACGAAAAAGGACTGAACATCGGGCAACGTCACATTACCGTATCCACAAGCGGTATCGTACCAAGCATTTATAAGTTCGCTGATGAAAATACACAGATTAATCTGGCGATTTCCATCCACGCACCAAATGATAAGCTGCGTTCCAAGCTGATGCCAGTTAACCGCCGCTTCCCATTTGATGATGTGATGGAATCTCTGCGTCATTATATGGATAAAACCGGTCGCCGTATCACATTTGAATACGCACTGATCGGTGGGGTCAACGATCGTCCAGAGCATGCGGAAGAACTCGGTAATGTTCTGAAAGATATGATGTGTCACGTGAACCTGATCCCGGTAAACTATGTGCCTGAGCGCGATTATGTACGTACGCCGCGCAAAGATATTTTCGAATTTCAACGTATTCTGGCTGACAAAGGTGTTAACGTAACAATCCGCCGTGAGCAGGGACATGATATCGCTGCTGCCTGTGGACAATTGCGTGCGAAGCACATGGAGTCTACTGCGAGGTGATCGGTGTTGATTAAAACAGCACAGTTAAGTGATAAGGGACGCGTCAGACAGGTGAATGAGGATTCCGTATGGGTTGGCAATATACAAGACGAGTATGTACTCGGTATTGTAGCCGACGGTATGGGTGGTCATCGCGCAGGCGATACCGCTAGCCGTCTGGCTGTACAGACGATCGTTTCTGATCTGGAAGGACTGGAAGCAGGCATGTCGGCAGAAGCTTGTCGTGCGGCTCTCCATGATGCGATTTTACATGCAAATGATGTTGTTTTTCATACCGCTCAGACCAGCGATGACTACCACAATATGGGCACGACGGTTGTTGCGATATTGTTAAAAGGAAGTCAGGGTATTATCGGTCACATTGGCGATAGTCGTGCTTATCTGGTGAACGAGGAAGGCTTACGTTTAATTACACAGGACCACAGCCTTGTGAATGAGTTGCTCAAGACAGGGCAGATCAGCCAGGAAGAGGCGGCTTCACATCCGCGCCGCAATGTATTAACGCGTGCGCTCGGAACCGATTCGGAAGTGAATGTAGAGCTGGATGAGATCGTGCTTGCTTCTGGCGAAGTACTTTTACTTTGCAGCGATGGACTGAGTAATATGGTGACTCGTGATCAGATTGAGACCGTTTCGCTAGCAGGCATCGCTTTAGAGGAGCGTGCGCGTCATCTCGTAACCCTTGCACTGGAAGCCGGTGGAGAAGACAACATTACCGTCGCTCTGTTTGAACTTGATAAAACGGTGCAAAGTGCCAGCAATAAGGGGTGGACGCCATGATCGGACGTATTCTAGGCGGACGCTACGAAATTATGGAAGAAATCGGTGGAGGCGGCATGGCGCTTGTGTATAAAGCGCTGGATGTGCTCCTCAACCGTCATGTAGCGATCAAAGTATTGCGTCAGCAATTTGTATATGACGAAGAATTTATTCGTCGTTTTCGCCGTGAGGCACAATCAGCAGCATCACTGTCGCATCCGAATGTAGTGAGCATTTATGATGTTGGACAGGAAGAAGATGTTCATTTTATCGTGATGGAATACGTGAATGGACAGAATCTGAATGAGATTATTAAAGCAAGAGCACCGCTACCTGTTGAAGAAGCAGTTCGGATCGCAACACAAATTTGTGATGCGCTGGAACATGCCCATCATAACCAGATTATTCACCGCGATATTAAGCCGCATAACATTCTGATAGGTTTGAATGGTCGAGTGAAAGTGACTGATTTTGGGATTGCGCGTGCCGTAACTTCTACGACGATCACGCAGACAGGTTCAGTTGTGGGCTCGGTGCATTATTTCTCACCTGAGCATGCCAAGGGCGTAACGACAGGCGAAAAGTCGGATCTATACTCGCTTGGTATTGTGATGTATCAGATGTTAACGGGTCGACTTCCTTTTCAAGGGGAAAGTCCGATCAGCGTAGCACTCAAGCATTTGCAAGATGAGTTTGAAGATCCACGTGTGATCAATCCACTGATCCCGCAAAGTGTAGAAAATATTATTCTCAAATCCATGCGCAAAAATCCAGCAGAACGCTATCATTCTGCTCAGGATATGCTGATGGATCTGGATACATGCTTAATGCCTGAACGTAGTACGGAAACGAAAGTATATTTTCCTACCCATGATGACGATGAGCAGACAAAGGTTATTTCGGCAATTCGTCCAAATTCGATTCCGATACCACCGCCTGAAAAGGAGGATGTTCGCAATATGGAACGTGATCGCGGTCGAACTAAAACGGCGACCCAGCCGAAAAGCTTCTGGAAAAAGCCAGCCGTATGGGTATCCATGGTTGTTATTGTGCTGCTCATTATGACAGGCATCGTAATGTATGTAAGCTCGATGCTCGATACGAAAGATGTCGTGGTGCCGAGTGTTATTAACCAGACAGAGCAAAGCGCAACTCAGCAGCTAGAGGCACTGGGACTCACCGTGTCTGACAAAATCAATTACGAATATCAGGAAGGCAAGGAAGCGGGCATTGTCTTTGCCCAAGATCCTCAGCCGAACTCGACCGTTAAGTCTGGCGCAGCAGTGACGCTTAGTGTGACCGTCGATAAAGATCCGATCAAAATGCCTGATTTCAAAGATGGACAGACTACGTACGAGGATGCTCGTAAGCAGCTACTGTCACTTGGCTTTAAGGATAATCAGATTACGCGTGAAGACAAAACAAGCGATAACGTGGATAGCGGAATCGTATTGGATCAAAATCCAGGTGCTAACGAAGATGTGAAACCAGAAACACAAGCAGTCACATTGACTGTCAGCAAAGGCGCTTCTACAGCGGCTGTACCGGATCTAACCAATAGTGGACAATCTTCCGCACAATCCACATTATCAAGTGCAGGCTTTGCGCTGGGTAATGTACAGCAAGAACCTAGCTATACGATTGAAGCAGGCAAAGTTACGCGCCAAAGTCCGCAAGCAGGTTCGTCTGCAGCGAAGGGGAGTAAAGTTGATGTGTGGCTAAGTAGCGGTTATCCGCCTGAAGCGCTCGACTTTACGTACTCGGTATCTGTACCTCCTAAAACGGCAGGGCAGGCAAGTAAAATCAATATTATTTACACCGATGCACGTGGAGCTGATCGTAACTGGGGTACGAAAACGATCAATTCGCGTCAATCCCTGCAGATCAATATGATTCTGGATCCTAGTCAAAATGGAGTCGTCAAAGTATATCGTGATGGTCAATTCCTTGATACATTCGCGATTAGCTATAACGATGCCAAGCAAGGAACCGTGCAAGAAGGTGTGATCGAGCCTGATAATACAGGTCAGGTAACACCACCGCCAGATAGTGGAACGACTCCGCCATCCGGGGGGACGCCAGGTGATAACGGTACGACAGATCCAGGAACCGGTAATAATGGCAATGGTTCAGACAATGGCAATGGAAACGGAAATGGGAATAGCACCGATAACCCGGGTCAGGGAAATGGTGGTGGCCCAGCCGATCCAGCTACTGGAACGGGAACGCCGTAAGTTGTAAAGGGTAATCTTACGTGATTATGATCACCAACAAGCTTCTGAATGTGAATATAGCACCAGCTGCATCAACGATTGACCGAGTAACCAAGCTCAAGATATGAAAGGACGGATGGCATGCCAGAAGGCTTAATCGTCAAAGCACTAAGCGGATATTATTACGTCAAACCGGAGACGGAGAGCGAGCATATTCCGCTCTCCGAGACGGGCACGATCCAGTGCCGGGCCAGAGGCATTTTTAAGAAAAAAGGCATTTCGCCGCTGGTTGGCGATGCGGTCATCTATTCATTGACTGAGAACGGGGAAGGCATGGTTGATGAAATATTACCACGGAGGACGGAGCTGATCCGTCCTCCTGTGGCTAATATTCGTCAAGCGGTACTTCTCTTTTCTGTTAAAGAACCTGACCTTAGTCTGATTCTATTGGATAAATTTCTGGTACATATAGAACATGCCGGACTGGAGCCGCTCATTTGCTTTACGAAAATGGATTTGATAGATCCAGAGGATACAGCTACGCTGAACGAAGTCGAACAAGCAAGGCAATTGTACGAGCGAATCGGCTATCAGGTCGTGTTGACCAGTGCGGAAAATGAACTGGGTACCGATCAGATTCGTTCAGAGCTAAACGGCAAGATTAGCATGTTCGCCGGGCAGTCCGGGGTAGGTAAATCCTCCCTTTTAAACAAGGTCATTCCAGGTAGTGATCTGAATACGAGCGAGATCAGTATGCGGCTTGGACGTGGACGACATACAACTCGCCATGTCGAGCTGATCGAGCTTCAAGGCGGCGGGTATGTTGCCGATACACCGGGTTTTAGTCAGCTTAATTTTACCCAGCTTGGCGTAGAAAACTTAGGCTCCTGCTTCCGCGAATTCAATGAGTACGCGGATGACTGCAAATTCCGTGGCTGTACACATCTGCACGAACCAGGCTGCAAAGTCATTCAAGCGCTGGAAGCTGGCGAGATTGCAGAGACACGGTACAAGCATTATCAGCAGTTCTATCAGGAGATGAAAGACGAGAAACGGAGGTACTAAATCATGCATAATATCAAAATTGCTCCTTCTATTCTGTCCGCAGATTTTGGACATTTGCTAGACGAAATCAAAGAGGTGGAACGAAGCGGTGCAGACTGGCTCCACGTCGACGTGATGGATGGACATTTCGTACCGAACATCACCTTTGGCGCACCTGTACTGCAAGCTGTAGCTTCACATACCGGTTTGTTCATCGACGTGCATCTGATGATCGAAAATCCAGAGAATTACGTAGCTGACTTTGTGAAAGCCGGAGCACAGATGATTACCGTCCATGCTGAAGCATGCACCCATCTCCACCGTGTTATTCATCTGATCAAAGAACACGGCGCCAAAGCAGGGGTAGCACTCAATCCAGCAACTCCAGCCAGTGCAATCCGCGAAGTGCTTGAAGATGTAGATATGGTACTTGTTATGACCGTAAACCCAGGTTTCGGCGGACAATCCTTCATCCCACGCACCGTTCACAAAATCCGCGAAATTCGCAGTTGGGCGAACGAAATGGGTCACACTGCCCTACACATCGAAGTAGACGGCGGCATCGCCGCTTCTACCGCTCGCCAGGTTGTCGAAGCAGGAGCAGACGTCCTCGTAGCCGGCAGCGCTGTCTTCGGCGCCCCAGACCGCGCAGCCGCAATCCGTAGCATTCGTGATAGTCTGGTATAATATAGGGATAATAAATAAACGCATCAAAGTTCAGCTTGATCTTTGATGCGTTTTTATTTATTTTACTTGTATACTTAAATAGAGATGTATAAAAGGAGAAAATTATATGAGTTATATCTTGTTTGCATCAATTCTATTAGGTTTTTTGTTTATTATGTCTATTAGAGTTTTTTTTCATTTCAAAAACTTAAACCGACTATTGACTTCTCATTTTAACAAAATTGATCACAGAAAATTCATTTGGTTACGAAGTACGATAAATTTAAAAACTGCACAACTTTACATATATGCTTATAATAATTTGAATGAAATCGAACTAAAAACTTATTATAGAATGCTTAAAAGCGAATCGAAAAGTGATAATGTTGTTAATACTGTAATGGATTATTTAGTGAAGATTTTGATTCCTTTTATGATTTCGTTTATAGGATTTATGTTTATATTACCTACATATATAGCTAATTATTCTCAATTATCAGATAAGAGTAACATGAGCCAAATTAAAGAAGCTTTAAAAGAAACATACATAAATTTGTTAAGTTCCTTTAGTATTTTCTTGTTTATATTTATTAGCTGTTTCATATTTTTTATTGGGCTTTATAACGCTATGAGAAGAATTATTAGGTCGGACATTGAACTGAGGATTGAAGTGATTGATGAAATATTAAAATCTAAATTTACAGATTCAAAACTATTTAAAGAGGGAATTTGCTCAAATCAGGTGATCGATGAAGATTGGCAATTGGAATATGTAAAGTTTTTAGGAGTTCCTTTAGTTATTTTAAATAATAAAGGTGAAAAGCAGTATGAAGGGATTTTAAAAAGCCATTCTAAACAAGATATAGTTATAGGGGAAAAAAAGTATAATCGTGAAAGATATATTATTAAAGTGAAATAATAAATTATTTTGTTGAAAAAACTAATACAAATTAACACTTAGCGTAGGCAAAGGAATAAGGGAAAAGGACGACTTTGGAGGGGCGGGAATCTTCGTGTATTTCCAATTCCCAAAGATTCCCGCTGCTCCACCCGAGGATGTTCCCTTATCCTTTTCCGAAGCGATGTATCTAGAGTCCGCTTCTATTGCTAATTAGCAAACTTATTTGCATGGATAGAGAAGCATTGATGAATCCAAGTCACATCATGCCTCTAATTTCGCATAGCAAAAAAGCACCCTCATTGAGAGTGCTTTCTTCATCGACATATCATTATACGCGAGTAACTTTACCGGATTTCAGAGCACGAGTACTTACATAAACGCGCTTTGGTTTACCGTCAACGAGGATGCGAACTTTTTGAACGTTCACGCCCCAAGTACGGCGATTACGGTTGTTTGCGTGAGATACGTGGTTACCGCTACCAGCAGTTTTACCAGTTACATAACATTTACGAGCCATAGTTACACCTCCTAATTCCGAAAAAGTGCATGGAAACAACACTCATAACATATTATCATAGTCAAGAAAGCAACGTCAACACTTCTAAATACTTTATTTATTTCTGAACACGATTATAGTACAATGTAACATAGTTCAGTATGACAATTTTAGCGTCAACGGGGTAATATACGGAAGAATATAAAAGCGTTTTATTTCCGTTTGAATCGGGAGTTAGATGCGGATTCATCTGTTAATTATGCTTGAATGGGTGACGAATGTGTGTTCTTGGTACTTGGTACGAAGACGTGGTGCTAAAATGTTTGCAACGATTGGTAGACTATTGCGTATTGTATGTCAGATTAGCTGGAGTTTAAACAGACAACGAAGATTATGTGATAGATCGAACTATAGCCAATCCTTAACGTAAGATAGTGCAACCTGCACGTAAGGCTATTTACAATGAATAGGTATAAAGATAGGGAATCAGACACGATCGGTATGCCTGACGGAGCTAGAAGACGGGATCATACGAGTGGTGATGATAGATGAGGAAGGGGATTTTTCATTGAGCAAGCGTTCTTTAAACGGAGTTGATTTTACCGCAATGGTACTGGCTGGAGCGGAGAAACTGCATGACCATGCTGAGCATGTCAATTCCTTAAATGTGTTTCCTGTACCCGATGGAGATACGGGGACTAACATGAACTTAACGATGACAGCAGGAGTAAATGAGTTGAAGCAGCATTCGTCACCTGTGATCGGACAGGCTGCTACCGTACTCTCCAAAGGACTATTAATGGGGGCGCGTGGTAATTCGGGCGTTATCTTATCTCAGCTTTTCCGAGGCTTTAGTCGCTCTGCGGCTTCCCGTGAGGAGCTAAATGCAGCCCAGTTTGCAGCAGCATTACAGCAAGGCGTAGAAACAGCATACAAGGCGGTAGTCAAGCCGGTAGAAGGAACGATTTTGACAGTTGCACGTGAAGCAGCGAAGCATGCAGTCTACTATGCTCGTCGTACGACAGACATTAACGAGCTAATGGGCGAAGTGTTGAAGCAAGCGCAGGCGACACTGGCACAGACGCAAGAAATGCTACCTGTACTGAAGCAGGTCGGTGTCGTCGATTCGGGTGGACAGGGCCTTGTCTACATTTATGAAGGCTTTTATCAATACTTACAGCATGGGGAGTCAGCATCTGCGGGAGCAACTGTAGCCTCAGCAGCTTCTACAAGTGCAGGTCAATCTCTGACAAAGACAGTTCCGGCTGTTGATGTACCTCTATCCGCGCAGGCGAAGCTAGAGACGGAAGATATCGAGTTTTTGTACGATATGGAGTTTTTCATTAATCGTACGCTCGGCGGTTCCGCATTGGCGCGATTTGACGAAGATCAATTCCGCGCAGCGCTTTCTGTAAATGGCGATTCGATTATCGTTATTTCGGATGATGAGATTATCAAAGTCCATGTGCATTCCAGAGCGCCAGGTGAAGTGCTAAATCTAGCATTGCAATATGGTGAGATTACACAAATTCATATTTTAAATATGCGTGAACAGCATCGTGATCTGTTGTCTGCTGGATTGGATATTGCAGCACCACCGGATCTATTTGCGGATATTCCGCAAGAGCCCGTTCATGCACAGACCGAAGCTGCTGTACCTGCAGAAGAAGTCGCACCGTATGGTCTGATCGCAGTATCATCAGGTGACGGTATTGCTGAGATTTTCCGTAGTCTGGGGGTAGATGTGATTCTGGCAGGCGGACAGACGATGAATCCGAGCACAGAGGATTTTGTCAAAGCTGTAGAAAGTCTATCGGCACGCCATGTTTACATTTTGCCGAATAACTCAAATATCGTACTGGCGGCTCAGCAAGCTCGCGATTTGCTGGAAGATCAGCGCCAGGTAACGGTTATTCCGAGTAAAAGTATCCCGCAAGGCATCGCAGCTGCGTTTGCTTTCCAGGAAGATGAAGAAGCGGATGTGAATACCGCTAATATGAATGAAGCATTGACTCATGTCAAATCCGGTCAGGTGACACTGGCTGTACGTGATACCACGATGGATGATATGTCGATCCAGCAGGGTCATTATATCGGCATTCATAATTCCAAAATCGTGGCTACTGCACCTGAGCTCGTCGACACGTGCAAGGAATTGCTGACCGCGATGATCGAAGACGGACAGGAAGTCATCACAATTCTAACGGGTAGCGAGTCTTCGGATGAGGATACGCAGCAGCTGGAAGCATGGGTTGAAGAGGCCTATCCAGATGCCGAGCTAGAAATTCACAATGGCGGACAGCCGGTGTACCACTATCTGTTCTCTGTTGAATCCTGATGCACGGTTACGGCTTCTAAGCCGTAATCATCATCTAAAGGAGGAAGCAAGTTGACGAATCCGATTATTGTGACCGAGAGTACCGCTGATATTCCAGCAGAATTGATTGAAGAATATGGGATTCAGATTATTCCGCTGCGCCTGTTTTTCGGACAGGAATCCTATGCCGATGGAGTGGATATGACGTCTGCTGTCTTTTACCAGCGGCTGGCATCAGCGTCACAGCTACCTACAACATCCCAACCATCACCTGCGGATTATGCAGCGATGTACGAGCGTTTACTACATGAGCATCCGCAAAGTCCAATTATCTCGATTCATCTGTCCTCCGGTCTGAGCGGCACATATCAATCTGCAACGATTGGACGCTCAATGGTGGAGCAGGAGGATCGTATTACGGTGATCGACTCGTTGTCTGCATCCTATGGATATGGACTGGCGGTAGTCCATGCTGCACGTTTAGCACGTCAGGGGAAGTCGGTACAGGATATTGAGTCTGCAGTCAAGCAGCTTCTTGCCAGCCGTGATCTATATTTTCTGGTAGATGATCTTGAATATTTGCGTAAAGGCGGGCGGATTGGACGAGCATCCGCAGCTATTGGTACACTGCTTAATGTGAAACCAATTTTGTCGATAGATGAACAGGGTGTTATTTACCCGGTTGAAAAAGTACGTGGACAGAAAAAGGCAATGGGGCGCATCGTAGATATGATGCGTCAAAAGCTTACGGTACGCAAAATCCATCTAGCTCTAGGACATACAGCCAATCGTGAATCTTGCGAACCACTGCTGAACATGTTGCGTGAGCATTATGAAATCGGTGAACTGGTCTATTCGGAGATTGGTCCCGTGATCGGTACCCATACGGGTGCTGGCACGATTGCCGTGTATGCTTGGCCGGATGAGGAATAGATGAGGGATGAACAATGAATATCAGTCTGGATCAGATTGGCGTTCGGCAGGTCAACGGCGTGAGTGCTTCCAAAGAGGGGGAGCTTCACGCCTTTGGCATCTCTACCGTACTTGATTTGCTGGAGTACTTTCCGTTTCGGTATGAAGATTATCGGTTGCGGGCGCTTCAGGATGTGAGGGACGGTGATAAGATCACAGTCGAAGGGAAGATTGTCGGCCTGCCGGTTTTACAGCGCTATGGCAAAAAGTCACGTCTAACCTGTAACGTGATGATAGATAACTGGATGGTGAAGGCGACCTGGTTTAATCGTCATTTTCTTAAAGAACAATTGACGACCGGGCGCGACATTATTTTGACGGGCAAATGGGATCAGCGGCGCGCACAAATGACCGTGACCGATTCCGAGTTTCCAGACAAAGGAACCCAGCGAAGTGGTAGTCTGCAGCCCGTCTATTCAATTGGCGGTAAGATTACGCAGGGCTGGATTCGTAAAATGATTAATCAAGCGTTAGATCAATACGGTGATATGATTCCAGAGGTGCTACCACAGGAACTGTTACAGCGCTATAAGCTGATGTCACGTAAGCAGGCGATCCGGCAAATTCATCAGCCGGAGGATGCGGGTGAAGGTAAGCAGGCGCGGCGCCGTATGGTCTATGAAGAATTGTTTATGTTCCAGCTTAAGCTACAGGCGTACCGTAGCATGAATCGCAAGCGCAAGACCGGTATTGTCCATACGACCGATAATGCAACGATTCGTGAATTTGTACGCAGCTTGCCTTTTGAGCTGACCGATGCGCAAAAGCAAGTCGAATTGGATATTCTCAAAGATATGCGTTCGCCATATAGTATGAATCGTTTGCTGCAAGGTGATGTAGGTTCCGGTAAAACGGTCGTAGCAGCGATTGGTCTGTACGCGACGGTAAAGTCGGGGCATCAGGGAGCGATGATGGTGCCGACTGAGATTCTGGCAGAGCAGCATGTGCGGTCGCTGAAAAAGCTATTTGAGCCTTTTGATATTACGGTGGAAATGCTGACCAGCAGTGTAACCGGGCGTAAGCGCAAGGATCTGCTTGCCTCCCTGCAAATGGGCATGACCGATATTATCGTTGGGACACATGCGCTCATTCAGGAAGATGTGTTTTTCCGTAGTCTGGGCTTTGTGGTGACGGATGAGCAGCATCGGTTCGGCGTGAATCAGCGTAGTATTTTACGGCGTAAAGGCTTTGACCCGGATGTGCTCACAATGACCGCAACGCCCATTCCACGTACGCTGGCGATTACCGCATTTGGCGATATGGATGTGTCCACGATTGCCGAGCGTCCGAAGGGGCGTAAGCCGATTACAACCTACTGGGTGAAGCATAATATGATGGATCGTGTGATGGGCTTTATTTCACGAGAGATCAAGCAGGGAAGGCAGGCGTATGTGATCTGCCCATTGATTGAGGAGTCGGATAAGCTGGATGTGCAAAATGCAATTGACCTGTACATTCAAATGGATCAGGCATTGCCTGACGTGAATGTAGGCTTGCTACATGGTCGGATGAGTGCGGCGGAGAAGGAAGAGACGATGCGTGCGTATTACACGAACGAAATCCAGCTCCTTGTGTCGACAACGGTAGTTGAGGTGGGCGTCGATGTGCCGAACGCAACACTCATGATCGTAATGGACGCAGATCGCTTCGGACTATCACAATTGCATCAGCTTCGTGGACGTGTCGGACGGGGTGAACATGAATCCTTCTGTATTCTTGTCGCTGATCCAAAGTCGGAGATGGGTCAGGAGCGGATGCGTGCGATGACCGAGACAGATGATGGATTTGAAGTATCTCGTCGTGACCTGGAGCTACGCGGACCTGGTGAATTTTTCGGTACACGTCAAAGTGGATTGCCTGAATTCAAGATTGCCGACATGGTTAGTGATTTTGAAGTGCTAGAAATTGCTCGTGATGATGCGGCGAAGCTGGTGAACCATGAGTTCTTCTGGACTTCACCAGAGTATGAGCCATTGCGTGAGTTTTTGGCACGGGAGCAGGTGTTTCAGGGCGAGCTGATCGACTAAGCATGAACATCATCATATGATCGCTGAAAGATAGACAAATGCGGGCAGTAGATGCCTTTTAACTATACAAAAAAGACAATCCCCCTAACGTAGACTCCATCCATCATGTGCTGGTTGTATCTACTACGTTAAGGGGATATTTGTTGTTTATATGAAAATAGAATCTTTTTGCTCGTTGAAGTGTCGTTGTAAGACGCTGTTCAGCTAGAGTCATTTAGCGGCTGTTCACTCAGCTATAGCGAAATGATAATGCCTAGCTGTTCATCCAACATATCCATATACTGATCATATTGCCATTGTGTAATTTTACCGGAGGAATACTCCTCCTTCAGGGTCAAGCTTATGTTATGGCACAATAGCTCACGGAACTGCTCGGCTGCGATGCCTTGATGTTCAACAATATGAACCATATGATCGCCATCCTGTAAATATTGCTTGAGCTCAATTGGCGTAAGTCCCAGTAGGCTAGCCGCATGATCGAGCAATCGGTTCAGCATGAGTGCAGCAGTAAGATCGGTTTCCGGCTCTACATCAGGTAGCGTCGTATAGACAGGCGCCGAATATAGACCCGATAATGAGCTTGATGCTGATGCTGATGCTGATGCTGAGAAATCGCTGTATATATAGCTGTATATATAAGGGGAACTGTACACATTTTCTGGGGATGAGATCATCGAATGGTCTACGCTACCTGTAAGAGATGAGGCAGTGTGACCGGAAATAGCTTGTGTTACTGCTACAGCTCCACTATTCCATGCGAACTGTCCGGGTATAAAGGGTTGCTTGAGGTTCATTGTACTTCCTGCCTCTCTGGATGTGACATGTATGCAACTGATTGTAGAGTAGCCATATGAGCGAATCGTTAAGCGAATCTTAAAAAATAATAAAAAGGTTCACACGGTCACATTTGTTCACATGATAGTCACGGTTATATGTTATGCAGTAAATACATGATGGATTACCCCATGATTATCGGAGGGTGAATGTTTATAATAGAAGGACGATCAAAAATTGAATGAAGTAGCTGGAGGATAACCGATGTGAATAGTTATGTGACGCCGATTATTTTGTTACAGCTGCTAGAGCGTGCAGCGCTGTTGTTGATTTGTTTATTTTTACTCAGTAAGCTACCGCACTTTCGGCAGATTTTTCAAAAGGAAGTGCTGGATACAAAGGATCGCATTATTTTATCGGTAATTTTTAGCGGATTTGCGATTCTGGGTACGTATACAGGCATTAATGTGGAAGGTTCGCTCGTCAATGTGCGTATCATCGCCATTGTATCGGGAGGGATTCTGTTTGGCTGGCCTGTCGGTCTGATTACTGGTGTTGTGTCTGGTGTACACCGCTATCTGATTGACATTGATGGCGTGACCTCAGTACCCTGTCTGATTACGAGTATTATTGCCGGGATCGTCTCCGGTTATATTCATACACGGGTCAGTAGCCGTCGTCGCTGGATTGTCGGGATTGGCGCAGGTATGGCTTGTGAGGCGCTGACGATGATCTTGATCTTGCTGATGTCGCATCCATATGCGTTAGGGCGCGAGATCGTGTCCATTATTGCGCTGCCGATGATTCTTGGTCAGGTCGGTGTAGGCTTGATCGTATTATTCGTACAAGGGGTAGAGGGGGAACGAGAGAATATCGCCGCCCGGCAAGCGAAGCTGGCGCTGGATATCGCGAACAAGACACTACCTTATTTCCGTTCGATCAACAGTGATTCTTTACGCAAGATCTGCACGATCATTCGTCAGGATATTCAGGCAGATGCAGTAGCAATTACCGATAAAAGATATATTTTGGCCTATGTGGGTCTGGGTGAGGAACGATACAATATCGGGCATGAGATTATTACCGATGCGACCAAGCAGGCAATTTCGAGTGGTGAGATTGTGCTGATTAATGATGATAACGAAGGCAAAGTGCCGAATATTCAGTCGCTCATCATCATCCCCCTTCAGGAAAAAGGAATCGTCACCGGAACACTCAAAATCTACTATCGTAATGCACATAAAATTACGTATTCTCTGCAAACGCTCGCGGTTGGTCTATCTCAGATCATCTCTACGTTGATGGAAGTATCGCGAATCGAGCAGATGAAGGAAATGGCAAATAAAGCTGAGATTAAGGCACTACAGACGAGCATCAATCCGCACTTCCTATTTAATGCGCTAAATGCGATCGCATCGTCGATTCGGATGAACCCGGACAATGCGCGCGAGATGATTATTAATCTATCCGGATATTTGCGTCATAGCTTGGAATGGAGTGACGAATTGATTGATATTAACAAGGAACTGGGTCAGGTCGTTAATTACGTGGAGATTGAAAAGGCTCGTTTTGGTAGTAAGCTTAATGTTGTTTATGATATCGACGAGGTGGAGGTGAAGATGCCAAGTCTGATCATTCAGCCATTAGTTGAAAATGCGATCGTGCATGGCATTTTAAAAGGACGGGGTTCAGGCACGGTTACACTCGCTGTGAAAGATCATGCGGATTCGATTGAGATTAGTGTGCAGGATACCGGGACAGGCATTGATCCTGAGATCATTCGCAAAGTATATGATGGCACGATGCCTGAGAATCGAATTGGACTGTCCAATGTACATCAGCGGGTGAAGCTAATCTATGGAGAAGGACTGCAGATCGAACGATTGGAAAAAGGAACACGAATCGGGTTCCACATCAAAAAGGAGCGTTCGGCATCATGAAAGCGATCGTTGTAGAAGATGAATTCCTGTCGAGGCAGGAGCTAGAATACTATATTCAAACGCATAGCAGTATCGAGATTACGGGCAGCTTTGAAGATGGGCTGGATGTGCTCCGATATGTACAAAATCACGAAATTGATGCGATCTTTCTCGATATCAATATTCCCTCGCTGGATGGTGTGCTACTCGCTCATAATATTAGTAAATTTTCGCGCAAGCCCTATATTATTTTCATTACTGCGTATAAGGAGCATGCGGCAGAAGCATTTGAAATCGAAGCGTTTGATTATATATTGAAGCCGTACAGCGAATCCCGGATCACCTCCATGCTGCATAAGCTAGAGGCGACCTATGCACGTGATCACGCAGAATCGAATATACCCAGTGATACTTTTTTAGCAGCACAGCAGTCTAATTCCGCAACAACAGCGGCGCCAGACGAACATGCATCTGTAGGCAGCAGCCAAGCCTTTGTACGTCCAGCTGTGGAGACGCATACGCCTGCACTGCAAGGTAAGCTTAGCCTGTGGAAAAATGACAATATTCATGTGATTCCTGTTGATGATGTGTATTATGCTTCGGCGAGCGAGAAGGTGACCGAGGTGTTCACCCGGCGGGATCGGTATACGGTACATGCGAGCATTACAGAGTTTCAGGCACTATTGCCGGAGGATTACTTTTTCCGTTGTCATCGCTCGTACATTGTGAATATTGGCAAGATTCGCGAGATCGTGCCGTGGTTTAACAGTACGTATCTGCTAAGGCTGCTGGATCGGAGCGATGAAGTACCAGTTAGTCGCAGCAAAGTCAAAGAATTTCGGCAACTCATGCACATATAAATGCATTTCATTCCGACATAGAGCATCTCATTCCATTTCCGTTATGACATCAAGGTGACAGGGGTATACTTGACCCATAGAGAATTCTCCTCACACATTGCCGTTATAAGGGAAAGGAACGTCCATTATGAAAACAATATCTGCTCACACATCCACTACTACATCTATGAAATCAGAGCCTAAAGTAAACCGCTGGCTCATTGTGCTTGGAACGATTATTGTCCAGATGGGACTTGGAACGATCTATACATGGAGCCTGTTTAACCAGCCGCTCGTTGATAAATTTGGCTGGCAGCTTAGCTCGGTTGCGATCACATTCTCGATCATGAGCTTTGCACTCGCATTTGCTACATTATTTTCAGGTAAACTACAGGAAAAATGGGGTATTCGTCGCTTAATTGCTACAGCGGGTATCGTACTCGGACTTGGCTTAATGCTCAGCTCGCAAGTATCCTCGTTGCCGCTGTTATATATGTTAGCCGGTGTTGTTGTCGGATTCGCTGACGGTACAGCATATATGACTTCACTTTCGAATCTGATCAAATGGTTCCCTGAGCGCAAAGGTCTGATCTCCGGTATTTCCGTAGGTGCATATGGTACAGGTAGCCTTATATTCAAATACATTAATGGTTCGCTTATTAATTCGGCTGGCGTGTCGATGGCATTCTTATACTGGGGCATCATTGTACTGGCTATGATCGTAATCGGCTCGCGTCTGATCAAAGAAGCTGTCGTTAGCGAAGCGCCAGCGACTCAGCCTGTGGCAGCAAACAATGCGACAGGTCAAGCAGCGAATGCTTCTCTTCAGACTCGCCCGGGTATCGCTGCACCTGCCGCTATAGCCCATAACTATACCGTCAAAGAAATGCTCAAAACAAAGCAAGCTTACTTATTATTCATTATGTTCTTCACCGCTTGTATGAGTGGACTGTACTTGATCGGTATCGTCAAGGATATAGGAGTGCAGCTTGCTGGATTGGATCTGGCGACAGCTGCCAACGCCGTTGCTATGATCGCAATCTTCAATACCGTAGGTCGTATTATTCTAGGCGCTTTGTCGGATAAAGTAGGTCGTCTGAACGTACTCTGCGGAACCTTTATTGTAACCGCAGCGGCTGTAGCCGTACTAAGCTTCGTTCCGCTTACATTTGGTATCTTCTTCGCAGCGGTAGCAGCGATTGCCTTTTGCTTCGGTGGTAATATTACGGTCTTTCCGGCGATTGTCAGTGATTTCTTCGGACTGAAAAATCACGGTAAGAACTATGGCGTAATCTACCAGGGCTTTGGAATCGGAGCGCTCTCCGGTGCATTTATCGCAGCCTTGATGGGCGGCTTCAAGCCAACCTTTATTATCATCGGTATCCTGTGCCTGATCTCGTTCCTGATCTCTGTCATGATCAAGCCACCTGTATATGGTGAGGATGAGCAACAGGAAAAGGAGGCTTCTCCCGCAAAATGGAAAGCCAATCCGCATACAGCGCGTTAAGTTCATATCGACTTCGCGTCAGGATAGATCATCTATCGTCAAAGATATCCCTATAACAACCTTGAAGCCCCTGCCATTAGTATCGCGGCAGGGGCTTTGTTACAAACAGGAATGTACACCTATCAAAGTAGCTCCACTTCGTTTTAGTCAGGCTGTCAGCATAGCACAGCATACAGCGCGAATAGATTTTAAGAATGGAGTAGTAAAGAGTGAATATTTTCTAATCTCAATTTAAATAGTCTATACGCTGGTATAGCGTGTGCAATTAAGGGTATAATGGCAATGAATGAAAAGTTACAAATATTGGTTATTATAAATCGTGATTTGGATACGATGATCTGTAATCGACGTTGTAGGGCAACTATGATGAAGGTAACCGTAACCTATAGCTGACCGAATGTTCCGATCCTGCAAGTAAACCGATTCCACGTGAGTGAAGGAGGAATACGCAGTATGAACCAGATTCGATTATGTATAGAGCGACAGTGGACAGTAGAGGACATTGTGGAGAGATTGTCGAGTGAGAATAGTCTTTCGCTTGTGCCAACGACTGATCATACGAATGTAGCGGAAGCAGAAGAATATTATACTTTTGTTATGAATGATGGTGTTACGATGATCTACATTATTGTAGATCGTGCAACCAGTTTGCCTTATGTACTGTTAAATGGCCCACTAGCTTTACAGTGTGCCTGGTTACTGCAAATGCTTCGTATGACAGAAGAACTGGAGCAGATTCAGCAATATTGCCGCGAGGCGAGTCAAGTAGATGAGAAGATTGATGCAATCTGTCGTCTCGGAATTGCTGCCTATAAAGATGATGCACAGCCTGAAGTGCTGGAGATATTCAAGCAGTATATGAGGGATGAAGATAGTCGGGTACGTCAGTCCGCTATTTTTGCGACTAGCTTTATTGGCTGGCGGGAATTTGAGCCGCTATTGCAAACGGCGTTAGAGCATGACCCCGATCGCCGTGTAACTGTAATTGCAGAAAGTGCTATTCGAATTATGCGTGAAAGTGATTGGAATTCGTCTGATTCATCGCTTCATTAAATGGTTAATATAAAGTTTGATTTATGATAATTTATGATGCTTCAGACAGCCAAACGTTTTATTTGTTGGAGCAATTGCAAGCTTGTGGATTTATGCTAAAATGTCAGTAACAACGGCCGTACATTTTTCAGTAAGCCGCCGGTTCAGATATCGGTTGCTTCAGCAAGTGTACGGCTTAATTTTTCCCGAAGATGCGTATAACGAATCTGTACGTGATGGTAGGGGCTAGAGAAAGGTGGACATGATGAGCCAAAGCCAACTGATAACGAACCCAACCCTTGCCCGTAATCATAAGCTTGCCGACACCTATCAGATCCGCCGAACATTGTCGGTTGGCGAATTGTCGGTAATTTATGTGGCACGACATATGGATAAAGGCACACTGCACGTCATTAAGGAATTTTTCCCGTCAGCGCTTGTGAAGCGTAGTAAGGATCGCTGTACGGTTGAATGTGTATCCGATGAGCTACAAGGTAAGTTCATGGAGATGCTACAGAAGTTCCGTCAGGAAGGTGAACTGCTTAGCCGCATTCAGCATCCCGGTATTGTACGTTATGAAGGTGAGCTAGAACAGCATGGTACAGCGTATCTTGTGCTTGAATATTATCGCGGCATCACGCTGGATAAGTACATTGAGCAGTATGCTGATTCTATGGATACCGAATTTTTGAAAAAGCGCCTATTCCCAGTAATTGATGCTCTGGAATATATACATAATCTCGGATACATTCATCGCGATGTGAAGCCATCCAATATTATGCTTGTGGAGGATGGACAGACGAAGCTGCTTGATTTTGGTTCTGCTGTTCGTTATGAAGAGAGAACACATCAGATTTTGACCACAGCGGGGTACTCACCGATTGAATTTTATTCTGGACGTTCGGTGCAGGGGCCAGTGTCAGATATTTATAGTCTGGCAGCAACGTTTTATTATTGTTTGCGCGGACAAGCGCCGATTGATGTACCGAAGCGATTGTTCCATGATACGCTTGAACGACTGAATAACGATCAGCCTGCATCACCTATTTTGTCCCGGGTGATTCACTGGGGGCTGGCTGTATCAGCGAATAAGCGCTGCGCTTCTCTAAAATGGTTTAAAATTGCCGTACAGGCAGAGCGGTTCTGGCGTCGTAATCTGGTACTTACCCGTAGCAAAAAATCGACTGCTCGCTATGCACAACAGGGCCAAGTGATTGCCGGTGTTGGACGTAACAAGTCAGATGCCAAGCATAAAGTACTCACAGGCGCATCTTCCAACACGGATCTCTCTTCCTCTGATACTCGTGAACCATTGTCCAAATGATAACAAGCCTGACGAGAATCAGAGCGACAATGAGGCTATAATCGAACTATACAGCGATGTAAGGCGTAAGTGTACCGAATCATTTCTATAGAGCTACTCGTTATGTTCGCAATCGTAATCGCCATATCCCAAGGGATACTGGCGATTTTTTGTTTTGTGATATTACAGTTAAAAAATGACAATTAATCTCCGATATAATTACAAAGCAATTTAAAATAATCGTACAACCCAAGTGTACTATACAGGGCAATAGTTAGATTTCATTGTGAGAAAAGGGGGGAGATAATGATGTACCGTTATCGTCGTTATGTATATATCATGGTTGCTGCCGGATTAGTTATCAATTACATGTTACTAGGAATCTTCCACCAAAAAGGTCAGATAGCGCCAGAGATTAATGTTATATTAAATATCATTCCGCCGATTCTAACAACTGCGATCTTAACTTTTGTAGCGTATCGTTGCAGCGGCAAAGTTCGCTTATTTTGGTCGCTACTGGCAGCCAGTCATTTTTGTTATGGCTGCTCCATTGTAGCAGGTTTTATATGTTCGCTTCAGATGCCACGCGTCACGCCTGTCTTCGGTTATGCTGATTTTTTTTGGATGCTTCATAATGTGCTTATCTTTGTCGCATTATTATCGCTAAGCCGAAGAAGCCTTCGTGGAGTGGGGAAAGTTCAATTTCTACTCGATACTTCAATCTTCATGCTCACGATTGTGGCGATCAGCTGGGTATGGATTGTAGAACCGATGATGTGGAGGAGTATACAGGAGGGCGGCGGCAACTGGGTATATTTACTCGTCAATCTGAGTTATCCGATTATGGAGCTGGGCTTGATTTTTATGCTTGTCCTTTTACTGTTGGCGCGTGTTGATCGTCAGCATACATCTGTTGGCCTGCTGTTAATGTGTTCGTTATTAATTTATGCAGTGGCTGATATGATTTACTTTTACATGATTGAGCATGGGCTGTATCAGATCGGCAGCTGGATTGATCCATTTTGGAGCCTGTCCTTACTATTGTGCGCAGTAGCTGGCATTCAATTTCTGGAGCGACCATCGTCTCAAGATGTCCTATCCGTTGTCTACCGATCAGATTCGACTCATTGGCTCAAACGTCTGCTACCCTATGCCAGTATCACCTTGTTATTGGGCATGATCGTAACGACACAATTTGAATCTTTTGACATGCTGCTTATAAGCTGTGTGCTGGGTGTGTTACTCATTTCGGTTCGTCAGGTGCTCTCTCTGTCTGAAAATGACATGCTCCTGCAGCGTTTGCGGCAACATCTGCGATGGAGTGATTATGCTGCCAAGCATGACGAATTAACCGGGCTTCCTAATCGTCGTCAATTTTACGAGCAGCTGCAGAAGCATATGGATGCTGCTCGTGATCAACATGAGCTCGCCGTGCTGTTTTTTGACTTTGATCGTTTCAAATATATTAACGATAGTCTTGGACATGCTGCAGGAGATCGAATTTTGAAAATGGCAGCCACTCGTTTTCGTCACGATCTGCCAGATGATGTGTCGATTGCTCGGCTAGGCGGAGATGAGTTTATTTTGTTGATCGACCCGATGCAAGATCATCAGCATGTGGAAGAGATTGTGCAGAAGGTTCGTCATTGTTTAGAAGAACCGATGAATATTGAAGGTAGACATGTGTACATTTCAGCCAGTATCGGTATTGCGATCTACCCGCAAGATGGGTCGACGCTGGATGAATTAGTCAAAAATGCAGATGCGGCTATGTATGAGGCAAAAAAGAATGCACAGCCTGGCGCGGTATTTTTCACAGATGATATCGGTGCACATTACAATAATCGGCTGGGGCTCGAAAGCTCACTTCGTAGCGTATTGTGCCATAATGAGCTAGAACTATATTATCAGTATCAGGTTCGACTGGATAACGGAGAGATCGAAGGCGTTGAGGCACTGTTGCGCTGGAATCATCCAAAGCTTGGGTTTATCTCACCGCTGGAATTTATTCCGATTGCTGAGGAAACAGGTTTGATTATCCCGATTGGAGAATGGGTTCTACGAGCAGCATGTATGCAGCAATGTATTTGGAAAGACATGGGGTATGGTGATCTACGCATGAGTATCAATGTATCGCCGTATCAATTCCATGATGAACAGCTTGCCGATCATTTTTTGCAAATTATACATGAGACGGGGATTGACCCGCAGCGGCTTGTATTAGAGATCACCGAGTCACTCGCCATTCATAATATGGATCATGCTATCGTTCAATTAGATAAGCTTCGCGCGCACGGTGTGCAGCTAGCGATTGATGATTTTGGTAGTGGTTATGCGTCACTCGCTTATGTGAAGCAGCTTCGCCCCTCTCTATTGAAGATTGATCGTAGCTTTGTTAGTTGTATAGATAATCTGAATGAGGAATGCCGCATGGCAGGTGCGATTATCGCTCTTAGTAAAGCACTCCATATTCATGTACTGGCTGAAGGCGTCGAAACCGAGGAACAGCTTCAATTTCTACAGGCGAACGGCTGTGATGAGATTCAAGGCTATTATGTGAATCGTCCAATGCCCGAATCTCAGATCACCCAGCAGCTGGAGGAGTCAGGTCGTAGCCTGTATATTGTCAAACGCTTGCTTGATCATTTAGATCAAACGAATCACTAATAGATGAATGTGACACCACGATTGTAAATGCCATGTTATCGCTAGTTTAACGCCAGATCAGCGTCGAAAATGGCATGAAATTGCGAATCTTGAAGCTTGAAAACAATAACAGCGAGAAACCGTGCATACGGTAGCAAAAGCGGTAGGATAGTGAACGTATAGCAGAATACAGCGGGATAATGACAGTTTATTGCAATCCCTTGCGACTTATTGCAGAATACGGCGATCAGGCAAGTTGTTTAGCAACGACGAGTACGTGGTATAATAAATACAGATTTAAATTCTAACACCAGAAAGGATCAGGATACCATGTGTCCCCGAAGGATGATTTCCCAAAGGACGATTTGGAAACGTTATGATCTCTCCTATACGTAGCTTTTCCGTAGAGTAGCGCCTAACCCATTGGCCTATATCTTACGGAAAAGGAGCAGCATGTATGCGAAGGATGAAGTCCTCCAGGTACACCTCCCGTAAGATAAGGTCTATTAAGACCACACTTACGAGAAAAAGAGGGAGCCTGTATGAGGAGAAGAACAAATAACAATTGGATGGTTGTAGCAAAGCAAGTTGCTGCAATTTTGATCGGTACGTTTATTCTTGCGTTTGCTTATTATCACATTAATTTTCACAATAATCTGTCGGAAGGCGGATTTGTTGGTCTGGCATTGCTAGGCAAATATTTGTTTGGATGGTCACCAGCTTGGAGTACATTGGTACTGGATATTCCAGTCATCATTTTAGCTTGGTGGTTAAAAGGACACCGCTTTATGATCATGACAATGATCGGAGCGGGTGCATTCTCGCTGTTCTATGCGGGATTCGAGCAATTATCGCCGTTTGTCGTGGACTTACACGGAAGTCTGCTCGCAGCTGCTATACTGTCTGGTATTTTGACAGGACTTGGCGCTGGAATTGTTCTCCGCTATGGAGGAGCCACGGGAGGCGACGATGTATTGTCCCGTTTGATCAGTGATTGGAAAGGCTGGAAGATCGGTAACGTCTTCTTTGCTGGAGATGTCGTTGTACTTGGTCTATGTCTGCTGTTCTTACCGTTTAAGGAAACGATGTTTACGATGCTAGCCGTATGGTTGGCAGGTAAAATGATCACCTGGACAGTGACAGTAGAGCTGAAAATGCCATTTAATGCACGTAAAGTAAAGGATGCAGCGACTGCAGTCAAAGTACCAACCGCTTCTACGCTGCCTCGTTCGTCCTGATATGGGAGTGTTTGTTCAGGGTGAATGGATTGCAGATGGTGATGTGACGAAGTGGAACCACTTTCGTTCATATGTACGATCCACATTGGCTCAATCGCTTGAGTCATGTGTCGAATACAAGCAATTACAAATAAGGGCGTGCTGTATCGGATTCCTCCGTACAGCGCGCCTTTATTTGTACTATATATGATGGAGACATAAGAATATCGTATTGCATAGCTAAAATACTATAAATCTGCCATAGGGTGAAGTAAGAATGCCATTCGTGCAAAATCGCTATCTGTTGTCAGCTCTAGTATTAGCGATTTTCTAACACGAGGTCCAATGAAAAAAGGATTTTTGCTAAGCCCAATATCCATTCCTACTTAGGCGATCCGCTCTTTACGCTTCTCAACTAGATAGTAGCTTAACACTGCACCAGCCGTACCAATGGCAGCAAGGATACCGCCTACAAGTGGAACATATACGAGTCCAGCATGGGTAATGACAACACCGCCGATAAAAGCGCCTGCTGCATTACCAAGGTTAAGCGCGGAGTGGCTAGATGTCGCTGCGAGACGTGGTGCTTCGTGAGCCAGATTCATAATCCGTAACTGAATCCCCGGCATAATTCCGAAGGCGGCCATACCCCAGAGGAAAATGACGATCAGTGTAATAACCGGCCAATGCAGTACACCCGACAAAATAACGAGTAGTACAGATAATATAGCAAAAGTCGTGATGACAGAAGGCATTAGCTTCCAGTCTGCAAGTCGTCCGCCGATCAGATTCCCCAGTGTCACACCAATACCATACATAACGAGAATCCAGGTCACATTACTTTCTTGGAATCCAGTCACATCAGTCAGCATCGGGGTAATATACGTAAATACTGCGAATAGACTACAACAGCCAAACGCACCGGTTAGCAAAATAAGTAATACTTGCGGCTGGAGCAGACTACGAATCTCTTTCATCAGACTTGGCTGCTCTGGTTGCTCAATCTTCGGAATCAACCATAGAATACCAAGCAATGAGATCACGCCCATCACTGTAATCGCGCCAAACGAAGAACGCCAGCCGAGCTGCTGACCGATCAGTGTACCAAAGGGTACGCCGATAATATTAGCAATCGTTAAGCCTGCCAGTACTAACGATACAGCGCCAGCCCGTTTATCTGGACGAACAAGCCGTGCAGCAATAATAGAGCCTGTACCGAGAAACGTGCCGTGTGCAAGTGCAGTAACGAGCCGTGAGATCATCAGTACATTATAATTGGGAGCAATTGCTGCCACCAGATTACCGACGATGAATATCGCCATCAGCAGACACAGTAGTGGCTTCTGGGCAACACGATTCGTTGCGATCGTGAGCAGCGGCGCACCGACAGCAACGCCGAGTGCATAGCCGGTAATTAGCTGACCCGCCTGCGGAATCGTCACATCGAGATCATTTGCCACATTGGGCAGCAGGCCCATAATAACAAATTCAGTCATCCCGATGGCAAAGGCGCCCGCGGTCAGACAGAACAAGGCAACCGGGAAACGTCCGTTTGCGCTCGCTCCGGCTTGAGGTATGTCTTTGTTTTGCATGGTTTCTCTCCATTTCTTTATCTATCTCTAGGTTTGATATAATCATACTAACATTTCAAATTGTAAATGAACATCATTTCGATAACGAAGTTCAGCTTATTTTATCGTCTTATAGCTGTATACCGTTGTTATCTTATGCTAAGGAGAATATTCATATGAATGCCAAACGTGAAAAACAGATCAGCAAGCAAATGAGCTTTGTATTACGACACCGACCTGAAGAATACGGCATTGTCCTCGACCCCGAAGACGGATCATGCTTGCTCGATGAGCTTGTGGTTGCCTTATCCAAACATGGCGATACAGGAAAAGTTACGGAACAGGAGGTACGAGAGGTCGTTGCTCAATCGGATAAGCAGCGCTTTGAAATTCAAGGCGACCGGATCAAAGCACGCTACGGACATAGCCAGCCCGAGGTTCGTTATCCTGTAGCAAGCCCACCATCCATTCTATATCACGGTACAACAGAAGCGACATGGGAATGGATTCGTGCGCAAGGCTTAAAGCCAATGGGAAGACAATATGTACATCTATCCGCGAGCACAGCATTTGCTGCACTGGCGGGCAGACGGAAAGGGAAGCTGTTCATGTTACAGATTGATGCAGCTACTGCATTTGCGCAGGGCGTAGCATTTTACGATGCTGGACATGACGTATGGCTTGCCGATCAAGTGCCAGCTGCCTATATTCAACCCGCTTCCTATTCAGAGTGATTGCATCGGTTGCTGAACCTCGAGTTCAACAAGAATAGCCTTTGCTGAGACGAAGAGATCTTCCTCTCAAGCCAGTTATTGGATCAATCATCACATGTCAAAGAGCAGCGGCCAGGCGTTCCCGAACCCGCTGCTCTTTGGTATGAGTCATAGTGCGCCCACATTGCTCATAGCCGTCGCAGATGAATCGAAATATCACCTATATATGAGCACGATCATAAACCATCATATCCATGGGACAAATTACACATGTGCTGGAGTAGCATCATTTAACTTGAACGCTTCTGCTAGCAGCTCATAGGAACGAATACGTGCTGCATTATCGTGGATCGCAGATACGATGAGTAGCTCGTCAGTCTGATAATCTGCTGCAAATTGTAGCAAACGTTCTTTGACCTGTTCCGGTGTACCCACAACGCGGAAACGACGGCTATCGCGAATATTAGCCAGTTCCATCTCATTATAATGATAATCGGCTGCCGTTTGTGCAGAAGGAAGATACGGTAATGGACGATTTTGACGCAGAGTCAGGAAATACAGATCATTACTGCGCATTAGATATTCCGCTTCTTCCTCGGTTTCGGCACATGCGACTGTAATCGCAGCAAGCGATTTTGGTGTAGGCGACATAACGGAAGGTCGGAAGTTCTCATGATAATGAGCCACCGCATCCTCGCCACCAACGGTACCGAAAAATTGAGCAAATGCGTACGAAGCCCCAGTCATCGCTGCAAGCTCTGCTGTACCACCGCTAGAACCAAGTAACCATAGCTCTGGCATCGTATCAATATTCGGCTGAGCGGTCAGACCTGCATAACGATGATCTGCAGGTGTAGCATTATTCAGATAACCGATCAGATCGACGATCTGCTGTGGATAACGATCTGCTGCTTGCATAGATGGCATTTTACCTTCTTGCATCGCACGATTAACTAGCGGTGTACCACCAGGCGCGCGCCCAACGCCCAGATCAATACGATTCGGATAGAGTGCTTCGAGTAGCTTGAACGTCTCTGCTACTTTATACGCGCTATAATGCGGCAACATAATACCACCTGAACCAACACGAATCCGTGAGGTTTGAGCAGCGACATGTGAGATCATGATTTCCGGACTGGAATGAGCGAGACTTGGAAAGTCATGATGCTCAGACATCCAATAACGAGAATAGCCCAGACGATCTGCTGCCTGTGCCAGCTCTAATGTATTATTCAAAGCATCTTTTGCGTTCTGGCCTTCATTAATATGGGACTGGTCAAGAATACCCAGTTTTAACATTAGAATCACCTCAAATAAAATGGATAGCCTTTATCGAGCTATCCAGATGGATTTTAAAATAATCTATCCTTACAATTAATGCACGTACATTGTTCGTTGTTACTTTTGAATACTATGTTACTTGTGAGACATTACTAATATTATATTACAAAACGTTCCAAATGACAAAGGTACTGTGAATGTTTTACCTCTTACATTTTAAAGTTGAAATCAAAAGAAGCGATCCCCGCCAAGTCGTATACCGACATAGCAAGAATCGCTGGTGGAAGATGTAGCTGAGAATAGATCGAAATCTATTGAAATGAATGATCTAGCCTGATGGACAGTATGCATGCATAACCGCAATATAGCCTAATCTGAACTATTCCAGATTCGCGTGATTGCTGAACATGGCTTCTGTATCGCCACCACGTTGCTCCATTAAATGCAGCATCAGACCATCGAACAATAGTAATACCGTTTGTTCGAATAATGAACCCATCGGTTGAATAGTGCTCGTATTGCCTTTTTGCGTTGGATCTTTGGGAGCACCTGGCACCTGAACGATCAGATTAGCTTTACTTCCGATCGTAGACTCAGGGAAGATCGTAACTGCAGCGATATCGACTTCAGCTTGAATCGCCTTGTCTGCCATGATATCTAGCCCTTTAGTTTCACCTGAGCCGGATACGATGATCAGCAGATCGCCCTTGCCAGCTTTCGGTGTGACCGTCTCGCCAACCACATACGCATGCAAGTCAAGCTGCATCAGACGCATGGCTAGTGCTCTCGACATCAGTCCAGAGCGTCCAGCACCTGCTGTGAAGATATGACGAGCTTGCAGTATACGCTCGGCAAGTTGTTCCACCTGTTCGCTTGAAATAGCGGACAATGTCCCTCGTAGTTCCTGCAAAATCCGTTCGAACTGCTGCGAGACTGAGGCGGTAGTCGAATGAATCTCGTTCATCTTCTTACGCCTGTGCGATCAGTTCACGGAATTGGGAAGCTGTTGTTGCTTTGTCGTCCTGGCTTGTAATACCGCCGCCTACGATAACCAGATCCGGATTTGCTTGGATAACCTCAGGCATCGTTGCCAGTTTAATACCACCCGCAACTGCTGTTTTCGCATTTTTCACAACGCTTTTGATTGTCGCCAGATCTGCAAATGGGCTTTGACCCGCAGCTTGACCATCGTAGCCTGTGTGTACACAAATGTAGTCTACGCCGAGCTCGTCCAGTTCTTTTGCACGTGTTGCAATATCAGATACGTTGATCATATCTACAAGTACTTTGCGGCCTTGCTTTTTCGCTTCGTCTACACAGCCTTTAATTGTCAGATCATTACTTGCACCAAGTACAGTAATGATATCTGCACCTGCTTCAGATGCTTTCATGATCTCATAACCGCCCGCATCCATAATTTTCAGATCGGCAAGAACTTTCAGATTAGGGAAAGCTTCTTTCATCGCTTTGACTGCATGTAGCCCTTCGTTAATCACGATAGGTGTACCAATTTCTACGATATCAATAAAAGGCTCGACTTCTTTTACCAGTGCGATACCTTCTGGGATGTTAACCAGATCAAGTGCAAGTTGAAGTTCCATAGTAATAGTTCCTCCTGTAGTGCCATTATGGCTATAGTATAGTGTATCCATACGAACAGTAGGTATTGAGTCTGTACTTGAATCATGGACAGCTTCATATACCATTGCGTTCGCTATAGTGCTAGTATAAAGTAGAGTGGTTAACGAAAGTAAGTACGCACTTTTTTTTTACCTAGTGCCTAAAAGTATACTATGCGTCGTAGCAAGGGTTTTGAGCTTGCCTATGAAGGATAAATAATGAAATGGGTAGCAATCCAGGTAATTCCCAAGACATTCATAGTATAGAGTGTTGCTATTTTAAGTCCGATTTTAACGGAAACGATCAATGGAGGAATGAATAGATGCGTGAACGTATATTTAACTGTGAAAAAGAACTGACATTATCAGTAATCGGTGGCAAATGGAAAATGCTAATTTTATGGCATCTGGGCAAAACCGGCACCAAGCGCTTTGGTGAACTCAAGTCACTTATTCCGGGAATCACGCAACGGATGCTGGTCAGTCAGCTACGTGAGCTTGAGGAGGATCTGATTGTGCACCGTGAAGTATACCCAGTCGTGCCGCCCAAGGTAGAGTATTCGCTCACGGAGATTGGTGAGAGCCTGATGCCTATTTTGGATGCAATGTATAGCTGGGGACAAAATTATATGAAGGTAGCAGAGATCGAGCCTGTGGAGATCAAGCCAGCGCTGTGGAATTGAAATCTGGTCGTCTAACAAGCCATAGATGGTAACTGATGTCGATTTGTGGGTATACATGTAAGGGAGCCTGCATCTGGCAGGACGGTTTACCTGAATGAACATACATCGACTACTTGAAGGTTCGTTAGAGGAGGAATTCATTATGAAAATCACAGTAATTGGTGCAAATGGACAAATCGGCAAGCAGCTTACACAATATCTAGCAGCAGAAACGGATCATGAAGTCACAGCAGTGATTCGTAAGCCGGAGCAGGCAGATACATTGGAGAAAATGGGTGCACATACAGCAATAGCTGATCTGGAAGGAACCGTAGAAGATCTGGCAAAAGCAATCACTGGCGCAGATGCCGTGATCTTTACAGCGGGTTCAGGCGGAAGCACAGGTGATGATAAGACGCTATTGATTGATCTAGATGGTGCTGTGAAATCTATGGAAGCCGCAGAGCAGGCGGGTGTATCACGCTTTGTGCTGGTGAGTGCACTATTCGCCTATGATCGTGCCAAATGGTCTGATTCACTCAAGCCGTATTATGTAGCAAAGCATTACGCAGACCGCATGCTAGAAGCGAGTTCTCTAGACTATACGATCGTTCGCCCGGGCGGATTGCTCGATGATGCAGGCACAGGCAAGATTCAAATCGCCGAAAAATTATCCGATAGTGGTAGCATTCCACGCGCCGATGTAGCCAAAGTGATTGCTCATCTGGTCGACAACAAGAGCACATATCGCAAAGGGTATGATGTGATTTCTGGCGATCAGTCGATTGAGGACGCGGTGAAAGGGCTGTAATAGTTTTAAATATGCAAGTACGAGTTTATTATGATAAATAGCTATAGAATAGGTGGAGATATCATCTGTCTGTTCTTCTATAATCCGTAGTTGTGCAGTTAAACTGCATAGCTGCGGATTTATTTTTTGTTTTATTTTACCGATAATGTAAAAGTGGAAAGAAATACAAGTAGAAGAGAACATATATATTCATTTGAAACAATGCGAGGATTGCCTAGTTTTGTATACGAGATTCAAGGGGAGATATGATGAGAAGATGGAATATAGTGCTACGTACCATAGCTGTTTGTATAGTCATGCTAAATCAATTTGTATTTGTCGTGAGTGCGCAAGCTCAGTCTATCAAGCTAACAAGTTATCCATTGAATGCTACACTGCAAAACGATGTGTTGCCTGTACCGATTGAAAATGATTGGTTTGGTAAAGGATTAGCTGGATTGGTATACTTGGTCGCTTTCGTTGTAGTTCTTTACTTTTTATTTTGGTTTGGTAAATATATGTATCGGTACATAAAACCGCATTTAATTGAGTTACCAGCTACGCAGAAACGTGTAGATTCTTTACTTAATATAGCAAAGAAGGGTAATGAGCAAGCGAAATCTTTATTAAAATCTGTGAAAGGACAAAGCTATACTGTCGTTCTCCTAGCATATCAGCAACTTGAACCAATAATGAACGAGTTAGAGATTAAGCAGATGTCTTTAAATGTAACGTGGCGTTGGATATTCCGGCATACAGCATTACAAATGTTGTTAGAACATACGACAGTTCAACTGAATCAGATGGAACAAGACATTAGAATGCATATAGAAGACATACAGAAGGTTACTGAAGCAGCAAAATATATAATGGATCAACTTCATGTATTGAAACACGATCTGATACAAGCTAATCATAAGCTCAATCAACTACAAGCCGATACTCAATTCTCACTACATCTATTGACGACTAGACTGTTTGAAATTGAACAGAACCAAAAAAAAGCCGAAGCATTGAAAGTCTCAGAACCAATTGAAGCGGCTCAAATAGTTCAACATGCAACTACAAATCTGCAGCATATCTTAAAAGATTTGAAGTATATTCATTTGTATAATGAGAAAAAGAACACTTTCTCCGATAATGTAAAGCAGTTACAAGAACAACTCGAAGTCTTGATTGATGAGCATACTCTTGTATTTTCTTGGTCTATCAAGACAGTTTTCGATGAAAGTTTTAGTCAACTTCCTATAATTGAACAAGCATTAAATGCAGGTGATGTAGAAATAGTGAAAAGCATCTACGATCAAATGGAAGGACGTTTACAACATATTAGTTCGCTAGTAAAGCAAAGTATAAAATTAAAACAACAGCTTCCACAGGATTTAACTCTGATTGAAGAAAGCCTAGTACAGATACAAAAAGCTACCCAGCAGTTAGAAGGTGAATGGGATTCCGTAAAAAAAAGATATACCACTGATATATGGAAAGAGCAGTATAATCTATGTACACAAATAAAAGCGGATATTGTTAAAGCTTATGAGTATATTAATGACATGAAGCAGTGTATGTTTTCGGAGCATAAATCATATATAGAAGCTAATCAAATTATGGATAAATTAAAAACAATAATAGAGCGATCAAAATACAGCTTAATAAACAATCAAGACAGTATCGGAAAATGGCGATCAAGAGAGCAAAAGTTGATGTTACGCTTTCATGAGCTTAATGATCAATTTGATCGAATAAAGCAATCCTTGGAGCAAAAAGATCTGGTGTGGCAGCAACATCCTACCATTCCACATTCATATGATCGTATGGTTAAGCAGCATGTATTGCTTCAACAGATAGTCGATCAATCTGTACTTCATTTGAAGCGATTCGACGAACAACTCACACAACATGAGCAAATGTTAGAACAATTAGAAAATTTGAGTTCTCGTTTAATAGAGCAACGAGATCGTATTCGTGCTTTTGCAAGTTCATTAGTAGCGGATTATAAACGATCTTTAAAAGAAGCTAAACGATTTATAAAGCATTATCAAGTTCAATCGTATCAACAAGAATATGAGCTTTATATTCACCGTTATATAGATGAGATAGAACATGGTGCTTATGAGCGAGCAGATGAACCGTTGCAGAAGATTAGTCAATTGAATCATCGTTTGCACAGCATCATTCAAGCTGGAAAGCAAGTACAGTTGCAAAAGCGCAACCATAAGCAACTGAATAGAAGTATAAAGCGTACTCACTTAACCGGATCTGGTTTATTCCAAACTGCCACTAAAAAACGCATATCTTGGGAAGATGACGACGATATTAGCGATGATTAATCATAAACTGTCTGGAATTTTATAAAATGACTAAAAAGCCCATGAACAGAGGTGTCAATATACATCTTGTATAAAGACACCCTGCTTATGGGCTTTTCTCTATTCTTCTCAGTCCTTATCTTTTCCCTCAGGATGATTCTCATCCCATTCTTCCGCTTTGGACGTAGCGATTGCAATCGCGCGACCCTCTTCGTAGCCTTCATCCAGTAGGGCGTTGGCAATCTCAACTGCTTTATCACGTACACGTTCATCTAGATTTTTCATCGACGCCGGGTAGTCATTTTTGTTCCATGGCATAGGAATCGCTCCTTTGTTGATAGATTGGTTTGGATATATAAATACTATGTGAATCCTTTACCCGAACATCATCAGACGAAACGTAGATCGCTCGCTTGCAACCTATCTGTATCCTACCTAGTAACCATAGTAGCGAAGAAGCATAACAAAAGGACGACACCTTTGTGTCGCCCTTAGGAATAATGTGTATCGTGGTAGGATTCGATCTACTAGCAGGAGCCAGAAGAAGGTAACATCTTCCGCCACAATCAACTCGATTTTATTGCAAAATATTCTTATTGAAACAACACGCGATATTCACCGTAGCCTTCTTCTTCAAGCTGCTCTTTTGGTACAAAGCGCAGGGCAGCCGAGTTAATGCAATAGCGAAGACCGTTTGGACCCGGTCCATCATCGAATACGTGACCCAGGTGAGAGTCGGCTGCACGGCTACGAACTTCAGTGCGTACCATGAAATGGCTGAGGTCCATATGCTCCTTCACATGGTAATCACGAATTGGGCGTGTGAAGCTAGGCCAGCCACAGCCGGAATCGTATTTATCTGTCGAGCTGAATAATGGTTCGCCAGATACGATATCCACATAGATGCCATCGCCATGATGATCCCAGAACTCATTTTGGAATGCAGGCTCTGTACCACTTTGCTGGGTAACTTTAAATTGCATTTCACTTAGACGCTGCTTGAGGTCTTGCTTGTCGACTGGCTGAGCCCAGTGTTTTTCGATAAAAGCATCGCGACCGGAGCCTTTACGATAGCGTTTGTAATGACCTGGATTCTTTTTGTGATAATCCTGGTGATATGTTTCTGCTTCATAAAAGGTTTGTGCGGGCTCGATTGTCGTTGCGATCGGTTTATCAAAGCGACCACTTGCTTGTAGCTCTTGCTTCGTCTGCTCCGCCAGCTCGCGTTGCTGCTCGTTATGATAGAAAATCGCTGTACGATACGAGGAACCGCGATCATAGAATTGTCCACCTGCATCGGTTGGGTCAATTTGCTGCCAGAACAGTTCCAGTAGTTTGCTATATGGGAAGATGTTTGGATCAAATACAATCTGTACCGCTTCGGCATGACCGGTTGTCTCGGTACATACCTCTTCGTATGTTGGATTCTCCGTATGTCCGCCCGTATAACCGGAACGGATACTAACAATTCCCGGAAGTTCTTCAAATGGTGTTACCATACACCAGAAACATCCTCCGGCAAAGGTTGCTTTTTCATAATGAGCTTCAGTCATGTATAAGTCACTCCATTTCGTGAGAGTTAAGTGTTAGCGATCTTCTAACACGAGGTGAAATAAAAAAGGATATTTGCCAAGCAAAATATCCATAGAATATAAATACTAGCAAAGCCAGTCAATCTAATATACCCGTAGCTGATCTTCTATACGCAGTCTGACTGTGTAGCCTACATCATAACATAACGGAACAGCTCGAAGCACCTGCATCTCATATTTATATATGCAAGATACTGGAACACTATTATATTATATACAATGTAAAAAAGAAAGAGTAGATGGTAATTATTTCAAAAAAAGAATGACATATAAAATATATCCAACATAGATATAGCTGTTATGGAGAAATTAGTGTATACTTCAATTATTGCTTTTATATAGCTTCCAAAGGGGAGTAGCTTTTACAGTAAAGTCGTCATTACGGGATCATATCCCCGGCTTTATTGGCAACGCATCATAACGTTGTTAGCCAGACCTTTGCCTGATTCGTGAATTGGGTGAGGTCTTTTTTGTTATCAAAGATCACCATTATCCGATTCCGGTTGATGGTGATTTTTTTATGTCTGAAAGCTATAGCACACATTTCTGGCTGAAGCCAAACAAGTAAAGGAGTTAATGTATGGAATTGTTTACAGTTGAGTTTTGGCTAGCCCTTGCTTCTATTATTATGATCGACCTGGTATTGGCAGGTGATAATGCGATCGTAATCGGTATGGCGGCGCGTAATATCCCGAAAGAAAATCAGAAAAAGGTCATTATCTGGGGGACAGTCGGCGCGGTTATTATTCGAGCGATTGCAACACTATTGGTCGTTTACCTGCTCATGCTACCAGGGCTTCATTTGATCGGTGGACTTGCACTTGTGTATATCGCTTATAAGCTGCTCATTGAGGAGCAGGAAGATAATGACGTATCGTCCAGTACCCGCATCTGGGCAGCGATTCGGACGATCATTATTGCAGATGCGATGATGGGGCTGGATAATGTACTTGCCGTTGCAGGTGCCGCGCATGGAGACACACTGCTGGTTATCGTCGGTCTGGCGATCTCGATTCCAGTCATGGTATGGTGCAGTACATTGATTATGAAATTGATGGAGCGCTTCCCATGGATCGTTGCGCTTGGTTCAGCGATTCTGGCGTGGACAGCCGCACGCATGATTATGGAGGAAAGCTTCCTGTCGGGCTATTTTAGCAACTGGGCGATTAAATATGGCTTTGAGCTAGTTGTTGTGATCGCGGTTGTACTTGTTGGCTTGCGTACCAAGAAAAAGAAAGAACGTGCACGTGCAGTAGAAGAGCCAGCCGTGTAATACTCGGCAAGCTTTCTTAGAGCACAATCATTTTGGGGAACAACATAGCTATTCCATATTCAATCGCAGCATGCGCTTTCGGGTGATGCTGCGATTATTTTATGTATGGGGCAAGAGCAATATAGCGATTTTTGAAAAGTGATTCTCAGCGATCAGGATCCTTTTCTTCTTAAACTGTAAAATGACCGGATGCACCTGTACTGCTATAATAGAAGGATATGCGATCAAGGAGGAGAGAGATCATGGGCGAAGCAGGCAAATTGCTGAAGCGCAAACGTGTAGCTATAGTAGGGCTTGGAGGTATCGCGAAAAAGGTATACATACCTCTGCTATCGGGGCGACCTGATGTGGATCTGGTGGGTGTGGTGAGTCGAACCGAAGCAACGGTGGAGCAGGTTAAGCAACAGCATCATATTGCTAATGGAAGTACAGAACTAAGCGATCTTGCCAGTTGGGATGTAGATGCGGTATTCATACATAGTCCTACCAACACTCACTTTGATCTGGTTCGTTCGTGTCTGAATATGGGCTTGCCCGTGTATGTGGATAAGCCGCTGTCGTATGATCTGGAGGAGTCCCAGCGCATGGCGGATCTGGCAGAAGCGAAGGGGTTGCTACTTGCAGTTGGATTTAATCGACGTTTTGCCCCGCTGTATATGAATGCATATGCATGGCTTGCTGAAGCGGGCGGATTCGAGCTATGTGAAGTGAGCAAGCATCGGACACGCGTGCAAAGTCTACCTGCTCGTGAAACGGTATATGATGATCTAATTCATATGCTGGATGTACTGCTCTGGTTGGGTAATGAAGGATATACGGTCATGTCCCGCCAGCTACAAAAGCAGGGCAATGGCCCCATGCTTCATGCCTCCGGCATGCTGTCGCTGGGTAGAGGACGTTATGGACAATACAGCATGGCTCGTAGCGCAGGTGCTGATCTGGAGAAGCTTGTGCTCCATGGTGGCGGTCGTTCGGCAGAGGTTGTGAATATGGAGCAGCTGTGTTTATATGAAAAGGATGCCTTGCCGCAGCAGCAAAGTCCGGGTAATTGGGATACAATTTTGCAGCGCCGAGGCTTTGCAGGTGTGGTTGAGCATTTTTTAGATCGTCTGGATGCACCGGAGCAATGTAGTATTCGTGCTGATCTAGTGTTAGATACACATCGACTGGTGGAGCAATTGGTGGAGCGCATATAATGAAGTAGTGTGTAAAGGAGCCTATACCGTGAATGACTTTGATGAATTCGATAATATGGAAATGACACGATCAGAAATGATTAAAAAGCGGGAAGAGCAGATTGTGGAAAGCTATCGTCAGGATGAGGATATGATGATCCTTGTATTTGCCCAGTGGTGTGTGAATCGTGGCTTTGATGCCAGGGAGCTTTATTACAGTGCTTATCCTGATCAGATTGACAATCCGCGTCTGGAGCAAGGGATACGCTTGACTGTGCCCAAAGAAGAAGCAGGTGAGATCCCGGATGATACGCTGTTTGGTGTATTGTCGATGTACGGTAATGATGATCTGGGCTTTGCTGTGAGTGAAGCACTGGATGCAAAACGTGCTATGCAGAATCGTCAGCAGATGAATGAGGAATAAGTAATCGTAAACGAAGAATAAAAAACCAGTATAAACGAGAGAGTATTGGTTGCTACATCGAATAGTCATCTTTTTATAGCCGTATCCTCAGCCCTGACAAGGAAGAGGATGCGGCTTTTCCTACATATAGAGTGAATGTATACAACAGCAAAAGCAAAATGGCATAATGTACATAAGCTTCATATGTTGAAAGGGCAGGTGACCTAAGATGAAATATGATATTTTGTACGAAGGCGCATTCGCAATGTTGAAGGTACATATTGAACAAGGAGAAACGATCAAGGCCGAATCCGGCGCGATGGTTTCGATGTCTCCTAATGTAGAGATCAAGGGTACACTTGATGGCGGCATCATGGGCGGGCTAGGACGGATGTTAACCGGCGAGAAATTCTTTTTCCAGGAGCTACGCTCGACGCATGGTCCTGCGGAAGTATTATTAGCGCCTTCCAGTCTGGGTGATGTGACTGCTGTGGAGCTAGATGGCTCGTACAGCTTGTATGTGCAAAAGGATGGCTTCCTAGCAGGTACGGAAGGGATACAGGTTGGCACACAGATGCAGAATCTAAAAAAAGGACTCTTTTCTGGTGAAGGCTTCTTTATTATCGAAATCCGTGGTAGAGGTACAGTATTCTTATCCTCGTATGGTGCGATTCACGCAATCAATCTGTCGCAGGGTGAAGAAGTGATCGTCGACAATGCTCATCTTGTCGCATGGCTAGGATATATGAATTACCAGATCGAAAAAGCATCCAAAGGCTGGTTGTCTACGGTAACTAGCGGCGAGGGTATTGTGTGTCGTTTCCGTGGTGAAGGTGTTATTTTAATTCAATCGCGTAACCCGGCTGGCTTTGGAAACTGGGTACGGCAGTTTATTCCGAGTAAGTAAGAAGCTGTAACTGAAGTAAAAGATATAATTACAACATCTAAAGGCAGATCGTACATTTCGGAGACGGAGTGTACGATCTGCCTTTTTCTTTTGACGAAAAATGTAGAATGTAAAGGAAATCGACAATAGGATAAAGGATAAACGTAGAAAAATGACGAATGTTGAAACAAAATGTTTTAAATAAAATAAAGTAGGTTATAAGTATATATTACTCTTGATTCACATCTGAAAAGCGAACATTTTCGATTCAAAACGTCTCATAAATACGGATTGAATCAAAAAAATAGTTAAAATTTTTCATATTTCAGTAAATATTAACTTGGCATTCGTCCATTGATATGGTTTAATAATAACAATTACGATTAAAAATTTTGTAGATAAATGTAGAATTTTGATATTGGAGGAGAACCAGCATGATGAAAGCAACGGGTATTGTGAGAAAAGTAGACGAACTTGGACGGGTGGTTATTCCGATCGAACTTCGCCGTATCATGAATATTGATGTCAAAGATGGCTTGGAAATCTTTGTAGACAGCGATCGTATCATTCTGAAAAAGTATGAGCCGTCCTGCATTTTCACTGGCGATACCGAGGATCTCGTTTATTTCAAAGGCAAACTGATTAGTCGTAGCGTAATTGAAGAGTTGAACCGTCTGCACAATGCACAAAAATAATTCATAAATCTTATAGAAGCATCTTATAAAAGCATATGTAAAAAGGCATGTTGGAAGCGAAAGCTACGCTTATCCAACATGCCTTTTCTGATTCATACGCGAAGAGATACCAAGGTTTAACGCATCTGTCCCAACGCGAGATCATCTTCACGTCATTGTAATATGCTGTTGTTCCCGCTTCGTCAAGCGGAATTCCTTCGGTGACATACCAAAACGGGACCGGAAGACCCGATGGAAATACGTATAGTTGGCAAAGCCTGAGGATTCGGCTACCTCTTCCAATGGCATTGGGCTGAACATGATTCGCTCCTGTGCCATATTAAGCCGTACATCGAGTGCATATTGCATGATCGTTGTATCGAACGACTCTTTGAACAGATGTACAGCCCGTGAGATACTAATGCCGATATGTAGCGCAACATCCTCTAATTTAAAGGCAGAAGAAGCATTTTCCTCGATATAGCTTTTAATTTGATAAGCCAGATAAGTGCGCGGTCCCCCAGTCGGCTGTTCACTTAAATATCGGTCTACCGATAGGCACAGTATCTTCATATAATGGCTGCATATTTCAGGATATGGATTATCAATTCGTCGTTTCTCCATCGCAATCTGGCGCATCAGATCGGTAATATTATCAGTTAATGGGATTTTGATCTTGGCAGGTCGCCCTTGCTCATGCCACCAACGGTCTGCCCATTCGCCGCCAAAGAAGATATGATAATCGCCGCTCTCTACGGTTTGTTTGCCTGTAGAGCTTGATGTACCATCAATTCGTAGCTCATACGGTTCATCCGGACCATACATATGCAGATCGCCTACCTCAACATCCACCAGCTTCCCATCTGACCGAAGCTGACAATTTCCTTCGGTTTGTAGACGAAATAAATAATTTTGAATGCCGTCAGGCTCATGCATATAAAAAGGTTTCCTGTGAAAGGAGTAACCTGCTGTGAATACTTTACAATCTTCTCCGTGTCCTTCCATTAAAAGCTCCTCATTTCAACAACGAATTTAAATTTTGACCAAATTGTTCATGTTTTAATCATATTATTCATTTTAATTGAAACGGTTTCGTAATACTATGGTTACGAGTCAAAAACAACATAAAAGGACAGCTTCTCATAATGAGTGTTATACAGCAGAGTGATAACAGCAAGCTGGACCTGAAACTCGCGGACAATCGTATGGATAAGTCCATCGTACATAGGGGTTATCATACGTTTGGTAAGCACCAGAGGAGGATTACCCGTGCAGCGAATGAAAACCGGATTAATTGGATGCGGTAACATCAGCGCTATTTATTTTACGAACTTGAAATCAAGTCCGGTCATCGAAATCGTAGCCTGTGCCGACGTGGTGAAGGAACGCGCGGAAGAACGGGCTAAAGAATTTGGTATTGAAAACGTATACACACCGGAAGAAATGCTACAACGAGATGATATTGAACTCATCATTAATTTAACAATTCCAGCCGCTCATGCTGGCGTGAATCTAGCCGCATTATCTGCAGGCAAACATGTATATGCAGAAAAGCCGCTTGCTGTATCGCTAGACGATGGACATCTGACGCTGGAAAAAGCGAAGGAAACGGGTAAGCGTGTAGGTAGCGCACCAGATACATTCCTTGGTGCAGGTCTGGAAACGGCACGCAAAGCGATTGACGATGGACTGATTGGTCGTCCGATTGCAGCGTCCGCCTTTATGATGGGAGCCGGACCAGAAGGCTGGCATCCAGATCCTGAATTCTTTTATGCACCAGGTGGCGGACCGATGTTCGATATGGGACCTTACTATCTGACCGCACTCACAAGCTTACTTGGTTCGATGACGCGTGTGAGCTCATCGGCAGGTATTCAGATCCCTGATCGCAAAATTCATAGTGGTGCCAAAGCAGGTACGCCACTTCGCGTAGAGACACCAACGCATCTGGCAGGAACAATTGATTTTGAAAATGGCGTGATCGCTACAATGGTGACTAGCTTCGATATTCCAGGTGGTTCACAACTGCCTCGAATCGAAATCTATGGCACAGAAGGCACACTCGATCTGCCGGATCCGAACTTTTTTGATGGAACGGTTCGTCTGAAGCGTGCAGGATCAGACCAATTTGAAGAGTTGCCACCTGTGTTTGAACCCGTTAGCAATGATCGCGGCAAAGGCGTGAGTGAGATGGTGCAGGCGATTCACGATCAGCGTCCACACCGTGCAAGCGGCGAACTAGCCTACCATGTGCTTGAGGTCATGCATGCGTTCCAGCGTTCTTCTCTCGAAGGTAAGCATGTGATTATTAAAAGTCGTGCAGGCTACCGTCAGGGGAATGTGTACGAGTAACATATTAATCCTTACGTGCAGCACCCCGTACAGACATGATGATTCATTCAAAGCATACGATCAACCAATACACGATATAGGAGTGACCTAACTATGTTAAAAGTGGGATTGCAATTATTTACGGTTCGTGAAGATCTGGAACGCGATTTTGAAGGCACAATCGCCAAAATTGCTGAGCTTGGTTATCAGGGTGTAGAATTTGCTGGATTTTATGGTCGTAGCGCTGAGCAGATTCGTGATCTTTTGCAAAAGAATAATCTGGAAGTGGTCGGTTCCCATACACAGTATGCAGATTTGTTAAGTGATGCTCAATCATTGATCGACTTTAACAAAGCGATTGGTAATAAATATATTATTGTTCCTTATCTGTCCGAGGAGCAGCGCGGTAACTGGCCGGAGATTTTTGCTAATCTGCGTAAAATTGCTGAAGTATGTAATCAAAATGATGTTGTATTGTTGTATCACAATCACGACTTTGAACTGAATGAGAAGATTGGCGATCACACGGTACTGGATGCGCTCTATGCCGAATTGCCTGCTGACCTGATTCAGGTAGAGCTGGACACAGCATGGGTACAGTATAGCGGATATGATGCAATAGAATATATTGAGAAATATGCAGGTCGCCTGCCACTCGTACACTGGAAAGACTTCAAGCGTACAGACAGCGGCATTCAAATGATGGAGCTGAACGAAGGCGAGGTTGATGTTGCACGTATCGGTGATGCTGCTGCTAAAGCCGGCGTTGAATGGATCGTGGTTGAACAAGATAACAGCCTGCAAGCGCCGATGCAAAGTATTGAACAAAGCATCAACTGGGTGAAAAGCTACGGTGCTAAGGGAGGACTTGTGAATGTCTGAGCAGTCCCTTCGTATCGGCATTATTGGTTGCGGCGGGATCGCGCAAGGTAAACATTTGCCAAGCCTCGCCAAGCAACCACTCGCACGAATCGTTGCCTTTTGCGATATCGTGGAGGAACGGGCAACTGAAGCAGCCGAGCAATACGGTGTTGAAGGTGCCAAAGTATATACAGACTACAAAGAATTACTACAAGATAGCAGCATTGATGTGATTCATGTGTGCACACCGAATGATTCGCACGCGGTAATCAGTATCGACGCATTAGAAGCTGGCAAGCATGTTCTATGTGAAAAGCCGATGGCAAAGACCACAGAAGAAGCACGCGCCATGGTTGAAGCTGCAAAGCGTACCGGTAAAAAGCTCTCCATCGCTTATCAGAACCGCTTCCGTGACGATAGCTTGTATTTGAAACAAATGGTGGAAGAAGGCGATCTGGGCGATGTGTATTATGGCAAAGCGATTGCACTACGTCGCCGTGCTGTACCGACATGGGGCGTATTCCTGGACGAAGAAAAGCAAGGCGGCGGCCCATTGATTGACATCGGAACACACGCCCTTGATCTGACCTTATGGTTGATGGATAACTACAAGCCGAAGACTGTCCTTGGCTCCACCTTCCATAAGCTAGGTCCACGTCCAAACTCAGCGAACGCATTCGGACCATGGGACCCGGAGAAGTTCAAGGTAGAAGATTCCGCATTTGGCTTCATCACCATGGAAAATGGTGCGGTAATCGCGTTAGAATCAAGCTGGGCACTTAACGTACGTCAATTTGGCGAAGCACAAGCATTATTGTGCGGAACCGAAGGCGGCGCAGACATGAATGGTGGACTGCATGTGAATGGCGAGAAGAACGGTCGTCTCATCGACAGCCAGATCGACCTTGGCTCCGGCGGTGTAGCCTTCTATTCTGGTGAAGCCGAAGACGCTGGCGCACGCGAAGCCAGAATGTGGCTCGAAGCGATCGTCAACGATACCGAACCACTCGTCAAACCCGAACAAGCCTTGGTCGTAACTCAGATTCTAGAAGCCATCTATGAGTCTGCACGCACAGGCAAAGCCATCGAACTACAACCAGAAGCGCTTACAGTTTAAGGTATACCGCGCATAGTATATGTAGCATCATGTCCTAATAAAACGGCTATAAAAGCCTGCTGCGGCACACATGCAAATTCATATGCTGCAACAAGCACTGAACGAAGGTAAGGAAATAAGGGAAAAGGACGCCTTTGGACGATGAGAATCTACAGATGATCCTAATCCATAGATTCTCATCGTCCACCCAAGGACGTTCCCTTATTCCTTACCGAAGTGGTGCAATCCGCAGCACACACGTTTGCACAAAATTTTATTTTTTTGATGAAATTCCCAAACTTTATCGGCGCTTAACTCGTACTAATAAGTAGAACACTATTCACACTAACGAACCAAGCAGTACTCATTCCTTTACTTACAAAAAACAGTTGAACCAGGAGGAAACACGGATGAAATTAGGCGTATTTATGGTATTACTGAACAACAAGAGCTTCGAGGAGGCGCTTGACTATGTAGCCGAAAAGGGAGTCAAGGCAGTAGAGATCGGATCGGGTGGTAATCCCGGTGCTGTACACTGTAAGCCAGACGAGCTGTTAGCAGATGCAGGTAAATTGCGTGAATTCAAAAAAGCTGTCGAATCTCGTGGTCTGACGATCAGTGCACTCAGTTGCCATGGGAACCCGCTGCATCCACAAAAAGCGATCGCTCAGGAATCTCATGATGATTTCGTCAAATCCGTTCAATTGGCGCAAAAGCTGGACGTGCCTGTCGTTAATACATTTTCCGGTTGTCCAGGTGACAGCGACAATGCTAAATATCCGAACTGGCCTGTAGCACCGTGGCCAACAGATTACAGCGAA
>JAAIGF010114280.1_pt1 | contig 50107 bp, 36 predicted proteins | sample 6487441 | NCBI WGS metagenome assembly JAAIGF01 (sample SAMN13974129, study PRJNA590717) | phyllosphere metagenome | biome: pepper field; feature: multiple bacterial spot infested pepper fields; material: pepper leaves; isolation source: leaves from pepper fields | host: Capsicum annuum ...
ACTTCCTTTTGAAGGCCAAAAGGAAGCAAAAGCCTTTTGTTTCATCTAGGCGATCTGTCGCACGAATCCTTTGCACACAAGCCAATTTACGCGCAGGCCAGGATGACAGGTCAAAATTTTTTTGAATAATTTTGACCAATAATCCTCATGCCTTCCCATTGCACGACCCGCGTCAATTACTTGTCTCCCATCGCTTGATGAAACGTTAATGACGTAGCTCGCGAAGCGTTTATTAACGCTTGCATTCACATTTTTAAAAAGCGATATTGATATCAAACGGCCTTCGATTCGACTGCGTGATCACGTGTGATCCCGGATGATGAATAGTTGTTTATTGACCTCAGCGAGGTCATATATTTATAGCAAATTGATATGATATGTTATTTCGACTCCGGCGGAGTCGTATCTCGCTATTGTCCCTTTCCGGGACAGGGACTTCCTTTTGAAGGCCAAAAGGAAGCAAAAGCCTTTTGTTTCATCGAGGCGATTTGTCGCACCATCCTTCCCGCACAAGCCAATTGACGCGCAGGCTAGAAATTATTAGAAAAAATCTTTTTAGAATTTTTTCTAATAATTTCTCATGCCTTCCCAACACACAACCTGCGTCCATTGCTTGTCTCCCATCGCTTAATGAAACGTTGATGATGTTAATCACATAGCGTGTATTGACGCTAGCGTTCACAACTCTGCATAGCGCCAAAAAATGTCTCATGCTGTGGTGGGAGAAAAGCGATAGGCGATGGCTTTTTGTGTGGAGGGTAAAGCCTAGGAATCATATCGAAATCCGCTTAAGGGTTTCGATGTTATTCCAGCTTTGTGAGCCTATTGCTTTTTGTGTGAAGGCTTGTGCGACAAACCACCTTCATGAGACAGAGGAACCTTGCTTCCTTGGGTTCTTCCAAGGAAGGCCTTGCCGCGGCGAGCGGCGGAAAGGTTTGTGGGAGGGAAAAAGATCGTTTCAACTTACTTTTTTGTCCCTTTCCGGGACGGGACTTCCTTTTGAAGGCCAAAAGGAAGCAAAAGCCTTTTGTTTCATCGAGGCGATTTGTCGCACATACCCCTCTCACACAAGCCAATTGCCGCGCAGGCCAGGATGACAGGTCAAAATTTTTTTGAATAATTTTGACCAATAATCCTTATGCCTTCCCACCGCACGACCCGCGTCAATTCCTTGTCTTCCATCGCTTGGTGAAACGTTAATGACGTTGTTCGCAAAGCGGTAAAGCTCCTAACAAAAAAAAGGAAGAACTCCGCTATGCAGAGCCCTTCCTCACCTTAAAACTTAAACACGTACTTATCTTATCTCACTTCGATTAGTCGCTTAGCGACAATCGCATCTTCTTTCTTCCCTACTGATACAATCAACACCCCATCTGTGTACGCTGCTTCAATACTATTATAATCTACGGTTTCAGGCAATGTAAACGAACGGCTGAACGATGTGTAGCTAAATTCGCGTTTACTATATAGCTTTTCTTCTACGGCCTGCTCGTCTTTTTTCTCTACACCGATGCTGATCAAATTTTTGTCTACGTTGATCTTAAAATCTGATTTCTGTAAGCCTGGCGCCGCCAATTCGATTTTAAAAGCCTGTTCGGTTTCAGCAATATTCACTGCTGGAACACGCGTAACCAATCGATCGGTGATAAACGAATCGTTAAATAAATTGTCAAAAATGTTGTTTACATACGGATTAACAACATCAGAATTCACAGTTTTTGTTGGAAATTTAATTAATGCCATTTTTATGTCCTCCTAATTTTTTCTTTGTTTAATGATGTTAATTACTAAACAAACCTTATACCGAATCGGTTTTTTTATAAAAACAAGACATTTTGTCGTTAAAAATTACAAAGCAATGCCATTATGTCTTTTAGTCGACGCTGTAAATCGCATTAAACTGTCATATAAGCAGTTAAGCATATGAAAACATTTCTGCGCGAGGCACTTTGCTGGCGTTTGCGCTTTGCCCGATCATATAAAAAAGGAAAAGCAGCTATTTTTTGTACACGAGCGAAACCTGGGTATGCACGTGATCGATACCAAAAGGCGGCGTCGTTTTACGGATAGCGACGCGAATCTCCGCTGCAAAAGCAAAAGTCAGCCTGGCGGTCTGCAAAATTTCTTCGGCAGCAGACTCCAAAAGTTTACGCTCCTGACCCATCGCGGCACGGACAATCGCATAAAGTTCTTCATAATTCAACGTATTACGAAGCTCATCAGAAGCCTCGTTCTGAAAAGGAAAACTAACGATGACATCCACAAAAAATTCATTGCCCAAGATGCGTTCTTCGGCGTAATAGCCTATTGGAGAGAAAAATCGAAGGTCTTTTAAGGCGACCTCTTGTGTTATTGTTCCCATCTTGCAAACATAGAAAAAAATTAGGACTGCCATCAACTACGGCACTGTTTATAGCCATATCCCCCTGCAAATCGGCCTTATTATCGACATTTTTGCATATAATGACCAAATATAATACGTATTATTGCTTAGCTAAACAATCTGTATATGAAAATCAACCTTTTGAGCACCTTGGCGTGCAGCTTACTGACGGCTACATCTTTTGCGCAAACAGACTTTAAGCCGGAAGATACCGAATTTTACAGTCCGAAACCGCCTGTGGTTACGCTAAAAGTACAAGTTCCCAGCGATGCGATTGTCCTTTTTGATGGCACGAACCTGAACCAATGGGAAAGCAATAAAACGACTGGACAGCCCGCGCCATGGACCGTTGAAAACGGCACCTTAACCGTCAAGCCTGCCACCGGAGATATCCAAACCAAACAAAAATTTGAAGATTTCCAGTTGCATATTGAATGGAAAAGTCCGGAGAAAATAAAAGGCGAAGGCCAGGGACGCGGAAATAGCGGAATCTTTCTACAAGGTTTGTATGAGCTACAGGTTTTGGATAATAACAACAATCCAACCTACGTAAATGGACAAGCAGGCAGTATTTACAAGCAGCGGCCACCGCTTGTTGAGGTACGCGCCGAAGGCGACAACTGGCACCGCTATGATGTGATTTATAAAGCGCCGCGTTTTAACAAAGACGGCATGTTGATCAGCAAAGGAATGGTCACAGTATTACATAATGGTGTATTGATACAAAACAACACACAGATAGAAGGTGCAACAGCATACATTGGCCTACCGAAGTTAGAAGCACATGGCGCTGGACCGATCATTTTGCAGGATCATGGCGACATGGTACATTTCCGTAATATTTGGATAAGACCTTTATAAAATTCTTGTACCGAACAGGATCAATTTTAGTTTAACGTTCATTTTCCTAATTTAGCAGCCGTTAAATGATTAGTAAAATGAAGAAACTACTTATCCTGTTCCTGTTCGGATCTTCGTTGGCTTACGGCCAACGTAATTTTACCATCGAAGAAACAGTATACGGCCCGCGCCAATTTGCCCCGCAAAGCCTTGTCCTGCCGCAATGGCTGCCGCAGACCGATGCATTTTCAACGTTGGATGCATCCTATCAAAAACTCACCTTGCGCGATGCGCAATCCAGTTGGCAAAGCCGAGACATCGCCACCATAAAAGACATCAGCACCGCACTACAGTCGGTCTTAAACAGCAACGAATCGGTCAAATTATCCTACTTTCCGTTAGACTACAGCTGGGCAGATAAAGATCACATCGCGTTTGCTTACGAAGCCGACAGCTGGAAATACACGATCCGCTACGCGGTGAAGACGAAACAAGCGCAAATTTTGACAAAATCACCAGCCGATGGCGCGCAAGCTACCAGCACAACCGATTACAGCAAGGTTGCTTATTTGGTAGACAACAATATTGAAATCAGCTCGAAAGAAGGCACGCGCACAAAAGTAACGCAAGATAGTCTAGCTGGGATCGTAAACGGCAGCGATTACACCCACCGGCAAGAGTTCGGCATCAGCAGAGGCATGTGGTGGAGTCCCGACAACGAAAAACTACTTTATTACCGCAAAGATGAATCCATGGTGAGCAACTATCCGTTAATCCAATGGGACAAACGCGTAGCAGCTACTAAAGACATACGCTATCCGATGGCCGGTATGAAGAGCGAAGAAGTCACATTGCGGGTATACGACAGCAAAACAAGCAGCCACATTACTTTGCAAACGGGCGAACCCAAAGAGCAGTATTTGACCATCTGTACATGGGATCCGTCAAGCAAATACATTTATGTAGGTATTCTTAATCGCGAACAAAACCACTTAAAAGTAAACAAATACGACGCGACCGATGGCCACTTTATCCAAACACTGTTTGAAGAAAAATCGGAATCTTGGGTAGAGCCATTGCATGCGCTCACCTTTTTACCAAACAAACCCGACCAGTTTTTATACCAAACCGATAAGGATGGTTTCAACCAATTGTATTTGTATGATGTTAGCGGAAAGCTATTGCGCTCGCTCGGTTACGAAGATGTGATCGTTGAAGATGTACAAGGATTCTCTTCAGATGGCAAAAAAGTGATCTACACCGGCATTACAAATAAAGGACTCGATCGCCAGCTTTTTGAAGTTGCGATAGCTACTGGAAAAACGCAGCAGCTTACAAACAAATCGGGCACGCACCGAGCGAGCTTAAGCGCCAACGGAAACTATGTACTCGATCAATTTTCGAACCTAAACACAGCAAACAACGTAGACGTTTATGCTGTAAAAGGCGGCAAACCGCTGGAAATTATCCGCGCGACCAACCCGTTTGAAGGGAAGATTTCACTTCCCAAGATTGAAGCCGTTTCGCTGGTTTCGGCAGATGGACAAACACCGCTGAACGGACGCATTATTTACCCGGCAAATTTTGACGAAACAAAAAAATACCCTGTCATGGTTTACCTTTACGGCGGTTCTCATGCACAGTTGGTGCAAAACAAATGGCTTTATGGCGCTGGATACTTCGATCTGTACATGGCGCAACAAGGCTATATTGTTTTCACGATGGACAACAGAGGATCTGATGCGCGAGGGCGCGATTTTACTCGGATAACGCACCGCCAACTTGGGCAAGCAGAAATGGCCGACCAGCTAAAGGGCATCGACTTCCTAAAATCAAAAAGCTTTGTAGACCAATCACGCATGGGAATATTTGGCTGGAGCTTTGGCGGCTTCATGACCACTTCTTTTATGGTGCAACATCCCGGCATTTTCCAAACCGCTGTAGCAGGCGGACCGGTGATCGATTGGAAATATTACGAGGTGATGTATGGCGAGCGCTATATGGATACCCCGCAGGAAAACCCGGAAGGTTATCAAAAAGCCGGCTTGCTTGATAAAGCAAAGCAGCTAGCGGGCAATTTATTGATCATTCACGGCGCGCAAGACCCGGTGGTTGTTCAACAACATAGCATGGAATTTATCGAAGCCTGTATCAAAGCCGGCAAACAAGTCGATTACTTCCTTTATCCAACGCATGAGCACAATGTCATGGGAAAAGACCGCATACATATGTATGACAAGATTGCGAAGTATTTTGATCTGCACTTAAAAAAATAAAGACAAAAAGAAGCGAGCCGATCGGTCAAGATCGGCTCGCTTACAAACATACCTAAAAGAAATAGCTTACTTACGCAATTTCCGTTGCTTTGACATAACTCTCGTTGTGCACGCTAGCCACGGCGCGTCCGGAAGGATCGTTAAGATTTTGAAAAGAAGCATCCCAAGCAAGCGCTTCTGGCGTACTACAAGCTACCGATTTAACCGAAGGCACGGTTTTCGCCGCAGCTTCCGAAGGAAAATGAGATTCGAAAATCGTACGGTACAAAAACTCTTCTTTATTTTTTGGCGTATTCACCGGATAACGAATCGCAGCCGTTTCAAACTCCACATCAGACACTTTGCTTTCTGCCTGCGCTTTCAACGTATCAATCCAGCTATACCCTACCCCGTCAGAGAATTGCTCCTTTTGACGCCATGCAATACTTTCCGGAAGATAATCTTCAAATGCTTTACGAACCACCCATTTCTCCATACGTCCATCCTTAATCATCTTATCCGCCGGGTTGATTGACATGGCCACATCCATAAACTCTTTATCTAAGAATGGTACACGCCCTTCTACACCCCAAGCTGCCAACGATTTGTTTGCACGCAAACAATCGTATAAATACAATTTCTTCAGCTTGCGCACGGTTTCCTCATGAAACTCCTGCGCATTCGGCGCTTTATGAAAATAAAGATAGCCGCCAAATAATTCATCAGAACCCTCGCCAGAAAGCACCATTTTTATTCCCATAGATTTGATAACACGCGCTAGCAAATACATGGGCGTCGATGCTCTGATCGTCGTAACATCATAAGTTTCCAAGTGATAAATCACATCGCGAATCGCATCAAGACCTTCCTGGATGGTGAAATTAATCTCGTGGTGAATCGTCCCGATATGATCAGCCGCTTTTTGTGCAGCAATCAAATCTGGTGCACCTTCTAACCCAACAGCAAACGAGTGTAATTGTGGATACCAAGCTTCTTCTTTACCGCCTGTTTCGATACGTTTAGCGTTAAACTTTTTGGTAACGGCAGCAATCACAGAAGAATCCAAACCACCCGACAGCAATACGCCATAAGGCACATCAGACATCAACTGCCGTTGCACCGCATCTTCCAGTGCCGTACGCAGCTTTGCGATATCCGTTTCGTTATCTTTCACGGTTTCGTAAGATTCCCAGTCGCGCAAATACCATTTTTTCGGCTCAGCACCTTCTTTGCTATACAAGTAGTGTCCCGGAGGAAACTGATCGATCTCTACGCAGAAACCTTCTAAAGACTTCAATTCGGATGCAACAAAAATTTGTCCATCAGCGTCTTTACCGTAATAAAGTGGGATAATACCCATATGATCGCGTGCCACGAGGAAGGAATCATCACGACCATCGTACAAAGCGAATCCAAAAATTCCGTTTAAATCTTCGATAAAAGAAGCGCCCTTTTCGAGGTACAACGCCAAAATCACTTCCGAGTCAGAAAGCGTGGCAAATTCGTAATCAGGCAATGTATTTCGTAGTTGTTGGTGATTATATATCTCGCCATTTACCGCCAACACCACATGTCCATCAGGACTAAAAAGGGGTTGACTTCCAGATTTTGGATCGACGATCGCAAGACGTTCGTGTGCCAAAATCGCTTTTTCACTGCTAAAAATACCCGACCAGTCTGGTCCGCGATGCCTAATGCGTTTAGACATCTCTAAGACTTGCGGTCTAAGGCTCTCCGAAGCGGATGGCTTCAAATCAAAAGCTCCAACAATTCCACACATAAAATAAATTTTTAATACTGTTCTCTACGTTTAATTATAATTTCTTCACAAAGAAAAGTATTAAAAAATTAAATTCATAACTTTTTGTGTTTTTTATTATCAATAATAAAAAGAATCAGACACAAAATTAACAATTCTATACGCAAATTATCTTTTTGTTAACACGAAACACAAACGATTGTGTACACAAAAAAATCCATGAAGGTGTCTAAAAAGTGATTAAATTTCGTCCTGGCGAGAAGGAGGAACGACGACGAAGCAATCTTATCAAATAAAAATGCAGATTGCTTCGTCATACTTCCTCGCATTTTGAAGTTAATCGATTAGCTTTTGGGACGGCCTCATGGATTTTTACATAGCGTAATCCTGCGAGTTATCTTTTATATTATTCCGTGCAAGGAATGGCCCTTTTCGGCCAATCTATCAATACGCTTTTCAACAGCAGCATCCTTTATTAATGCCGGCGCATGGTGCGGCTTGCTCCGCGCGTCAATGATTAGCGCGCCGCGACAGCCCCAATGCTTAAATTGCGTAAAACTATCAACTCCGTAGATATCGTAAGCCGGATTGCTGCGCGTGAAAGTCACCCAAACAAAATTATTAACCGTTTCGGCAGCAAAGGCAGCATCATCTACCAAAACAATCAACGGAATGCTATCCGATAATCTGTGCTTTAGTTCCGAAGCCCAGGTATTTATTCGCTTTGCCTCTTCTTCATACGAGCTAAACGCGGCACCATCCACCACTAATACACCCGGCAATGCCAGTTTCGCTTGATTAAACGGACGCGGCAAATCCAACCCGGCAGGTATTTCCGTCGCCAGTTCACGCTTCTTTTTACCGACAGCCGCAAAGGTTACTTTCGAACCGGCATTTAAACCGTCGCCTGTATAATCGAGCGTATCGATAGTCGTGTTGGTCAGAAAATGTAGATCACGCGTAAAATCGATACGTGCTAACATATGGCTCAAAAAAAGCGGTATATCATGAATATCCAATGCAGGATCATCTTCTTGCGCAGCGATGAATAGGTATTTCGCCAGACTGAGCTGGTTGGTTCCTAAAATCTGGTTGGCAATGGTGAGCACTTCCTGCGGGCGATCCACTTCCTGATAAGGCGTATAACGCTCACTACCGATAGCGAACAATAAAGGATGCACGCCTGCCGGATCCACAGCGTGAACGGCTTTCAATCCGCTAATTTGCTGCGGAATTGCGCTGCCGGTGATTTCATGAATCAACGCGCCGAAACTGGTATCTTCCTGCGGTGGGCGCCCGACAACCGTAAACGACCAAATGGGATTTTTGCGATGGTAAACGCGGTGTACTTTCATCAGCGGAAACGGATGTGTCAAGCTGTAATAGCCAATGTGGTCGCCAAATGGCCCCTCTGGCTTATTTTCTTGCGGATAAACCGTGCCGGTAATTACAAAATCAGCATCTGAAGAAATGCAAAAACCTTCCTCATCGTAAAAGTAACGAAAGCGTCGATTACCCAGCGCACCAGCAAAAATCATTTCAGACAAACCTTCGGGCAGCGGCATAACGGCAGATAAGGGATGTGATGGCGGACCACCGACAAACACGCTTACTTTTAGTGGACGCCCCAATGCGTTGGCCTTCGTTTGATGCACGCCGATGCCGCGATGCAGCTGATAATGCAATCCGATTTCCTGATCGGGCAGATATTCGTTGCCCGAAAGCTGTATGCGGTACATGCCCAGATTGGCCTGCATAATTCCCGGCTTATCCACATCTTCAGAATAAACTTGTGGCATTGTTACAAAAGCGCCACCATCCATCGGCCAATTCACGATTTGCGGGAGCGCGCTAATGGAGGTTTGCCCATGCAATATCGGCGCACCAGATTTCTTCTTCCAAGGTAAAGCACCCAAAGCGACCATGGATGAACCGGCATAATCAAACGGCTTTTTTAATACCGACATCGGGTTCATCTTCACATCAACCAACTTTTTAACATGGTCTAATGTGTCGCGAAACATAAATTTTGATCGATCCAACGTGCCAAACAAGTTGGACACCGCCGGAAACTTAGAACCTTTTATATTTTCGAAATACAATGCCGGCCCTTCCACATCAAACACGCGCATGTGTATGGCAGCCATTTCCAAATAAGGATCGACTTCTTCTTTGATACGCACTAAGTGTCCGTTTCTCTCCAAATCAGCCACGCATTCGGCCAAACTTTTATACCCCATAATAACGTTATCGTTTTCACAAAAATAGCAGAATAAGTCAGGTTTTGAAAAATTGCATTTGGAATTATCGCAAGCAGGTAAGCTTGCGCAAATTCAGCGACGCAGGAAGTTTACGTCACCATCACAACCTCCGCGAAATGCGCGAAGGAATGACCTACACACTAGCGATCAGACCGTAACAGCTCGCTTATCGGCGTAAATTCAAAAGGCATATCGGCTTGCCAGCTGTTATCCACACGATTGTCAGCCTGGATAACACGGCTCAATTCGGCGTAATCCGAGCTATTAATTTCCATCTTATGTTGATACATAAATTTGACCAGCCAACGTGGAACATTGACAATTTCCTGCCCCACTTTGATCAGCTTGAGCTCTTTATACAGATCAAAAACCGCCATAAAAGACATAAGCTGTGCTCCACCCACTTCCAACACTTTGTAGTGAAATGCCGGAATATCCAACATATTTTTAAGCCAGCGTACAAAATCATGCGCGCCGAGCGGTTGAAAATACCGGTTAGCATAGCGCTTCGAATAGATAATAAATTTGCGATTGGAAATATTTTTAAACACGCGATCAATCAACGAATCCCGCCCCAGAACACTGTTTTTCAGAACAACAGTATAATCCATACGCGACTCCTTAAGCAATTCCAAAATGGGCTCGATGCATAATTTATCCATTAAGCGCGCGACATAAATCACCCTATTGCACTTTCTCTCCTGGAGGATATGGATAAAATTTTGGAGGCAGAGCAATTCCAGATTAAGGTTGACGATATCGTTTAGCGTGGGCACCTGCGTAAAATAAAAAGCCGCGTGAATCGTAGGGATAGGCAAGTTAAGCCCTGCAGAACCTTTGATTAGATCGACTTCGAAAATTTTTGCGCGCACGGGTTCGAAGACTCTTTTTTCAAACAATCTGATATTTCGGGTGATCGCGAATACATTAAATTTATCATCGCCCATCAAACTGACACTTCTCCGTCCTACGTAATTATTTAGCCCACTAATTAATATATCCATAAGCTCACTTCACAAAAAAATCCAGTTTCCAATTTCTATTACAAAACACCGTATTTCCGGTAATGTTCGCCAAAAAAGGAATTTGTTACAAAATAACCATTTCTACTCGCGCTTGCGCCCCTCCGTAGCTTTGTCTATGCTTTGTAAAAAGAGGCCCAAAGGCCACAGATATTTATACCCAATCTAAACAAAACAGATTCTTTACGTTATATTTGCGATATTTGTAAATAGCCCAGCAATAGATTTTCTTGTATGACGAAAAAGGTGATTTTAGTATGGTTTCGAAATGATCTGCGAATTCATGACAATGAAATTTTGTTTGAAGCAGTACATAAGGGCGATATTGTCATTCCTGTTTATTTCTTTGACCCACGGTATTTCAAAACCAATGCCTGGGGTTTTCAAAACACAGGCGTGCTACGCGCAAATTTTCTGATCGAGACTGTTGCCAAACTAAAAGACAACCTACAACAGCTCGGTGCAGACCTGCTTGTTTTTCAGGGAAAACCAGAAGAATTGCTGAGCACGCTGTGCGCCAAGTACGATGTTACCGAAGTATATCATCACCGCGAAGTGGCAAAAAGAGAAACGCGGATATCCGAACTCGTGGAAACCGCGTTGTGGAAGGAAAAGATAAATCTCAAACATTTTATCGGGCATACGCTTTACCACAAAGAAGATTTACCGATACCTATCAAAGATATACCAGATGCGTTTAGCGCTTTCAAAAAGAAAGTCGAAAAAGAGAGCTTTGTACGGCCAACGCTTCCGGCTATTCAAAACATGGTCACCCATCCGCATTTAGAAACTACAACATTACCTACTTTACAGGATCTCGGCTTTACGGCTAGCGCCATCGCCTTAGCTGAAACCGCTTCCACAGTGGTAAAAGGTGGTGAAGATGAAGCCCTGATGGTGATCGACAGAACATTAGCTCCTGATTATGACGATGTAGACGATTACAACCTCGTATCACCTTACATCGCAAATGGCGCGGTATCTCCGGCATTCTACTACCATAAAATCAAGGAAAACAATCTGCCTGCACACAAAAAAAAGTATGAACGTCTGATCTTACGCTTACTTTGGCGGGATTATTTTCGATTTATGCTGAAAAAGCATCCCAACATTTTTTTCAAAAACCACCAGCCGGAAAAGGACATTGCCGCGTCTGTCGAAAAGTTACGCGCACTACAGGATCGGGAAATCAACGAGCCCATTATTGAAGCTTTGCTACACGATCTTTTTCACAAAGGCAACCTGACCTACGAGCATCGGGAAATTTTAGCAGCCTACCTGCTTGCGGAATTGAACGTCAACCACGTTGCCGGAGCCGGTTTTTTTGAAGAGCACCTAGTCGATTATGCACCGTCAAGCACCTATGGTTATTGGTTGCATTTAGCAGGCTTTGGCACGAGCACTAAAGATAATCTCAAAATGGATTGGAAGGAGCTTGCAAAAAAACATTATCGCGTTCGCGCTGAGGCAAAATAACCTTACCCATAATATTTGGCATGGCTGAATAATAGCCGGTTCCGCAAAATCAAAAAAAACGTCAAAATATCAAAATTTATGCTTTTTTAACGTGTTTTTTTGTTCGAATTAGACGTGGCAAGTACTTATTATTTGCTAACTTTGGGCAAATTTTTATACGTAAGATTTCCTCATGGATAAATTAACATATTTGAGTAACGCAGATTCAGGCTACATAGACTCATTATATCAAGCATACAAGGAAGACCCTAACGCAGTAGATGTAAGCTGGCAGAAATTTTTCGAAGGATTCGAATTTGGTCAAACAGCAGAGGGAGGTGATGCCGCTGCAGAAACGCCAGAGCAAGCGATCAAAGAGATCAATGTCCTCAACATGATCAATGGCTACCGTGATCGCGGACACCTTTTTACAGAAACAAACCCCGTTCGCGAACGTCGCAAATATTTCCCGGGGAAAGAACTTGAGACATTCGGTCTTTCTGAAGCGGATCTCGATACCGTGTTTAATGCCGGTGTCGAAGTGGGTTTGGGCAAAGCAAAATTAAAAGATATTCGTCAGCTTATTGAAGACACTTACTGCCGTTCAATCGGGGCTGAATTTCGCTATATCCGTCATCCAGAGAAAATCAAATTCCTTCAAGACAAAATGGAAGCTGACCGCAACACGCCTCAGTTTTCCTTAGACGGTAAAAAACGTATACTAAAAAAATTAAACGAAGCGGTCATCTTCGAAAGCTTCCTTGGTACCAAATTTTTGGGCCAAAAGCGGTTTTCGCTGGAAGGTGCCGAGTCTTTGATTCCGGCACTGGATTCCGTTATCCAAAAAGGTTCTTCCCTCGGTATCGAGGAGTTTGTAATCGGGATGGCGCATCGCGGACGTCTGAATGTATTGACCAACGTGATGGGCAAATCATACAAAACAATCTTTTCGGAGTTTGAAGGAAAAATGTACGAGCCCGATCCGGAAATCCAATTTGGTGGTGACGTAAAATACCATTTAGGTTTCTCATCGGATATTACCAGCCAAGATGGTAAAAACATCCACTTGAGCCTGGCGCCTAACCCTTCACACCTGGAAACTGTAGACGGTGTCGCGGAAGGTATGGTGCGTTCTAAAATTGATTTAAAATACGAAGGTGATTCTTCGAAAATTGCACCGATCTTGATCCACGGTGACGCAGCTGTTGCTGCGCAGGGTATCGTTTACGAAACCATCCAAATGTCTAAATTGGATGGCTACAAAACAGGCGGTACTATCCATATCGTGATCAATAATCAAGTTGGTTTTACAACAAATTATAAAGATGCGCGTTCGTCAACTTACTGTACAGACATTGCGAAAGTTACGCTTTCGCCTGTTTTCCACGTAAACGGTGACGATGTAGAGGCATTGGTATATGCGATCAACCTAGCGGTTGAATATCGTCAAAAATATAAAACCGATGTTTTTATCGATTTATTGGGTTACAGACGTTACGGACACAACGAGGCGGATGAACCTAAATTTACACAGCCATCGCTTTATAAATTAATTGAAAAGCATCCGAATACCTTAGCGCTATATGTTAAAAAACTGGTTGACCAGGGAAGTATCGATACGGACTTTGCGAAACAACTGGAAAAAGACTTCCGCGCGGTATTGCAAGAGCGTTTGGATGAAGCTAAAAAAGTAGAGCAAATCAGCGAAGAGCGTCCGATGTTTGCCGGCGCCTGGAAAGGCCTGCGGCCAGCAAGGGTTGCCGATATCATGAAAACAGCCGAAACAGCTGTTTCCGAAGAACTGTTCTTAAGCTTAGCCAAGGAAATGAACAGCTTGCCGGAAGACAAGAAGTTTTTCCGCAAGATTACCAAGGTATTTGAAGATCGTTTGAAAATGATCGATTCGGATAAATACGATTGGGCCATGGGCGAATTGATGGCCTATGCCACGTTGCTAAACGAAGATTACCGTGTACGTATTTCCGGACAAGATGTGCAACGCGGCACATTCTCCCACCGTCATGCTGTCGTGACCCTGGAAGATTCAGACGAGACGTATACGCCATTAGCAAAAGTAAAAGGCGGTGAGAAATTCAATATTTACAACTCGTTACTTTCTGAATATGCCGTGCTTGCCTTTGAATATGGCTATGCATCGGTCAATCCAAATACGCTGACCATTTGGGAAGCACAGTTTGGTGACTTTGCAAACGGTGCGCAGATTATTTTCGACCAGTACATCTCTTCCGGAGAAACAAAATGGAAACGTTCAAATGGTTTGGTGATGTTGCTACCGCATGGTATGGAAGGTCAAGGTCCAGAGCACTCTTCTTGCCGTATCGAACGCTACCTGGAACTTTGTGCAAACAATAACATGATTGTAGCCAACTGTACGACACCGGCCAACTACTTTCACTTGTTGCGCCGTCAATTGCACCGCGAATTCCGCAAACCGTTAATTGTAGCAACGCCTAAGAGCCTATTGCGCCATACGAAAGCTGTTTCTCCTTTGAAAGACTTTACCGAAAACGGATTTCAAGAGATTATCGACGATGAAAACGTAACGGCAAAGTCGGTAAAACGTGTGTTGCTGTGTTCGGGAAAAATTTATTACGAGCTGCGCGAAAAGCAAGAGGCCGACAAGCGCAAAGATGTTGCTATCGTACGCATAGAACAGCTCTATCCTATCGCGCAAACGCAGATTGAAGCTTTGCAAAAGAAATATGCAAAAGCAGGATTTGTATGGGTGCAGGAAGAAAATGAAAATATGGGCGCCTGGCCGTACTATTGTCGCAAATTCCGTGGCAGCAGCCTCGATCTTCAATACATTGCGCGTCCGGAAAGCGGCTCTCCTGCAACAGGCTATATGAAGCAGCACGTTACGCAGCAAACAGATATTATAAATAAAGCATTTGAACTATAAAACATATCGACCGCTTTTGATGTTGTTGGTATAACAGAAAACAAAAATATGAGCTTAGAAATTAAAGTACCTGCCGTAGGTGAATCAATCACAGAGGTGACCTTGGCACAATGGCTAAAACAAGATGGCGATTACGTTGAAATGGACGAGAATATCGCTGAATTGGAATCCGACAAAGCGACATTTGAGCTACCTGCAGAAAAAGCCGGTATCTTACGTATCATCGCTCAAGAAGGTGACACTTTAGAAATTGGTGCAGTAGTGTGTGCTATCGAAGATGGTGATGCTCCTGCCGGTGGTGCCGACAAAAAAGAAGAAGCTCCTGCGGAAAAAGAGGAAAAACCGGCGGAAACGTCTTCCGATGATGATGCAGAAAACCCTGACTCTTACGCTGCAGGTACAGCTTCACCAGCCGCTGCTAAAATTTTGAGAGAAAAAGGTATTGATGCCTCTACAATCAAAGGAACAGGTAAAGATGGCCGTATCACCAAAGAAGATGCGGAAAAAGCGCAAGCTAAACCTGCTGCTCCTAAAGCAGAAAGCAAACCTGCTGCTAAAGCGGCTCCGGCAACAGAAACTGCCGCACCTGGAGCACGCAATGAGCGTCGCGAAAAAATGACCTCGCTGCGTAAAACGATTGCAAAACGTCTGGTAAGTGTAAAAAATGAAACAGCGATGTTGACCACCTTTAACGAGGTCAATATGCAGCCGATCATGGATCTACGCTCGAAATATAAAGATTCATTCAAAGAGAAACATGGTGTTGGCCTTGGCTTTATGTCATTTTTCACGAAAGCAGTGACAACAGCCTTGAAAGAATGGCCTGCCGTTAATGCACGTATCGAAGAAAACGAAATCGTATTTTCTGATTTTGCGGATGTTTCCATCGCGGTATCAGCACCGAAAGGATTGGTTGTGCCGGTAATTCGTAACGCCGAATCCCTGAGCTTGCACCAAATCGAAAAGGAAATTATTACCTTGGCGACGAAAGCACGTGATAACAAATTAACGATCGACGAAATGACTGGTGGTACATTTACCATCACCAACGGTGGTGTATTTGGATCGATGATGTCTACGCCAATCATCAACGCACCTCAATCGGCGATTTTGGGAATGCACAATATCGTGCAACGCCCGATTGCAGAAAATGGTCAGGTGGTAATCCGTCCGATGATGTATATCGCGCTATCTTACGATCACCGCGTTATCGATGGTCGTGAGTCAGTAAGCTTCTTGGTTCGTGTGAAACAATTACTAGAAGATCCTGCAAGATTATTATTAGAAGTATAATAACGCAAAAAATAACCCGAAAAGGTCGTCTCCATTATGTTAGACGACCTTTTTAATTTCAAGTCAGCCGTATTCCTTGCCAATGACACCAAGATCATACGTATATTACCTTTTTCTCGGCTTTTGCCTCCTTGCGCATACAAGCCAGGCGCAACAGCGTATCGGTTTGGAAATCGATTTCTTTGGCTATGCCGATAACAGAGAATATAAGTCGATATACACCGAAGATAAAACCATCTTTGGAACCATTCTCTCGCCCAAATTATTTTTTGCTATCGACAGCAACAACCGCATCATTGGCGGTATGCATTACAACCAAGACTTTGGGAAACATCCGGAAAACAAAGATCGATTGTTGCCCATCGCCTATTACAGTTTTAAAAACAAAAACGTTGATTTTGCGCTCGGCCATATGCCGCGATACGAAAAATTGAAAGACGTACATCGCATCGTGCTGGCCGATACATTTATGTACGATCGTCCAAATATCGAGGGTATGTATTTCGCTTATCATAACAAAGGGCTGAAGCAAGCGCTATACATCGATTGGCTAAGCAAACAAAGCTTTAGCCAGCGCGAACGTTTCTTAGTGGGATTAAACGGGCATTATCGTTTTGGCAGTTTTTACCTGAAAGACGATGCGCTCTTGTATCACAATGCGCTGACCAGTAATGATAGTATCGAAGAGCATATACAAGACAACGGTATGGTGATGTTGCGGCTGGGGGTCGACTTAAGTAGAAAAACGGTATTGGACTCACTCACCCTGGAAGCAGGCGCGGTGGTCGGTTTTGATCGGGTACGCAGCGAGTACGAACTGCAAACAGCGCGTGGATTCATTGCCAATCTATTTTTGGGATATAAGCGGTTTTTCCTGAAAAACACGCTGTATTTGGGTGACCCACAACGCTTGCCCAATGGCGATGCATTTTATCATCGCGATCGCTACAATCGTTTAGACTTGGGTTGGGTGCCATTTCGAAAAGGAAATTTAGAAGGTAAGTTTACAGCATCGTTTCACTTCGCTCCTGATCAGTTGAGTAATCAGCAAGCCTTTACCTTGCGCTATCGATTTGGAACAAGCTTATCAAAAAAAGGACTGCCCGAAAACTATTAGTACAGCAGCAGAAACAGCATCAAAAACATACGTTAGGCATAAACGGAGCAACGGGACAAAGCTTTCGTGCTTAGGAATTTGTGTGCTTGCCGGCAGCATACATCGCGCTGGCTCTTTAAGCTTTACGATGCATTTGGCAGCTTAGTAGCCCAGAAAACGAAGGAAAACATCTTGGTAAAAACCTTTGGCTTGCAGTAGTAAATTGGCTTGTGCAGCAGCTTGGTCTTTGTTAAAAGTACTATAACCCACATTACGCTTCAACATATCATAGCATACGGCATCGTTGCCGCTAACCGCGCCAAAAGTACTGTTGGAATTATAAAAAGCAATAGCCGTACGATCCGTCGCAAAGAGATTTTGCGCATAATAAAAACGCCTGTCCTGCAAACCAACGAAACCGGCTAGCGTCGCGGATACATCGATCTGGCTCACCACATCGTCGATCTTCTTTCCTACAAATTCCTTTTTAAGTGCGCCTCCAAACATAAACAACGGAATGTGATAACGCTCTGGTCGCTCAAGCCCATATTTACCGAGTGGATAGATATGTCCATGATCGGACGTGACGACCACAATCGTGTTTTTGTACCAATCTTGTTTTTTCGCATCTTCGATAAAATTAAACAACATGGTATCGGTGTAAAAACTGGTGCTACGGTAAGCGTTGGATTTACCTTTATTACCAAATTTATACTTTGGCTCCAGGTGAAAGGGCTCATGATTTACCAAGGTGTAAAAAACACTAAAAAAAGGCTTTTTGTCAGCCGAAAGATCATGCAACATCCGCTGAGCAACGATATGATCATACACCCCCCAGGAGTTACGCTGCGCGTCCAAAGGAAAGTCATCATTATCCACCACACGCTCGATACCGTGCGTAAACATATACGATTTAAAATTATAAAATTCACTTTGTCCGCCGTGGTAAAACGAAGTGCTGTAACCCAACGAATCAAATACCTGCCCAATTGCGGGTAGCTTCTCGTGTTTGGGAATATATTTAATAATACTCTCCGGTCCCTGCGCAGGAAAACCGCTCATTACCGCCACCATGCCCTTGTCGGATCGATCGGCAGCTGCATACGCCTGTCGAAAACAAACACCCTCATCCATAAGCGTTTTCATATGCGGTGTCACGTCCTTTTCGCCGCCAAGCTCTTCAAAAATTTGCGCCACCATACCTTCCAGAATAACCAAGATAACGTTTGGTCGGTCGTTGTTCAAAACCGGCATCACGGCTCCCGCAGATGCCGTCAAGTTCGCTTGCGCTAATGCACTGGCCTCTTCATCATTCATAAATTGGTAAGGCGACTTTTTAGCACTTTTGGTCAGATCTTTGACAAAAGACCAATAGGTATTAACGGCGACATGATTTGCCGTATTATCATCCGAGAAATAAACCGAGCTTTGGTTGATGGTAGCCTGTCCGTAACCACCACGAATAAACGAGAAGAGCAACAGCACATGGCAGATAGACAAGAAGAGCAGCGAACGGCGACCTACCTGCTTGAAAACGGCATAACGAACCACTACCAAATGATAAAAATAATGTGCGCTGGTAAAGTAAATCGTGAAGAAAAGCGCCGCCTGCCAAAGCACATCCAAATCGATCGAGCTGGTTACACCTCCTACGGTATCTAAACCTAAAACGATGGCGCGCTTGCTGATCTTCTCTCCCCAAGCTTCGTAAAGCGGCAAGTTTGCTGCGCTAACGGCGGCGAAAAAAAAGGTAATCAGCATCACGTAGATACGGAGCCACCAGCGGGAGACGGGCTTTTTTACAAAAAATTGTTGGGCTATAAAGAACAAGCTGGGCAAAACCATGAGGTAAGAAGCCAACGAAACATCTAACGGAAGTCCATAGATACACGCATAAAAAACATCTATTTTTTCATCAACCCTTTCCCATACGCTAGCGGCAAAGGCCATGCGATCGATAAGCGAAAGCAGCAGCCAATAGCTAAAAAACGCAATTAAGAAGGATAAAGAGGGTCGCCAAGCCGGCTGTTGTTTCATATCGACGATGGAGTTAACATAATGTTAAAATAAAGTTAACGGCAAAAATACACTTAATCCATAAAACCCAATTGGGCGGCTTGTCATGCTAGAAACATTTTATTCGAGTGATTTATCCTTAAAATCTTTGTAATTGCCTATTTTTGCATTTCGAATCTCCAAAATATAATGAGTATAGCAAAGACATACAATCCGAAAGAAGCAGAAGAAAAATGGTATGCGTATTGGATGGAAAACGGTTTTTTCCGTTCTACACCAGACGAACGCGAGCCGTATACAATCGTGATGCCGCCGCCCAATGTCACGGGTGTGCTTCACATGGGTCACATGCTGAATAATACCATCCAGGATGTGTTGATTCGCCGCGCACGTATGCAGGGCAAAAACGCTTGCTGGGTAGCGGGAACAGACCATGCCTCGATCGCCACGGAAGCCAAAGTAGTCGCTATGCTTAAAGAACAAGGTATCGACAAAAAATCGCTTACGCGTGAAGATTTCCTGACACATGCATGGGAATGGAAAGAGAAATACGGTGGTATCATCTTAAAACAGTTGGAGAAACTTGGCGCTTCTTGCGACTGGGAACGTACGAAATTCACCATGGATCCGGATCTCTCCGAATCGGTTATCGATACCTTTATCAAATTTTACAACGCGGGTTATATCTACCGGGGCGTACGTATGGTGAACTGGGATCCACAAGGTAAAACAGCGCTCTCTGATGAAGAGGTCATCCGTAAAGAGGTAAACCAAAAACTTTATTACATCCGCTATCAGGTTAAAGATAGCGATGCTTATATCATCATCGCAACCACGCGCCCGGAAACCATCATGGCCGATTCGGCCATCTGCATTAATCCAAATGACGAACGTTACCGTCATTTGAAAGGGAAAACCGTGCTTGTACCGCTCGTCAATAGAGAAATACCGGTAATCGAAGATGAATATGTCGAGATGGAGTTTGGTACCGGCTGTTTGAAAGTAACGCCTGCGCATGACTTAAACGACTACGAACTCGGCCAGAAACACAACCTGGAAGTGATTGATATCTTAAACGATGACGGTACACTCAACGAAAAGGCGCAGATCTTAGTCGGTGAAGACCGCTTCATTGCGCGTAAAAAGATTGCCAAGATGTTGGAGGAAGTTGCGCAAATTGAAAAGATTGAAGACTACAAATCACAGGTCGGATTTTCGGAACGTACTGATGCTGCCATTGAGCCTAAACTCTCTATGCAATGGTTTTGCAAAATGGATAAATTGGCAAAGCCTGCGCTTGAATATGTCGAAGATGGGACGATTAAGCTTATTCCGGAGAAATTCTTTGCTTCCTACAAACACTGGATGGAAAACGTTAAAGATTGGTGTATTTCCAGACAATTATGGTGGGGACAGCGTATTCCGGCTTGGTATAACGAGCGAAACGAATGGGTAGTTGCCAAAACAGAAGCGGAAGCCATTGCTTTATTCGACGGACAAGGAAAAACAACCGTTGGTATTCGTCAGGAAGACGATGTATTGGATACCTGGTTTTCATCGGGCTTGTGGCCCATGTCGGTCTTCGATGGTGTGCGTCATCCGGAGAATCCAGAATTTAACTATTATTATCCGACCAATGATTTAGTGACGGCGCCTGAAATTTTGTTTTTCTGGGTAGCGCGTATGATCATCATGGGGCATGACTATACACAGAAACCGCCTTTCCGAAATGTGTATCTGACCGGGATTGTGCGCGATAAATTGGGTCGCAAAATGTCTAAAAGTTTAGGCAACTCGCCAGATCCGATTGCGCTGATGGAACAATACGGAACAGATGGTGTACGTGTCGGGATGTTACTTTCTTCGCCCGCAGGAAATGACCTGATGTTTGACGTGTCGTATTGCGAACAAGGACGTAATTTTGCGAACAAAATTTGGAACGCATTCCGGCTAGTGAAAGGCTGGGAAACCGTTGAAACGCCAGCAACGGATGCGCAAAAAACAGCAGCAAAATGGTTTGATAGCCGTTTTAATCAAGCTTTGGTAGAAATCGAAGGTCACTTTGCAGACTACCGCCTGTCGGATGCATTAATGGCCACCTACAAACTAATCTGGGACGATTTCTGTGCCTGGTATCTCGAGTTGGTGAAACCAGCTTACCAAGCGCCGATAGAACGTGAAACGCTGGACACTGTTATCGGCTTTTTTGAAAAAATACTTGCTTTAGCACATCCTTTTATGCCGTTTCTTACCGAAGAGTTGTGGCATGATGAGCTTTTTGGTGCACGTGAAGCTGCAGACTGCGTGATCGTAGCTGCCTACCCTACCGTAGCAGCGTTTGACGAGACATTGATCAAAGAATTTGACGTGGTACAACAGGTGATTTCGGAAGTACGTAGCATTCGTAATAATAAAGGGATTTCACCGAAAGTGGCACTGCCGCTAGCCATTAACGCGACTACGATTGACTTCAGCAAATATCAGGACAGCATCATTAAATTGGCCAACATCGCGGAGTTTAGCTTTGTTAAAGAAAAAGTACAAGGTGCTGTGAGCTTCTTGGCGGGCAAAGATGAGTGCTACGTAGCGCTGGAAAACAACATTGATGTGGATGCTGAAAAAGAAAGAATCGCCAAAGAAATTGTCTACCTGGAAGGTTTCCTGATCACGGTAGATAAAAAGCTTAGTAACGAGCGGTTTGTTCAAAATGCAAAACCAGAGATTATCCAAAACGAGCGCAATAAGAAGGCAGATGCCGAAGCTAAGATTGCGATCTTACAAGAAAGTTTGGCCAGCCTTGGCTAATCACCACGACGGCACACGCTATTAAAACGGCATTCCCAAACGGGGATGCCGTTTTGCTTTACCGAATATCATATCGCGCTGAATGAATAGATTGATAACAACGACGCATAAATGTGTATCTTCACTTGATGATAAAAAGCATAAAATACCCTTGGTTTTACATACTTTGCTTAAGTTGTACAGCTATAGAGGCCAGCAGCCAGCCACATAACGGCAATGCAAAAGCTGCCTTCGAAGAAAGTAACCTGATAGATACCGCCATCGATGTCGGAAATCAAACTATCTTGCGGTTTGATTTGAAAGGCGTACAATTAACGGGTGTCGAGCCAGCTCCGGTAAATGACGATTGGCAAGCGGTTGGTTTTACACAGATGCCCGTATATGTGACAGATCCGGAGCAGGCCGCCGCAAGGACAGTGTCTGACTGTATCGCGTATTACAACTACGCTTTTTGGGTGCCGAATGATGACATACAAGGTGCAGGCGTCTTCATTTACGAATTTCCGGATAAGCAGAAATTAGCCACTTTTATAGCCGATGCTGCCCACACAGGTCTACGCAGACATCTTCAAGTGGGGCAATTTTACATTCAGGTCTGGAGCTTTTACAACGATCCGGATATTGCAAAAGAACATCTGGATATTTTGCAAGCCTATTATGAAAATCTTGGTGCAAAATTATATGTTCGCGAGGAGTAAACTCGCCAAACGCTTATCGACCTTGAACCTGACTGTTCTTGCTAAACAGCCATATCATCAGGAAAAAACAAACCCACACTACCTTGCAAAAAAATCAAGACAAGTTTCATTGCCCTGCACATATCATGTGAAGCTTGGAGTGAACTACAGCAAAGATGCAGCGATAACAAAGAATATCCCCGCTAATCAAGACCACGCAAACCGCCATCACCAAATGATAACCTGCATGTTATCTAAAACATGTTGGCAAACACCTTAATGCTCATAAAAGTCATAAGCAACACGATGACCAAGCCAACCATAGTAAGCAAAAGCGGCTGTTGATACGTACCCACTATTGACGGCTTGTAAGCCGCAATTAGCATAACGCTCAGTGAAATGGGTAAGATGAACCCGTTTAATGCTCCTGCGATAATAAGTAAATTAACGGGCTGCCCTACTGCAACAAAAATAATGGTGGACACAACGATAAAGGCCATGATGATCCAGTTTTCATTTTTTGCAATGGTTGGGCTGAATGATTTGATAAAGGATACCGAGGTGTAAGCCGATCCGATCACCGAAGTTACGGATGCCGCAAACATAACCAAACCGAACAAGCGATAACCGAAATTACCAGCCGACAGTTTAAAAACAGAGGATGTAGGATTTCCATCATCAATAAACAAACCTTGGCTAATCACACCTAAAGACGCTAGAAAAAGAAAAACACGAACCAAAGACGCCGCCGATATTCCCATGACAGCACTGCTGCTTACCTGCGGCAACGCTTCTTTGCCGCTGATTCCCGCATCGATAAGTCGATGCCCACCAGCAAAAGTAATATATCCGCCTACCGTACCGCCCACCAGCGTAATAATGGCCATAAAATCAATCTTTAGCGGTGCGACCGTTCGTAGCGCCGCTTCGGCGACTGGCGGATTGGAAACCATACTGATGTAGATAATGGCGATAATCATGATAAAACCCATAATTTGCGCAAAGATGTCCATCGCTTTTCCGGCCTGCCGATTAGCGAAAACACCGATAGCGAGCAAAGAAGAAAGAATCGCACCTATTTTTACCTCGATACCAAACAAGGCTTCCAGTCCCAGTCCTGCCCCGCCCACATTACCGATGTTGAAAGCGAGGCCACCGATTATTATCAACAAGGAAATAAAAGCGCCTAAGCCTGGAAATACACTGTTAGCGATATCTTGTGCTCTTTTTTTGGACACCGCAATGATTCGCCATATGTTAAGTTGCACACCGATGTCTATAAGAATAGAAATCAAGATGACGAATCCGAAACTTGCACCCAGTGACTTGGTGAACACAGTGGTCTGCGTCAAAAAGCCCGGGCCAACCGCCGAAGTAGCCATCAGCAATGCTGCCCCGATTAATGCAGAAGTAGTTTTATTTTTCATCGAATACGTATATCATGATCGTTTAATGCTTGTGCTATTGTTGCTGCAAAAGTCACTGCAGCTGGATTATCGCCATGTAGGCAGATTGTATCTGCTTGCATGGTTACAGCAGTACCTGTTACCGATGTTACTTTTCCTTCCAGCAACATATGAAGAACTTGTTCGATGGCTTGATCGCTGTTTTTAATGACGGCATCGCTAGCTGTGCGCGGCGTTAAGCTTCCGTCTGGCTGATAAGTACGATCTGCGAATACTTCATGATAAACGCGCAAGCCTTTTTTTTCGCTTTCCGCGACTAGTGCGCTGCCTGATAAGCCGTAAAGTATTAACGAGGGATCGACATCAACAACAGCCTGCACGATGGCCGCAGCAAGACTTGCCTCTTTTGCCGCCATATTATACAAGGCCCCGTGCGGCTTGACGTGGTGTAGCACCGCACCTTTTGCCGTTGCACAAGCTTGCAACGCGCCTACTTGGTAAATTACCAGCGCATAAACTTCGCTTGGCGACATCTTAATCTCCCGTCGTCCAAAACCTTCACGATCATAAAATCCCGGATGTGCGCCGATGTGTACATCATACTTTTGCGCCAGTTCGATCGTGTTTAACATCGTCGATGGATCACCGGCATGAAATCCGCACGCAATATTTACCGAAGAAATATACGGTAAAATGGCGGCATCGTCCCCCATCTTCCAGGGACCAAAACTTTCGCCTAAATCGCAATTCAGATCTACTTTCAATTTATCTTTCATATTTAAAGGCTATGGATCGTTTAACTTGTAGCAGTTGTTTTTCTTGATTTCTTAGAAGTTGCTGCGCCTCCGCGAGACTAATGAGTTCAAAACGCAGCGCATCGCCCGCTTGCTTTTGCGAAAGCAAAGAAAGATCGACGCTTGCCACCTGCGCTAATATTGGATAACCACCAGTTGTCGGACGGTCAGCCATCAACACAATAGCCTGACCTTCCGGCGGAACCTGAACCGTGCCAAAAGTAACCGCAGACGACAAGAGTTCTGTCGAATGCGCTAAGCGTAACGGCGCCGACGCTAATCGATAGCCCATGCGATCAGACATCGCCGTAATATCAAACGATTCGCTAAAGAACTGCTCAACGCTCTCCTTCGAGAAGTCTTCGAACTGCGGACCTTTGATTACCCGAATGTTGGTGCGCGACAGATCGGTATATAGCTGCGGCGACAGCCGCCAGTTAATTTGCAGCGCTGCGTTATCATACGGCTTGCAAAAGTCGATACGATCACCTTTTTGTAAAGCACGCCCCTGCCAACCGCCAATTTTTGCTTTTAAGTAAGTCGATTGGCTATGCATTACTTGCGGGATATCTAACCCGTTTTGAAAACAGATATAAGCTCGGCAGCCCGATACCGGCTTTCCAAAAGAAAGAACCGATCCGGCGGTGACCAAAATGGGTTTCCAACAGGCTATCGGGACACCATCGAGACGAGCAGAAAGATCAGCTCCAGTGATGGCGATAAGCTGCGTTTGCTCAAAATGCAAACTCGGTCCTATCGTTGTACACTCCAAAGCGGCCGCATTTTCGTTGTTATGCAATATTATATTGCCCAGTCGCCAGGCTAGCGCATCCATCGCGCCGCCAACCACCATACCAAACCGCTGAAAACCAAAGCGCCCGAGATCCTGAATGGTGGTCTGCATGCCGGCTTTTAGTACACTAAAACCCATACGACTGTTCCTTGAGTTTAAAAAAAGTTTCTTCGTCTATCGCTTCAAAGCGCAAGCGATCACCCAAAGCCAGAAACGAAGGCTGCTCGCGTGCCATATCGAACAAATTTAATGGCGTCTGTCCAATAATTTGCCAGCCGCCCGGCGTTTCCATCGGATAAACGCCAGTCTGCTCGCCTGCAATGCCAACCGAACCCGCGTCAATACGAAGGCGAGGTGTTTTCTTTCTCGGCGTAGCTAAGCGTTTATCCATACCGCCCAAATAAGGAAAACCAGGAACGAAACCAATCATATAAACGCGATACACAGGCGCAACATGCATCTTTACGATCGTATCGTGATCAAGTCCGGTATGTTCGGCAACGTCATTCAGATCAGGTCCATTGTACCATACCGGAATCCGCTTATCTACGACGTTGTGACTTTCATCAGTACTCAACGTTGTTAACCGCTCACCTATTAGCGCAAAAAGGTTGTCATAGGTCAAAAGAAGTGGATCATAATATACCGTAATCGTCGTATAAGCGGGCACATATTCTAAAATAGCCGGATGCACAAGGCTGTCGAATGAAGTGCAGACCCGCTTGATGACAAGATTGGTGCTTTCGGCGATGGTTTGTCCAAAAACAAGGATTAAAGCACTGTCGCCCAAAGGGTAATGGGTAATTGATTCCAATAAGGACATGCGTTACAGTTTTAAGTAAACATGCTGCTATACAGCACAGCAAAATACTCAAAACTAATGTATAATTTAAGCACAAATAACAGCGATTTCGAACATTTGTAAAAAATTCTTTTAAATCGATTTCTTTTGCACGCCGGGGTAAACAAGGTTTACTGTATTTGGACTTTCTACTAACACTAAAATCCTTCGTTTGATCTCGGTTGTTTTATTGAAACCATAGAAAACGCCGCAAAACGCGAATCACTACCTTTCTTGCCCTTGGACAAAAGTGCGACATCGCGGTGTTAAAAGAAACAATCACCGCGCTTCAAAACTGATCAACTTTCATGGTGTACGCTTACTTCATTGTTTTCACCGAAATCAAATTGATTATTAACAACGGCAGACTCTTTTTACCGAAAAAGAGCGGGCACTCACCGAGAAGTCTTTCTAGTTTGCCTAGTTGACATCGGCAGAAACCTCGATACAGCCTATCTTTGGGGTATACAAACAGTAAAACAATTTAAAAAAACATAAAAACATAAAGATCATGAAAACGAAAACAACATTCAACCTGAACAGCGAAAACATCAGCAATGCATTTCAAAACGCTTTTAACACGATCCAGGAAACCAAATTGAGCGTAAGCGCAAAAACAGGTAAAGAATACCTAAGCCTACCGCTATTGATTGCAATTATCATCGCCATTGTGGTACCTTTTGCGGCAATTGTAGCTGTTATTCTCGGTCTGGCTTTTGGGGTAAATTTTTCCTTCCAGAAAGATGTTAAGGAAACAACAAGCAAAATGCCCGGTGATATTATTGATGTGAAGTAATCTATTTTTCTAACGCAAACTAAACAAACGATGACACTTATAGCCGTACTTTTCCCTTGGTTATCCTTTTTCCTACGCGGAAAGATCTTAATTGGATTTCTCTGCCTCATTTTACAGATTACACTTATCGGCTGGCTGCCGGCGGCGATATGGGCCGTGGCAGACCGTGTTGACGGCAAGAATAAAGCACGCATGCGCCGATTGGAGCGCAGCATGTATCGCTAATCTACGACGTGTAAAAACGAAAGAAGTCAAAAATAGGTGCGATAGGTAAAAAGCTAGCCTATTTTTGACCCGATAACCACGATTTGACCGATTATAACGAAGAAGATGTTTACAATAGCAATGAGCGTTGCTTGTACATGAAAGAAAGCTATCATAAAACAATTAAGTTTGGCGTTGCGATACTACAGCGATTGAATGTTATCAAAAAATGATAAAATAGTTATAAAACACTTATTTATACCGATTTCCTAGATACTAATCGCTGATGTATGCTTGCAGAAACTCGACGTTTAAAGAAGTTGCGTATCCCGTACAGCAACCTTCGTCCAGTATTTACTGAATTTTCCTGCCGCAGCTAAATGATCGGGATGCTTCTCGTAGGTTGTGATATCTTCCAGGCTTTTGAACGTAACGATCAAACTATATTGGAAAGAGTTATCGACTACATCGCGCGCTGTGGTAGCAGCCGGCTTGCCCACGTTGAAAGAGTGAATACCCGGTACCTTTTTCAATGCTTCAAAAAATTGAAGAAAGTCTTTCTCCTCGGCTTCGGTAATTCCCTCTTTTAACCAGAAATAAACGCAATGAACAATTTGCCCAGCCTCCAGGCCTGCACTGCCAGCATCGGATGCGGCCGATGCACAAGAGCTGATTACCGATGCAGAAGCGCCAGCAACGGCTACTGATTTTAAGAAATTTCGTCGTTCCATAGTTTAAGATTGATAATCTTAAAGGTAAGAATTATGCCCTACATCTACAAGATGCAAAACTGGCGTATTTAAGCGACCAATTATTTCCACAGCATGGAAAATAAGCGAAGGTGTACCACATAAATTTGCGAACGATTGATTAACTTAGCAGCATAAAAACAAACCAATTGTTATGAAATATATCGTGTTAAGCTTTTTAGCTTTTCTATCGTTTTACAGCCGTGCCCAGAGCAGCTATGCGGTGCAGTCGATACCGCAAGAACTGAAAAGCAGGGCGGCGGTTACCGTTCGTCATGAATCCATTTACGTAGAAATGCGTTCGGAAAATGACGTCACACAGAAAGTAAAAAAAGCGATTACTGTGCACAACAAAAGTGGTGACTACTACGCCTACATTCCGCTTTATTATGACAAAAGTTCGGTCATCAAAAGCGTTAAAGGGATCATCTACGACGAATTTGGTCTACCCATCAAAAAAATCAATTTAAAAGATTTTGTTGATATCAGTGCTGCTGATGGATTTTCCATGTTTGTAGACAGTCGCTTAAAATTGTATCAGTACGATGCCATCCACTACCCGTATACCATAGCTTTCGAATATGAAATTCAGCATAAGCAAAGTCTAATGATCCCCACGTGGAACCCCAATTTTAGCGCGCAGGTATCCGTGGAGCAAAGCGATTACACCTTTGCTGCTGCGCCCGGTTTAAAAATACGCACGCATACACAAAATTTTGCGGGAGAACCTGTCCTTTCCAATACCGATAAATTGCAGCTCCAGAAATGGGAAGTAAAAAACGTCCCGGCAGTGAAAGAAGAAAACTTTACGCGCAGCTTTCGCGAGCAAGCGATCAAAGTTGATATATTACCGCAACGTATTTCTTATTATGGCCGCGCCGGATCGTTTGACAATTGGGAAGAATTTGGCAAGTGGTATTACGACTTCCTTCTGAAAGGAAAACAAAACCTGGATGAAGGCGTTCGCGCAAAAGTAGCCAGCCTCACGAAAGACTGCGAAACCGATAAAGAGAAAGCGAAAGTGCTGTACAAATATTTGCAGGATAAAACACGCTACGTAAGTATACAGATCGGAATTGGCGGCCTAGAACCGTTTCCTGCAAGCGACGTAGAGAAATATGGATATGGCGATTGTAAAGCCTTAGTAAATTACATGCAAAACCTGCTAACCTTTGCAGATATTCCATCCTACTATTGCATTGTAGAAGCAGGCAGCGAGAAAGAAAGTTTGCGACTCGATTATGCAAATGCGCGAGATGGCAACCACATTATATTGTGCATTCCATTCGAAAACGACACCACCTGGTTAGAGTGCACCAGCCAGGAAAAGCCTTTTGGCTTTTTGGGCGACTTCACCGACGATCGTCTGGTGCTTGCCTGTACGCAGGAAGGAGGTAAAGTACTTCGAACGCCTGCTTACGACGAGAAACAAAACAAGCAGGTTCGCTTTGCCAAACTGAAACTTACTAATTTATCCGGATTGGAAGGCACGCTGGAAACCAATTTTTTTGGCACACAGTACGACAACCACATGTCCATCTTCCGGTCAAATAATACAGATAAACCAAAGTTATTGGCCAAAGCTTATGATATCAACAACATCAGCTTTAGCGACATTACTTATCAGAAAGTGGATGATGGCACGCCATACGTACATGAAAACATCGCGATCCAAATTTCCAATATTGCTACCAAAACAAGCAACAAAATCATGCTGCCGTCAAACTTATTTAACAGTTATATCAATATCCAGCGGAATGAAAACAGGCAGCAAAATATCTATATAAACCGGGGATTCACCGATCAAGATAGCGTAGAAATCGCGCTTCCAGAAAATATCAACAAGCGGATGTTGCCGATGAAAAAGGAATTTAGCTGTGAGATGGGAAGTTATTCGTTTACTGCGCGTATCGAGGATGATAAGCTGATCAGCAATCGCATCTTAACAATTAAACAAGGCAGTTACGACCCGAAGCTATATGGAACGTTTCAAGAGTTTTTAAAATTGGTTAGCCAAACCGACAAAGGAAGATTCTCTTTGGAAATCATGCCCTAATGCATGATTTCCAAAGAGCATGTTAGCCATTTAGCAGTTATCCTTTGCTTTGCAATACACAGCTGCTTTTTTGACTTTGAATAATCCGGCTGAAAAACTCTTTCAGGTCGAAATACTCTTCCGGTAAAAAGATCGGCTTATTAATCTGCGTAAGAATTTGCGCAGTCACGATGTTTCCTTCTTGTTTAATGGTGTAAACAAAGCGCGCATCGCGGTTGGGTAAAGACATACTCACTTTGGAAGCCAAAGACTCTTCCGTAAGTTGGAAGCCATCCGGAACCTCGATAACGAACGTCAGGTTTTCCTGCGTTTTAGATCCGATATCGACCGGAAACGATCGTGATGCGAGGTTGAACGGATTTTTATCTGTTCGGCCGTAAACAATAGGGTTGAAATGGATTTCCTGCCCATCTACCGCCGCAAAATTCATAATTTCTACCTCCATCTCCTCTTTGAGCAACATATCGTTGTTTTCGCGGTTTTCGACTATCGGGTCGGTGATGGTCATGTGCGTCAATTGCTTTTCATAACTCTCGAAATACTCCTCCAGCGAGGAATAACTATCCATTGCGCTACGTTTCGTAGTTGCATTATAACCGCCACGATTAAGTGTTAATTTACCAGCCAATGTGCCTGTTTCATCCAGCTTTCCGATAAAGTTTACCTGAACGCTGGAGATCAGGTTCGCCTGTAGCGGCACCCAATCCGACGTGCCAGTTAATGGAATATTCCGTCCTTGGTAATTAATACATTTAAACGGGAGATTTCCAAAAGGCTCATGACGTGCACTGGCGTCCAGATAAAAATATTGACTATCCACTTTTGCGCGTGCAATAACGTGATTGAACTCCGAAATAGCAGCGCTGTAGATACCTGGATAGCCATTTTCACGTGTTGATACAATGATAGGTTCGGCTTGTACGCCAGCATAATTTAACGCACTAACCAAGGCTAAGTTGATATCTGCACTATTTCCACTATGCGATTCAAATGCCTTTTTTATGCCCACATCGGCAACCAAACCATGTCGCTCGTTCCATTTGATTTGCTGCTTGATGTAGTTATATATTTTCTTTGCTTTATCAAAATCGTCTGTTGTACCAGCCAATAATGGCTCGATATGCTCTTTCAACGCGCTTTTCCGCTTTAGCTGGCCACCAAAATTTTCATCTTCAACAAGCGATCGTTGTACATCATTCCACGACAAGGAAAATGTTTCATTAGCACCAAAAGGAATGGCGTAGCGCGCCAACTCAAAAGTCAAAATAGATGTAAAGTTTTTTGCAGCCGTCATGTAGTCTTCGGAAACAAAAGCCGGGATATCATACATGCTATAACTAATTTTCTCGCCGAGCACCTCGCTGGAATTGGTAGTAAGCTGGGTGTTGTAGTTTTCGACTTTTCTATTGCTTAGTGGAATGCCGCCTTTTAAGTTAATCCGGTAGGTACATATTTCCGGAATACGCGTGACAAACTCGCTACGTATTTTCGGGATATCTGTTTGAAATGTCCAGGCATTTAAGCTAAATAAAAAGGGTGATTTTGTCTTGTATCGCAACTCGACAATAGATCCCTCCTTCACCTGCGGAAAAGCAATTTTAACCAAGTTTCTATTTTTTGAACTTTTCTCGGTGATCACATTTTCCTTGCCCAGTTCTACTTTAGTGAGCTTTCCCTGCTCCATATTATAAGTATAGCCTTTTACTTCGACCAACGTTTCCTTATCGTTGTTGTTGATATACAAGGGAACCGTAAAATTTGCCTGGTCGTAACCCTCTTTGTTTAGGATTTTTACGAGGACGTGATAGTAATAATCAATCTCAAATCCTTTACCACTGATCGAGCTGAGCTCGATATTGGCGTAGCCGTACTCATTGAGCACGATGCCATTAGAACTGCTATCCAAAAGCTTGCTTTGAACCTGAAAATCGGCTTCCTTGACTTTGCCGAAAGAAAAATCTTGCGCATAGGCATCACAGGCCAAAAGCGCAAAAAGGCTAATAATTATATATTTCATATACCTAATAATAACTGGTATTCAAATATACCAAATTATCCTACAGTGAAGAAATATTTAATGCAGATTATAAACGATGAGCTAAACCCTATTATGCATACGCAAAGAAGTAACGATCTAGCTTTTAAAAAACCGACTTCACGAACGTTTTTAGTGAAATAGCACCATGCCTAATGCATTGTTAGCGGCTATGTCGATGGCTGTGCGCGAAGCGTAAAAATATGTTGTTCGACAGCGTAGCTGTAATGGATGTGCAATGCCGGATAGGTGTCCACGATCGATTTTACGATGGCTAGTCCCAAACCATTGGATTGGCTATCCTGACTTCCTTTTTGAAAACGCTGAAAAATACTCACGCCGTCCAACGCCTGCGTGGGGCCCGTATTGGCAATCGCCAGTTGCTGCGCTTGCATCACAACAGATACTGTACCGCCATCTTTGTTATGTCGTATGGCATTTCGTAGCAAGTTTGAGAGCAAAACGATAGCAAGGTCTTTATTCATAGACACGCTAAATTCGCCCTGCTCTACACATTCGAGCTTCAAATTTTTATAAGCAAAAAGATCAGTTAAATCATCACAAACGGCTTTTGTTAGCGTATTCAAGTTTACGGCCTCCACCTGTGTATATTGCTTATTTTCGATGCGCGAGAGCATCAGCAACGCTTTGTTGAGGTTAACCAATCTCCGTAGCGAAACACGCGCAGCATCAAGCTGGGTGAGTTGACTTTCCGAAAGCGCCTCCTCTTCCATCAGTAACTCCAAACGATTAATGGTAATCGCCAGCGGTGTTTGCAGCTCGTGCGCCGCATTTTCGATGAAGCGCTTTTGCTCCAGAAAAACATCCTCATTGCGTTGCCACATCTGCCGTATTTCCTCATCCAACTTATTAAACTCAATTACATCCGTATGGATCGATTTCAGATTTTCTTTTTTTGCAAATCGGTAATGATGAAGATTCTGTAAAATAACATCAAACGGGCGCCAGGCTCGACGCAAAACAGCCGCATTAATAAGGTATAAACCCAATATCAACACCAAATACAAGACCACTAACGCCGTCGTCAGATCATACATCAAATCATCTTCCTCTACTGTCGATGTTCGGATTTCGAGATGATATGGCTTCTTATCAGCGGCGTAAAACCCCGTGCGCAATACACGATAAGGCTCTTGCTCATCATCGTAAGGCATGTAGAAAAATTCGCTGGAAAGCTTGTTCTCTTCCGAAAAATCATCGTCACCGTCGGCCGGTCGTATACGAAACTGGCTGATGCCAAACTGATCCGTTTGCAACAGCTCCGGATACTTATAAACTTCGCGCAAAATTTCTATTTTCTGATCTTTCAGGCCGTCATCCACATTATCATACACCTCATCGAGGATATAGGCATAAAAAAGTACTGCCCATACCGAAATAATAAGCAGAAAAGCAAGGCTTAAGTAACGGAGCGTATAGTTTTTTAACGAAACCTGCATACTTACACCAACTTATATCCTACCCCATAAACTGCCTGAAAATCAATGGCTGCGCTATTTTCTTTGAGCTTTTTACGTAGATTTTTGATCTGCGAATAGATAAAATCGAGGCTATCTGCTTGGTCGGCGTCATCACCCCAAACAGCCTCTGCCAGCGTTGTTTTCGGAATAAGTTTCTCTGGCCGTATCAAAAAATAATACAGCAAATCATATTCCTTGCGGTTTAACGCTACTTCTTGCTCGCCCACGAGTAACTTTCGGTCTTCGGGAAATAAGCGTACATTCTTAAAGCAGATAGCTTGCGCTACTTGTTGGTTTTTCCGCCGGATAACGGTTTTTATACGCGCAAGCAATTCGGCAAGGTGAAAAGGCTTTGCCAAATAATCATCCGCTCCAAGCTCTAATCCCTGCACTTTATCTTCTACCGCATCTTTTGCCGATATGATGATAACCGAGTCGTCTTTCCCGAGCCTTCGCAAAGCGCCGAGCAACTGCATTCCTGTGCCTCCGGGCAGCATCACATCCAACAATATGCAATCGTAGTGATAGTTAGCCAACTTCGCCAGCCCACTGGCGTAATCAATCGCCGTCTCAATCATGTATTGTTCTTTTTCCAGGAAAGATTGCATAACCGTCCTTAATTCGGCTTCGTCTTCTACTATCAATATTTTCATGATCAAACTAAACTACAATTTTAATCCGGCAAACTGGAAAGATTTGGGAAAAGCCAACGATCGGGCAGTCAAACTAAAATTTGCAGGCAAATACATCTTAATATACATCAATTTCCTGTCGACTAATCATGCCGCAGTAAAATTAATTCAACATCAAGTAAACATTTACGTTTGTATTACGTTTTTAAATTATATTTTTATTCATTGGATAACATCATCAAATAATTATTTTGCTTTGAATCGATTCGGACGAATAGCTTTAAAAACCATACTGTGGATCATAGGCAGTGTCATAGCCCTTATTTTATTAATCATTTTTCTTATTCGAATACCTGCTGTCCAAAATTATGTTGTGGGCAAGGTAACGAACTATTTAGAAAACAAAATCGGTACGCCAGTTAGTATCGGCTACGTCAATATTACGTTTCCTAAAAAACTGGTATTGGAGAATGTATACTTTGAAGACCAAAGCAAAGATACGCTCATTGCCGGCGAGAAACTCCTTGTTGACATCAACATGTTGAAGTTGTTAAAAAATACTGTAGAGATCGAGGAACTGGAACTGGAAGGCATTACGGCCAAAATAAGCCGGACGCTGCCGGATAGCAGTTTTAATTTTGATTACATTATGCAAGCTTTCTCTTCAGAGAAAGAAAGTACGCCGACGGCCGACAGCACCTCTGCACTGGTTTTTAACATCGAAGATGTACTTTTCAAAAGAATACATTTTGTATATAATGATGAAGTTATCGGTACGCGTGCTGACATTCGCTTAAACCACTTTGATACGCGGGTTAAGAAGTTTGAGCTGACCAATAACATGGCATTTTCGATGCCAGATGTCAAAATAGACGGACTTACGGCCATCGTTAACCAATGGCAAGTGGTTTCCGAAAATGAAGCCCCGTCCGTAGCCGACTTTGGTATTACCGACTCTACAGCGCAGCAAACAAGTTTACTGCCCGATGTCGAAATAAAAAATATCGATCTTTCTAATATATTGGTGCAATATCAGGATGCATCCTCGGCGATGGATACCAAGTTTGATATTAAGCAACTCACTGCGAGCATCAAAGAGCTCGACCTGAATAAGGAAATCGTCCGTTTGGAAGAAGTGGCGCTAGACGAGTCGGACTCACAAATACTGTTTGGCAAAACGAATAAGCCAGCGGTCGCTGCGCCTGTGAGCGACAGCACAGCGACGGCCAGCAGCTCGATGAACTGGGTGGTTTCTGCCGATCGCCTGGTAATCAATAAAACCAATGTTTGGTTTAAAGATGATAATCAACCACGTATGAAAGGTTTCGATTATGGCAATATCAAGATTACGAATTTCTTGGGTGATCTTGAAGACCTCTATTATTCTGCAGATTCGATCTCTGGGTCGCTGAAAAACCTAACGATGAAAGATCATTCGGGTTTTATGGTCAAAAAACTGGAAGCCGACTTTGTCTACGGTAGTAAAGGCGCTGAAATCAAAAATCTACTGGCACAAACACCTTACACAACTATTCGTGATTACGTTAAAATAACTTATCCTTCCTTAGATGCTATTTCAACCAATCCAAACTTGGTAAACATCGATGCGAAAATCAGGAAGACAACAATCGATATGCGGGATATCCGCTATTTCGTTCCCGATTTGGATACTATGGCCGTCATGAAACCTTTACTCGCACGCTCCTTTTATATTGATGGTAGCGTGAGCGGCAGATTGGATGATCTCACGATCCCAAATATCGAATTCAGAACTTTAGATCGCACGCAGCTCCAGGCGAGTGCCGTGATCAAAGGTCTTCCCGACATGGAAAAGCTTTTTATCGATCTAAAACTTAAAAAGTTTACAACAGGCCGGCGAGATATTGAGCGCCTGATCTCCAAATCCATGCTGCCAGACAGTATACAACTGCCAAATGCGATTAGTCTTTCTGGAACATTTAAAGGTGGTTTGGCTGGTTTCAACACCAATATGAGTTTAATTACCGATCAAGGCAACGCCACGGTAAACGGAAAAGTAAAACTGGGCAGAGATACTACGTATGATGCCTACGTTGCCATTGATAATTTTAACATCGGCAATCTGCTTGGACAAGATTCTGTTTTAGGTATGCTTTCTGTCGAAGCAAAAGTAGCGGGTACGGGAATCAATCCTAAAAACATGAACGCGACCGTAGAAGGAAACCTAAATCAGTTGGATGCGATGGGTTACACCTATCGAAATATCAAGATGGATGTACAGGCGGCAAACGGTGATATTGCAGGTAAGATTAATAGTCCAGATCCAAACGTACAGTTTAATCTCGACTTTGCGGCGGATATGCGTGAAACCTATCCCAAAGTGCAGGCCACACTCATGATCGACAGTGTCAACCTTAAAAATCTGAGATTGATGGAACAGGATTTTCGCTATCACGGAAAGGTTACCGTAGATTTGGAAACAGCTGATCCGGATTTCCTAAACGGCTCGATACTGGTTTCTAACTCCTCGATCGCTTATGAGAATGATCGGTATACGCTGGATAGCATTGCACTAACGGCAGCGGCAGATACTAACCGTAACACGTTGATTTTACGATCTGAATTTTTAAACGCCCATTTGGTAGGAAAATACAAACTGACCGAACTTGGAACGTCCATTCAGGATATTGTGCACATGTACTACAACCCGAGTGGCACACCGCCGAGCACCGTGCAATACGCCGCGCAGCGTTTCGAATTTAGTGCGACGATAAATCATTCGCGTTTTATTCGGGATTTCGTGCCTGAACTTGAAGAAATGCGCGATGTAACATTAGACGGGACGTTCAACAGTGAATCAAAAAGTATCATGGCTAAATTGATCGCGCCCAAGATACTGTACAATGGAATGCTTATCGAAAACGTCAGCGTTGATATGACTACGCTCGACAGCACGCTCTACTATTCGGCGTTGATCAATCGCATTAAAGTAAACACGATCGAATTAATCAATACCACGATTAGCGGTGATGTGATCGAAAACAATGTGAACTTTGGGATGTGGATTAGAGATAAGCAAAGCAAACCTCAGTACCATTTAGGCGCGAAGATGATTGCCGATAACAATAACTTCTTGTTTAGCTTAAAAGAAGATGGATTGATGCTTAATTACGAATCTTGGAACGTCACACCCAATAATCAAATTGCATTTGGAGATGCGGGTGTATTAGTTCGTGATTTTATCCTCCGAAATGAAGGACAAGAATTATCTGTTCAATCACAAGACTCTACGTTTAATTCACCAATCGCTGTTAATTTTAACAACTTCCGTATAGAAACAATCAGCAGGATGGTTGATGCTGAAAACCTAGATTTAGGTGGTGGCATCAATGGTACGGCTACGATCTCAAGATTGGAAAGTAGCCCGGTATTTGTTTCCGACCTCATGATCAATGAGTTTGCGTTTGCAAAGCAACAAGTAGGTGACATTAGCATCAAAGTCAACAATGAGCGTGAAAACACCTTCGCTGCCGAAATAGGAATTACCGGAAATGGAAATGAAGTACAACTTCTAGGCACATTCATGTCGCCACCAGAGGGCGATGCGCAGATCAATGCGACCTTGGAATTGAAGCCCATGATGATGAAAACATTGGAAGCTTTCAGTTTGGGTAATCTGAAAGATACCGAAGGTACGATCACCGGAAAGATCGACATTGCTGGTACAACAGCGGCACCTAGAATTACAGGTGGGTTAACTTTCAATAACAGTAAGATGAACGTCGCTATGTTGAACTCAACTATGTTGATTAATAACCAGACGATTTCCTTTACTAACCAAGGCGTGCAGTTCAGACAATTTGAAATTCGTGATGCAAAAAACAACGCAGCGCGGATCAATGGTACGGTACGCACAACTGATTACAGCGACTTTGCATTCAATCTCAACCTGGTTATGGACGACTTTGAGGCGATGAATTCTACGATGGAAGATAACGATATGTTTTATGGAAAAATGTATCTCACCACAAATTTGCGGATCAGAGGGGATATGAATAGCCCACGGGTAGACGGCAGCATTCGCGTAAACGACGAAACGGACTTTCACTTCGTTGTGCCAAATGAAAACCCAGGCGTAGCAGAGCGTGATGGCGTGGTCAAATTCGTTGATCGAAGCGACACCTCAGCAAGAAATATATTTGCACAGCTCGACTCTATGACAACAGCCCCTGCGGCATTGACGGGAATGGATATCAGTTTAAAATTACAGACTGATCCGGAAGCTCTTTTTACCGTGGTATTGGATCCAGGTACGCAGGATGAGTTGCATATTCAAGGTATTGCAGAATTAACTGCTGGAATTGATGCCAGTGAGAAGATCACCATGTCGGGTACGTATACGATTGAAAAAGGCGAGTATACGGTGCCACTCGGACCATTGTCGCGTAGATTTACCTTCCAGAAAGGAAGTACGATAACCTGGGGCGGCGATCCGCTGGATGCTAATATGAATATTACGGCAGTATATACCAATCGATTCCCAACGTTGGAGCTGGTGCAATCGCAGGTTAATCCACAGGCGCAAAATTTATATCGCCAACGTATTCCATTTAATGTGTTATTGAAACTATCGGGCGCACTCTTTAAACCGGATCTTAGTTTCGACATTCAATTAGATGAAAATACGTCCATGGTGCCGCAAGATGTCACCAACAACGTCAATATCGCCTTAGCAAATATGCGTAACGACCCGGCTGAATTAAATAAACAAGTGTTTTCATTGATCGCTTTGGGCAGATTTATGTCGGCCAATCCGTTTGAAAGTTTATCTGGTGGCGGCGGTGTCGAAGGAGCCGCACGCAGCACACTGAGTAACTTCCTGACTGGCCAGTTGAATAACCTGACGTCTGATTTAATCCGTGGGGTAGATATTGATTTCAACTTACAGTCCGAACAAGATTACCTTACCGGAAGTGCACAGAATCGTACGGACTTGAATGTCGGTATATCCAGAGCATTATTTGATGATCGTTTAAAGGTAACCGTAGGTTCTAATTTCGAAGTCGAAGGTAATGCACGACCAGGTGAGAAAACCTCTAATATTGCGGGCGACGTGTCTTTAGAATATCGCTTGTCTCCAGATGGCAGATATATTGGTCGCGTATACCGGAATAATCAGTATCAACCTACCCTTCAAGGACAGTTTATCGAGACAGGAATCGGCTTGGTTGCCAACATGACTTACGATAAGTTCCGCGAAATCTTTATGAGCTCGCGCGCTATTGACAACTACTATAACAGTAATAGCCCGAATTTCCGGAGACGTTTTGATGTAGATCGATTAGAAGTAGATTCGGCCTACCGTGATAGCGTACGAACCGTAATACAGGATAGTTTGGAACGTCGCCAAAATAGAAGTCGCCGCGACACATCCGCTAGAAGACAAGCACCGAGACAAGACAGTGTTCAAAGCAACGGAATAACTAATTTCGGCCAGCGACCACGCAGCAAACAAGATACAATAAAAAGAAAAGACAATACTGCTATTAGAAATGAGGAAGAAGAAAGGGAGTCCAATGAAAAGTAATCACATTGTATCTGCAAGCGCACTGCTGCTCATCTTGGCGAGTTGTAATGCAACCAAGCATATAGCCGATGGGGAGCACCTTTTCGAAGAAGCTACGGTACATATTGAAAACGACACGCTTGACAAAGACCGGAAAGAGCTATTTGAAAATCGCCTGCAAAGCTTTGTACGCCCCGAGCCTACATCAAAACTTAAAGTAGCTTTGTGGAATATGGGTGGCGGCCCTGACACCACGGTAGGATTTATTAAGCGATGGATTAAACGCCAGGGGAAAGCACCTGTATTACTGAGTGAAGTCAATCAGGAATACAATGAAAACCTGCTACGTAACCGATTAGAAAACTTTGGCTTTTTTCAGGCGCAGGTAACGTCAGACACGATTATCGATGGTAAAAAAGCTACCGTACAATTTGATGCATTCCCTGGACCAGGATACAAAATACGGAATGTACAATATGACGTTGATTCTACAAAACAGTGGGGTAGAGATATGGCAGACACCAAGAATCAATCGCTTTTGCGCCGAGGTAATAATTACAACCTTGATGTGGTCATTAGTGAGCGGGAGCGCATTGATGTCGCTATGAAAAACAAAGGTTACTATTATTTCAACGCAGACCACATGCTGCTGGATGTAGATAGCACGGTAGGTACACATCAGGTAGATATGTACATGACCGTTAAGCCGGAAACACCCGAAAGAGCCAAGCAGCCGCAGCGCATTGGGAAAATAGTTGTTTTCCCGGATTACACGCAGTCTGCCGAAGGCTATTCGCGCGAAATACCTCGCGGTACAGAAGCCTATCGGGGAGAATACTATATTTATGATCCTAATCATAAATTTCGTAATAAAGTACTGGCCAACCACATCTTTTTCCACAAGGGGGAAATGTACAATCGTGAAGATCATAATATGACCATTAACCACCTGGTCAATATGAATACGTTTCAATTTGTAAAGAATGACTTCGTCGATAGCCGGGATTCTGCCAATACGATGGATGTATACTATTACCTTACGCCGATGAAACCAAGAACGTTGCGTACGGAATTAATCGCCAAAACGGCTACAGTATATGATGGAATTGAAGGTAACGTTAATTGGAGTCTTAAAAATGCCTTTAAAGGATTTGAAACCCTTACGCTAACCGCTTTTGCTGGATTCGAAACGCAAACTGGTGGCGGTGTAGCGCTTAACTCCAACTTTATACGCTACGGAGCGGAAGCTTCCATCAGTTGGCCGAGGCTGCTTTCTCCGTACAAATGGGCGCCGTCTCGTAAGTATGTTCCACGTACTTTTGCTAGTTTACGTTATGAGTTTTTGGATCGTCGCACGGCGTATACCTTGAACTCTATGACCTTTAATTTTGGGTACTCCTGGAAGGAAAATGAACGTAAAGTACACGATCTGACAGTGGCGGAGATTATTTATGCACAGCCAAGAAATGTGACGGAAGCTTATGAAGAGCAAATTCGAAATTTCCCAACACTTGGCCACATTATTGAGCCGCAATTCTCTTTCGGACCGAACTATGTATTCACCTTCCAGAACAATATGGAAGACCGTACGCACACCTATTTTGTGCGTAGTGCGCTGAATACATCAGGAAATGTATTAGGACTAATCCAGGGAGCTGACGCCTCTGCTAATAATCCGGAATTCTTGTTTGGCACCCGTTATGCGCAATTCGTTCGTGGTGAAGCAGACTTCCGCCATTACTGGAAACTCTCCCCGAATACGATGTTCGTTTCGCGCGCGATGATCGGCGTCAGTCATTCTTACGGCAATTCCATACAACTCCCCTACTTAAAACAATTCTTTTCCGGTGGGCCAAATGGTATGCGCGCATTCCGCGCCCGTTCTGTAGGTCCGGGTCTTACCAATGTAGCCGATTTAGGGATTGACGAGTTTTTCGCAGATCAAACGGGTGATTTTAAGTTGGAGTTGAATGCGGAGTATCGCGCGCCGATATCCGGTATTTTTAAGTGGGCTGCATTTGTAGACGCGGGCAACGTGTGGTTGCAACGTCGCGATGAAAACAGACCGGGAGCAGAGCTAACCAATCGTTTCTACGAGCAACTCGCAGTAGGTGGTGGTTTAGGTTTACGTGTGGATATTGATTTCCTAGTTATTCGTACCGATTTAGCGATACCATTCCGAGTGCCGCACGTACGGACAAATAATGGTTGGGTGTTTAACGCTATCGACTTCGGTGATCGCGAATGGAGAAGTCGCAACCTGGTATTTAACTTAGCGATCGGCTATCCGTTTTAGTAACGCTTGCTATACGATAAAAAAAGCCCAGGTTTCGATGAGATAACCTGGGCTTTTTTTAGGCCAGTATCTTGTATTTCCCGTCGAAAATGACAAACATCTTACCCACCAAACTGTTATTCCTGTAAGTTTTTAGTATATTTAGATACATAGCAGTTCTTACCAAAAAAATCCAAAAAACATGAAAGTTACCGTCATTGGAGCAGGAGCCGTAGGTGCAACCACGGCAGATAATCTTGTCAGAAAAAACATTGCCGAAGAAATCATTTTGCTAGATATCAAGGAGGGCGTTGCGGAAGGAAAAGCACAGGATATGATGCAGACTGCGGCGCTTCTGGGATTCGACAGCAAAGTAAAGGGTGTAACCAACGACTACGTCCATACGGCGGGTTCAGCCGTGGCCGTCATCACATCTGGCATACCACGTAAACCTGGCATGACGCGGGAAGAACTGATTGGCACCAATGCCGGCATCGTAAAAACTGTTGTTGAAAACCTCATAAAATATTCTCCGGATATTATCATACTTGTCGTGTCCAACCCGATGGATACCATGACCTATCTGGCTTTGAAATCGAGTGGATTGCCGAAAAATAGAATCATTGGTATGGGCGGCGCGCTAGACTCTGCCCGATTTAAATATCAAATAGCCGAAAAACTAAATGCTTCGGCCAACGATTTGAATGCGATCGTGATTGGCGGACATGGCGACACCACAATGATTCCATTAATCAAACATGCTACGTGGAACAGTATTCCGGTCAGCCAATTTCTTTCTGAAGAAGAGCAGCAGGAAATTGTCAAGAAAACCATGGTTGGCGGCGCGACGTTGACCGCCCTCATCGGTACTTCAGCATGGTATGCCCCAGGAGCAGCGGCAGCAGCCATGGTAGAAAGTATTGTGCGTGATCAAAACCGACTATTTACCGCATCAGTTTATCTGGAAGGTGAGTTTGGCGAAGAAGATATCCATATCGGCGTCCCGGTAATCATTAACAAAAATGGTTGGGATCGTATCGTGCCGCTCACGCTTAGCGAAGCGGAAAAAGAAGCCTTTGCAAAAAGTGCCGAAGCGGTAAGAAATATGAATCAGGTGTTGAGCGACAGCGACATCATTTAATTACGAAACCAGTTTATCACAGCGCTATGGCCTGCACGGCTGTCGCAACAGTTTTTGTATAAAACGAAAGTTGTAACAGCCGTGCACGCTCGCGCTCAGCTGGAACTCCTTCTTTAGCCCGTAAATTTTAGCTATGTTTAAAGCATGCAAAAAATCCCCCTAGAAATACTCGACTTACAAGGAGACGGATATCATCTGCTGGTAGATGTCGTGTTGTTTGATAAACCTTTTAAGATGGTGCTAGATACCGGCGCCTCGAAAACCGTACTCGACAAAAACACCCTCCTACACGCAGGCATTTCGGAAGAAAAATTTCAAAATACAGACATTTTATCCACCGGTTTGGGAACCAATTCGATGCAGAGCTTTATGCTGGAAATACCGAAATTTGAGATAAACGAATGGCAACAAAAGAAATTTATCACCGCTGTACTCGATTTAAGTTCCATTAATTATGCCTACCAACAGATGGATATCGCGCCTGTAATTGGTGTGATCGGCGGCGACATCCTGCGTCCTTATGGCGCAAAAATTGATTATAGCAAGCAAACATTAACCCTGCGCCAACGAAAGTTAAAATTTAAATAGCCGCCGTTGTATATGCAGGCGTATATACGTATAGTAAGATAAAGACAATACAATTCCGGCAGCGCCCATAGCATAAAGTGTCGTTTGGATACCAAAATATTCGGCTGTTGCACCGACTAATAAGGTGCCTATTGGTGCTATTCCTTGAAAAGCCATGATATAAAAACTGATCGTGCGGGCGCGGTAGCTAGGCACGGCGTGCGTTTGTATGTAGGTATTTATGGACGAATTTTGCATCATCATGGCCAGCGAAACCATCATCGTAAACAGCAAGGCTGTGGGTAAATAATGTGCAAAGGCCAGCAAACATAATGAAATGCCCATAAGAAAAGCCGAAAACAGCACGCGATAGCGTAGGTTTTGGCCTGTTTTAAGCCGAGCCATATTAATAGCGCCGATCATTGCACCAAAACCTGCAGCGCTTTCAAACCAGGAAAAAGTCGATTCATCGCCCCGAAAAAGATCTTTTGCTACCGCCGGAAGCAACGAGGTATAAGGTATAACCAGCAAACTCGAAAACGTAAGCACGATGATTAGCGAGGCAATATGGGGCGATCGACGCAAATAACTGAAACCCTCTACCAAGCCACGCCAATTGCTTTCGCGCGTCAATTTAGATTGATCTTCCGTTACGCGCATCAATAAAAGACAAATAATAACGGGCACAAAACTGAAAAAGTTAACCCCGAAGCACACAAATTCGCCATATGTGGTCAATAAAATACCACCAATAGCAGGACCAATCATACGCGCAGCGTTAAAAATCGATGAGTTTAACGCAATAGCATTCGGCAGATCGCGCTTATTATCAACGAGCGAGATCATCAACGATTGCCGACCCAACACATCAAAAGCATTTACAATGCCCTGCATAAAGCCTAATAGTGACAAAAGAAATACCGTTTCCCAGTGAAGACCAACGACCAAAGTCAGCATACCCGCTTGCAACATCAATCCGATCTGTGTGATAAAAACAAGCTTATATTTTTTGTGCTTATCGACAAAAGAACCGATAAAAGGAGATAAAATAAGCGAGGGCAACAAGGAAATAAATTGCACAAACCCCAACCAAAATACCGAGTTCGTCATCTCATAAACTAACCAGCTAATGGCTACACGCTGCATCCAGGTACCCAGCAAGGAGATGGCCTGACCAATGACATGCAATCTAAAATTGGGGTAAGAGAGGGATCTGAAAATATCCATTAAGGGTAGAAAAATGTTTTGATCAAACTTGACAAGATTGAAAAATAATATAGCTATTTTTGTAACGCGTAGAACAACTTTATGTTTTAAATCTTTTTAAATTACTATAAACCACCCATCAAACATGAAATTTTTTATTGATACCGCAAATTTAGCCCAAATCAAAGAAGCACAAGACCTTGGTGTTTTGGACGGCGTAACGACAAATCCGAGCCTTATGGCAAAAGAAGGAATCAGCGGCGAAGAAAACGTGATCAATCACTATAAAGCTATCTGCGAAATCGTAGATGGAGATGTTAGTGCTGAAGTAATCTCAACAGATTACGAAAACATGATTAAAGAAGGCGAAATCCTTGCAGCACTTAATTCCAAGATCGTGGTAAAGGTACCGATGATTAAGGATGGTATAAAAGCGATCAAATACTTTAGCCAAAAAGGCATCAAAACCAACTGTACGTTGGTATTCTCTTCTGGTCAAGCACTGTTGGCTGCGAAAGCTGGCGCCACATATGTATCACCTTTTATCGGTCGTTTGGATGATATCTCTGTAGATGGTTTATCCCTGATCGAAGAGATCCGTTTGATCTATGACAACTATGGTTTTACCACGCAAATTCTTGCTGCGTCGGTACGTCACAGTTCTCATATTTTAGGTTGTGCGAAGATCGGAGCAGACGTTATGACAGGTCCGTTATCGGCTATTCTTTCGCTATTGAAGCACCCATTAACAGACAGCGGTCTAGCACAATTCTTAGCAGACCACGCGAAAGCTGCTGGCAAATAAGCGCCGGAAAGTTTATTTTTATATACCTCAAAAAGGCCTCTTTTGTGACAAACGAAAGAGGCCTTTTTATGTAAAATAGCTAAGATATCGAATAAATCACAACTTAAAAGGTACAAAATTTAGTCGTGCTTACGGATTACAAACGCTATAAGGAGATCATCAAGCGACGCATTTGTCACGCATAAAACCAAAGATAAAGCATCTAGTGGAGCCGTAAGTTTGCCTACCGAAAATAGTCAGCAATTGCTTATGTCGAGACTATTTAAGAACGTAAAAACAAATCATTCGCTCGTGCACGCGATGCAAAAGATATTACTATTTGAAATAAAAAATGTGTAAATTTACCCTTATCATGACAAGTGTAACATCCGAAAAAGAGCGGGACTTTATCAAATTATTGAAGCAAAATGCGCTTAAAGTAACCCCGCACAGATTGCGTGTTTTAGAAGAAATAACGCAAAAAGACGCAGCGATATCGCAACCCGACTTAGAGAAAATAGTGGGTAAAGAAATTGATCGCGTAACGCTTTACCGCATACTTTCCAACTTTGAAGAGAAAGGCATAGTGCATAAAATCTTTGATTTGAACGGTACGGCGACCTATGCGATATGTACGGCAGACTGTTCTGAAAATCATCACCACGACCAGCATGTACATTTCATTTGCTCGGTATGCAACAGCGTTTATTGTCTGGAAGAAATCGCGATGCCCAAGATTCCGGTGCCCGCAAATTTTACGCTACATGGTATCGCACTGAACGCTGTAGGCCTCTGTGCTAATTGCCAGAGTGAGCAGTAAAATAACAAAATATAGTATATTTACAGCATACGCTTTTCCTGAGGAAAAGCGTATTTTTTTATTCAAAAAAACGCTAAAACAACCATTAAATATGTCTTTTTTTATTTTAGCTAATAAACAATAAAATACTATAATACAATATTTTAACAAAACAAAAATACACCTACAGTTTATATCATAAAACATTAGCAAGCAATGAGAAATAACTGCATTTTCAAGAAAAAGGCGTCAAACCAACGCAAACCACGATCCACCGAATTATGTATTTAGCAAATAGATACACAAAATAATGATGATGAGAGCTTTACAAATGCTAAATAAAACAATAAAAACACCTCGCAATCCATCGATAAAAACTACCGCTTTTTTGCCCCAACAATCGAACATTTTTTACGTATATTAGTTTATACATTGGAGAGTAGTTGGGAAGATAAGCGAAGTGTAATCTCCATCCCCTCTCCTACCATCGAGAGCAACAGCATGCTACAGATGGTTTCGTAATTTTTAAACGTATGAAACAAAAAAAAGAGAATCCTTACAAAGAAGTTTTAACACGACTTATCCTCGACATATTTGAAAAATCCAACAACAATCCTTTAAACTATAAACAAGTCGCGGCTAAGCTCAACGTTCAGGACAGCGACTCCAAAATAGCCATTGCCGACATTTTATCCGACGAATCCAAATCCGGCAAATTCTTGCAGGTAGAACGCGGTAAATTTAAGCTAAGACAGTTGAATGTTTACGTGACCGGCAAAGTGGATATGACAGCTGATGGATCAGCATACGTTGTGCCCAACGATGAGTTTGAAAACGATATTTATATAGCACCACGAAAACTTCGTCAGGCCTTGCACAATGACATCGTCAAGGTGCATGTCTACGAACGCAGCAAAGGCAGAAAGCGCGAGGGAGAAGTCGTCGAAGTGATACAACGTGCGAAAACGGATTTTACCGGAACAATAGACATCGCGGACTCCTTCGCATTTTTCCTTCCGGATGACCGCAAGATGATTCACGATATCTTTATTCCGCTAGACAATTTAAACGGTGCAACCAACGGACAGAAAGTAGTTGTATCAATCATCGAATGGAAGAAGGGCGCGAAGAATCCTATCGGGAAAGTGAAAAACATCCTCGGCAAGAAAGGCGAGAACAACACGGAGATGAATGCCATTCTGGCAGACTTCGGATTCCCCCTCTCCTTCCCTAAAGAGGTGGAAGAAGAAGCGAATAATATCCCAGATAAAATCACCGCCGATGAGATTAAAAAGCGCAGAGATTTTCGTGAGATCTTAACCTTCACTATTGACCCTTTCGATGCTAAAGATTTTGACGATGCGATTTCTTTCAGAACATTGGAGAACGGTAATTACGAAATTGGCGTACATATCGCTGACGTTTCTCACTATGTTATCCCCGACAGCGTATTAGATAAAGAAGCTTTTGAACGTGGCACGTCGGTCTACCTGGTTGACCGCGTCATCCCGATGCTTCCCGAGCGTCTTTCCAATGGTGTTTGTTCATTAAGACCGCATGAAGAAAAGCTATGCTTCTCAGCCGTATTTGAAATGGATGAAAAGGCAACCGTCATCGATCAATGGTTTGGACGAACGGTCATCAACTCGGATCGTCGCTTTACATACGAAGAAGCACAAGAAGTGATCGAAACGAAAGAAGGTGATTTTGCGACTGAGATTTTAAAGCTTAATGAACTTGCCTACATCTTGCGCGAGCGGAAATTTAAAAACGGTGCCATCAGCTTTGAAAGTGAAGAGGTGAAATTTCACTTGGATGAAAACGGCAAACCAACGGGCGTGTACACCAAAGTGCGTAAAGACGCGCACAAGCTAATCGAAGATTTTATGCTGTTGGCCAACCGGAAGGTTGCCGAATACATCGGCAAGCAAGGACGCGGAAAAAACAAGCTAACGTTTGTATACAGATTCCACGACACACCAAATCCAGAAACGCTAACGACGTTCTCGCAGTTTGCATCGCGCTTTGGTCACAAGCTATCCATCAAAAGCGATAAAGAAACAGCAAAATCGCTAAACGCGTTGATGACCAAAATAGAGGGTAGCAAAGAACAAAACCTGTTGACCTCGCTAGCGGTACGCTCGATGGCAAAAGCGATATATACGACCAAGAGCACCAGTCACTACGGGCTGGCCTTTGACTATTATACACATTTCACATCGCCAATACGCCGGTACCCCGATGTGATGGTACATCGCCTTTTGCAGTTTTATCTTGACGGCGGCCAAAAGATCAACGCTGAGCATTACGAAAAAATGTCGGAGCATTCGTCCCAAATGGAAAAGAAAGCAGCCGAGGCAGAGCGCGCTTCTATTAAATACAAGCAAGCAGAATTTTTGCAGGAGCAGATTGGCGTCGAATATAAAGGCATTGTATCTGGCGTAACGGAATGGGGCATGTATGTAGAAATTGAAGAAAACAAATGTGAAGGCATGGTGCGCTTACGCGACATAACCGACGATTTCTACACCTTGGATGAGAAAAACTACGCTATCATCGGGCAGCGCAAGAAAAAGAAATACCAATTGGGCGATGAGGTACAGATCAAAGTGAAAAAAGTGGATCTCGAAAAAAGACAGATCGATTTCACCTTATTATCTTAAACCCACAAAAACTACAGCCGCTGCTGTAAGCACGTCGAAAGCATAACACCTATGTTTTCGACGTTTGTTTTGCAGCTGTTGATAATGAAAAGACTATTCAAAAAAAATTAACACACAAGACTTTACAGTTTAGTTTTTTATCATTATCTTTGCGGACTTTAAAATTAATTTTTACAAATTAAATAAAAACAAAAACAGGTAAATGCCTACTATTCAACAATTAGTTAGAAAAGGTAGAGTAGCTCTGGTTGACAAGAGTAAGTCGCCAGCGTTGGACTCATGTCCACAGCGAAGAGGTGTGTGTACGCGTGTATACACTACTACCCCTAAAAAACCAAACTCAGCAATGCGTAAAGTAGCTCGTGTACGTTTAACAAACGGTAAAGAGGTGAATGCCTACATCCCAGGTGAAGGTCACAACTTACAAGAGCACTCAATCGTGTTAATCCGTGGTGGTCGTGTGAAAGATTTACCAGGTGTACGTTACCACATCATCCGTGGTGCATTAGATACATCAGGTGTTGCAGGTCGTAACCAACGTCGTTCTAAATACGG